>Ga0208975_1000607_pt1 | contig 16788 bp, 11 predicted proteins | sample GreLakmeER78MSRF_FD_187700 | JGI IMG/M metagenome (GOLD analysis project Ga0208975, IMG submission 187700) | Freshwater lentic microbial communities from great Laurentian Lakes, MI, USA - Great Lakes metaG ER78MSRF (SPAdes) | ecosystem: Environmental > Aquatic > Freshwater > Lake | place: Great... | reverse complement strand
TGCAGGTAATTTTAATTTAACAAATAATGACGAACTTTTTAATGTGTTAGTTGAACTAGGTCAGCATCCAAGCGAAAGGGCCGACACTGTTACTATGTTAGAAAAATTTGGGCACTTTATTGATGAAGAAAATCAACGTTTGTTTACTCGTTATAAATTAGAAGGTCACGACAATCAAAAAATTTCAAGCATGATTGCCATCGATTTAAATATAGAAAATATCTTAAAACGATCGTTGAGAGATGCCGATGGAGGTTATGTAATGGCAGGCTTATTAGGACATGGCGACGCTTTTGTCGTTCGAGATCCAAATGGTATAAGACCCTGTTTTTATTATCACGATGATGAAATTGCTGTAGTTACTAGCGAACGTCCTGCTATTCAAACTGGATTTAATATCCCAATCAGAGACATCAAAGAATTAGGTCGTGGCAATGCTTTAATAATTAAAAAAGATGGCAGTATCAGAGAAGTAAATATCATTCCTCAAGCCGAAAATAAAGCATGTTCTTTTGAACGTATCTATTTTAGTAGAGGTAATGATAAAGATATTTATAAAGAAAGAAAACGATTGGGTTATTTGTTAACCGATAAAATAATGAAATCGGTAAATAATGATTTTGAAAAAACGGTTTTTAGTTATATCCCTAATACTGCGGCGGTTTCTTTTTATGGAATGTTAGATGGCATAAATGACTTATTAAACATTTATAAAATCAATCAAATTAAAAAAATTGGACCAGAAATTAACGAAACTCAATTACAAAATATTTTATCTCTTCAACCACGCAGAGAAAGAGTTGCAGTTAAAGATGCTAAATTAAGAACTTTTATAACTGAAGACTCAAATCGAGAAGATATGGTGGCTCATGTTTATGATGTTACTTATGGCATTGTTAAAAATCAAGAAGATACGTTGGTTGTAATTGATGATTCGATTGTTCGCGGAACCACTTTAAAAACATCCATTCTTAGAATTTTAGATCGTTTACATCCAAAAAAAATAATTATTGTTTCTTCGGCTCCACAAATTCGTTATCCTGATTGCTATGGAATTGACATGAGTAAATTAAAAGATTTTGTTGCCTTTCAAGCAATGATAGCATTAGTTAAAAACAGAAAATTAGAAAATAAACTTGACGAAGTTTATGCAAAATGTAAAGCCCAAGAAAATTTACCTAAAGAACAATTACAAAATTATTTAATCGAACTTTACGCGTTATTTAGTGATGATGAAATTTCAGATCAAATTGCTAAAATAATTACTCCACCCGAAATTAATGCCGAAGTTGAAGTTATTTTTCAAACCATCGAGAACCTTCATAGCGCATGTCCAGATCACCTTGGAGATTGGTATTTTAGTGGCAATTATCCAACTCCTGGTGGAAATAAAGTAGTAAATAAAGCCTTTATGAATTATATCGAAGGAAATGAAAACAGATCTTACTAATATATTTCATAAAAAAATATTTTTAATAAAATTGAAAGATAAATCTTAGAATTTTCGATTCATTTCTCTTTCAATATCTCTTTTTTTAATGTCATCTCTTTTATCAAAAGCTTTTTTTCCTTTTGCTAAAGCAATATTCAATTTAGCATAACCCTTTTCATTAATAAATAATTTTATTGGAACTATTGTTAAGCCAGAATCCTTAACTTTTTTTAGCCACTTATTTAATTCTTGTTTACTTAACAATAATTTTCTCTCCCTAAGTGGCTCATGATTATAAAATGACGCATCTGCGTATTCGGTAATATGAAAATTCTTTATAAATAACTCGTCGTTTTTAAAATAACAATAACTGTCTGCTAAGCCAGCTTTTCCTTCTCTAATAGATTTTATTTCGGTTCCTTTTAAAACCAATCCTGCAGTTAAGACGTCTAAAAATTGATAGTCAAATTTTGCCTTTCGATTTTCAATATTAATTGTATTGCTTATTTTAGCCACAAGGTAAATTTACAAAAATAATGCAAGGTTTTAAATTAATATGAGACAGCTTAAACGCTAAGGCCTTTAAATTAAGACTTAATTTTTGTGATTCCATTCTTGCAAAAAGAAATACCTTCTTGTTTCTTTTTATTAAATAATTTTCGACTAATAGCTGTTTGATCTTCTCGATTTGGTCTTTCGTGAAATAAATGAAATTGAATGGCACGGTATTTTAAATGTAAAAATGAAAATCCTTGTTTAAGCATTCGCCATTCTATATCACAATCTTCTCCATAACCAGTAATTTCATAATCTTCATCAAAACCATTAATTAATTTCAAAGTAGAAAATGGTATTGCCATATTACATCCCATTAAACGTGGTTTTTTTGTTTTTAAAACAGGTTTAAATGGAAGATAAAAACTATCTTCTACCCTAGTGCTTTTATTTATTATCATTGTCCATTTTCTTGGCTTAATAATTTCAGAGTTAAGCAACTCTTGAGTGGTTTTATGATCTAAATTTGTTCTTTTCGAAAACATCACAGAACTTCCATCAAAACATTTTACATATTCATAAATAAATTTTGGGTGTAAAATGCAATCTCCATCAATAAATACACAAAGTTCTGCTGTGTTTTTTTTTAAACCTTCGTTTAAAATTTTATTTTTTCTAAAACCCTTATCTTCCTGATATAAATGAGAAATCGAAAAAGAGTAGTCTAATTTCGTAATAAAATTTCTCATCTCCTCCAAACATCCATCTTCGGCTATGGTAACAGTAAAATTTCTATATACTTGTTTCTCAATTGAGTCTAATACTTTTCGAAGAAATGGAATGTTTTTATATACACTAACAAATACGTTAACTGTAATATTTTTACTCATGTTATACAATTTAATAATAAATTAAATTCTTCATTTTGTAAAGAAATTTTATAACTCTTTTTTTGGTAAATTTACAAAAATATAATGCAAGACCTAAAATTAATAAGTGCCTCGGCAAAAGACGTTGACACCATCAATCGACTTGCTATATTGATTTGGAACCAATATTATATAGACATTATTAGTCAAAATCAAATAAATTATATGTTAGATTTAATGTATAGTCCGAAAAATTTATCAGAAAAAATAATAAATAAAAATGAAGATTTTTATCTGATTCAAAAACAAAATAATTATATCGGTTTTTTATCTGTTCAAAACAAAAAAGAAAACTCCTGGTTTTTAAATAAATTTTATATTAACCAAGATTTTGCATCTAATGGTTTTGGTAGTAAAATACTAAATGAATTAAAAGAAATGTTGTCTATAGAAAAATTACGTCTTACCGTAAATCGACAAAATTTTAAATCTATCAATTTTTATTTTAAAAACGGTTTTAAAATTGATCATGTAGAAGATTTTGATATTGGAAATGGCTTTGTGATGAATGACTTTGTCATGTTATGGGAAAATAAAAAATATTAATTTTTTTCATTCAACAACTTTTCTAAAACATACATTTCGTCTCTTAAACGAGCGGCCTCCATAAAATTTAATTCTTTTGAAGCTTTTATCATCGCTGACTTTGCTTTAGCGATTTGTTTTTTTAATTCATCCGAGTTCATATATTGTAATACAGGGTCAGCTGCAAACATAATATCTTCTGATTCAACATACGTTTTTACTAATTTTCCATTTACGTTTACCTCGATGCCACCAAATTCTGATTGAGCAATTTGTTTTCGACCTGCTTGAACTGGAGTAATATTATTATTAAAATTATATTCAATTTGTTTTTTTCTTCTTCGTTGAGTTTCTTCCATCGTAAATCTAATGCTATCTGTTATTTTATCAGCATACATAATCACACGACCATTAACATTTCTTGCAGCCCTTCCAACAGTTTGAACTAAACTTCTTTCGTTTCTTAAAAAACCTTCCTTGTCAGCATCTAAAATAGCTACAAAACTCACCTCGGGCAAATCCAATCCTTCTCTTAATAAATTTATCCCAATTAATACATCAAATAACCCTACCCTCAACTGCCGTAAAATTTCTACCCGATCTAAAGTATCTACCTCACTATGAATATATCTACAACGAACATTTAATTTAGTTAAATATTTTGTCAATTCTTCGGCCATTCTTTTTGTTAAAGTAGTTACTAATACCCTCTCGTCTTTTGCAACAACTTTATGAATTTCTTCTAATAAATCATCAACCTGATTAGTGCAGGACCTTATTTCAATAATTGGATCTAAAATACCTGTTGGTCTAATTAATTGTTCTACCACAATCCCTTCTGCTTTTTGTAACTCAAATTCAGAAGGCGTAGCACTAATATAAATAACTTGATTAAGTAAATTATAAAATTCCTCGAATTTTAATGGTCGATTATCTAAAGCAGAAGGCAATCTAAATCCATATTCTACTAAATTTTGTTTACGACTTAAATCCCCTCCAAACATAGCTTTTACTTGAGGTAAACTGGCATGACTTTCGTCAACCAACATTAAAAAATCATTTGGAAAATAATCTATTAAACAAAATGGTCTTGTGCCAGCAACTCTGCCGTCAAAATATCTTGAATAGTTTTCAATGCCACTGCAATAACCTAATTCACGCATCATCTCTAAATCAAACTTCACCCGTTCTTCAATTCTTTTTGCTTCTAAAGTTTTTCCTTGCTCTTTAAAGAAATCAACTTGTTTAATCATATCCTCTTCAATTAATATAATAGCTTTTTGTAAAGTATCAGGAGCAGTTACAAAAATGTTAGCCGGGTAAACTGTATAAGATTCGTGTTGTTTAATTATATAATTATTTATATTATCATAAGTTTCAATGCTCTCAATTTCATCGCCAAAAAATAATATTCTTAAACAATAATCTGCATAAGGCAAATTTATATCTACGGTGTCGCCTTTAACCCTAAAAGTTCCTCGATTAAAATCTCCAGTCGTTCTCGAATATAATGCTCCCACAAATTGATGTAATAATTTGTTTCGTGAAATAAGTTGTCCCTTTTGAATAGAAATAATATTTTGTTTAAAATCGGTAGGGTTTCCCATACCATAAATACAACTTACCGAACTAATCACAATCACATCTCTTCTTCCCGAAAGCAAAGAAGATGTGGTGCTTAAACGACATTTTTCTATTTCTTGATTAATTGATAAGTCTTTTTCAATATAAGTGCCAGTAACTGGTAAATAGGCTTCAGGCTGGTAATAATCATAATAACTTACAAAATATTCAACCGCATTATTTGGAAAAAACTGTTTAAACTCGCTAAATAATTGTGCAGCTAAGGTTTTATTGTGGCACAAAACTAAGGTTGGTTTATTAACATGCGAAATCACATTGGCTGCAGTAAATGTTTTACCAGAACCTGTTACCCCTAACAAAACTTGATGTTTAACTTGATCATTAATTCCTTCAACTAACTGTTTTATAGCATTCGGCTGATCGCCTGTGGGTTCAAATTCAGATGTTAATTGAAAAGTCATACTAGTTTTGGATTTACAAATTTACTTAATCCCTTCCTATTTAAGCGCATTCATTGTTTATAATTTAATTGAATCATTAAAATAAAAAAATGAATGTTTTTAGCGCCTTTTAAAAAATTAACTACTTTTGGAAATCAAATTAAAAATTATGCCATCTTTTGACATTGCAAGTAAACTCGACGCTCAATTACTAGATAATGCTATTAACGTTGCAAAAAAAGATATTTTAAATCGCTGGGATTTTAGAGATACAAAAAGCACCATTGAATTAAATAAAAAAGATTTAATTATTAATATTACGACTGAAAACGATATGCGATTAGAAGCTATTTTAGATGCCATTCATTCTAGAATGATAAAACAAGGTTTAGATCCAAGAGGCTTAGATGAGAGTAAAGATTATTACCCAAGCGGACCAATGATAAAAAAAGATTTAAAAGTAAGACAGGGTCTCGATAAAGAAGTTTCAAAAAAATTAATAAAAGACATTAAGGATAGTAAAATAAAAGTATCTTCTCAAGTCATGGATGATATTATTCGAGTATCAAGTAAAAACATTAATGATTTACAAGCAGTAATTGCACTTTGCCGAAAAGGTGAGTATGAAGTGCCTTTACAATTTATAAATATGAAATAAACAATAGTGTTATTCTAAATAATAAAATTGAATCTTTTTTAAAATGATAATAAGAAGTAAAGCACCATTAAGAATAGGATTAGCAGGTGGCGGAACAGATGTTAGTCCATATTCTGATATGTATGGAGGGGCTATTTTAAATGCAACAATAGATTTATATGCCTATGCCTCACTTGAGCCATTAAATAATGGTAAAATTGAATTTGTAATTGATGGGTCTTCGAAAACACTATCACTCGATTCACAAAAAGAATTATCCATTTTTCCAGAATTTGAATTATTTATTGGTGTTTACAATCGAATTGTAAAACAATTTAACCTTAATCCTCTTTCGTTTCGTTTAACTTCATTTGTAGAAGCGCCTCAAGGCTCTGGCCTAGGCACATCATCAACCATAGTCGTTTCATTACTTGGCGCTTTTATTGAATGGCTTAATCTTCCATTAGGAAAATATGACATTGCTCACTTAGCATACGAAATAGAACGCATTGATTTAAAAATGACTGGCGGGAAACAAGATCAATATGCGGCTACATTTGGCGGAATAAATTATATCGAATTTTTTGATAACGACAAAGTAATTGTAAACCCTCTTCAAATTAAACCTGAAATAATTTATGAATTAGAATTTAATCTTTTACTTTATTTCACAGCTACACAGCGTTTATCTGCGAATATAATAAATGAACAAGTAAAAAACGTAAATGATAATAATTTTAAAAGCATAGAGGCTATGCATAATCTTAAAGAGCAATCGCAACAAATGAAAGAGGCTCTGTTACGCGGCGAACTCACAAAAATTGGTGACATTTTGCATTTTGGTTGGCATAATAAAAAACAAATGGCAACAAGCATCTCCAATTCATTTATAGATTCTATTTATTTAAAAGCGATTGAAAATGGAGCCACTGGTGGTAAAATTTCTGGTGCTGGTGGTGGTGGATTTATGTTTTTTTATTGCCCAGCAGTCACAAAAATAAAAGTGGCAAATGCCATCGAACAATTAGGAGGAAAAATTCAGCCTTTTAAATTTACTTCACAAGGTTTAGTTACTTGGAAAATTTAACAAAAAAATACTACTATTTAATATGAATACATTAGACAAAACTAATTATCAATTTAAAAATCAATCTGCTTTTTATAAAGGAAAAGTGAGAGATGTTTATACCATCAACCATAATATACTTGTTATGATTGCAAGTGATAGAATTAGTGCATTCGATGTTGTTTTGCCGAATGGCATCCCATACAAAGGCCAGGTATTAAATCAAATTGCTGCTCAGTTTTTAAATGCAACAAAAGACATTGTTCCAAATTGGTTAATCTCTTCGCCGCATCCCAATGTAAGCATCGGAAAAATGTGTGAGCCCTTTAAAGTTGAAATGGTTGTTAGAGGGTATTTAGCTGGTCACGCAGCCAGAACATATCAAAGTGGATTAAGAAATATATGTGGAGTAATATTACCAGATGGTTTAAAAGAAAATGACAAATTACCTTGTCCCATTATAACACCTACAACAAAAGCTTCCAAAGGGCATGACGAAGATATTAGCAAAGAAGAAATAATTAAACAAGGGATAGTAAGTAAAGAGCATTATGAGGAGTTAGAAAAATATTCATTAGCTATTTATGCGCGCGGTCAAGAAATTTCTAATAAAATGGGCTTAATTTTAGTAGATACAAAATATGAATTCGGCTTGTTTAATAATCAAATTCATTTAATGGACGAAATTCACACCCCAGACTCATCTCGATACTTTTATTTAGAAGGATATGATGAAAGACAAATAAAAGGAGTTGAACAAAAACAACTCAGTAAAGAATTTGTTCGAAAATGGCTAATCGAAAATGGCTTTCAGGGTAAAGAAGGGCAGGTAATTCCAGAAATGAATGAGGAATGGATTAATCAAATAAGTGCTCGTTATATTGAATTATTTGAAAAAGTAACTGGCCACAAATTCATTAAATCAAATTACAACCAAATTAATAAAGATGTTGAAATGGCAATTAATTTAGAGCTTGAAAAAATACTAGTTAATTAAACGAGTTTAATTTAAATACTAGCCATGTTATTAATAAACTCATCAAATAAATATCTCGAATCGTAAGGTCCAGGATTAGATTCTGGATGATATTGAACAGAAAAAACTTTTTTATCTTTTAAACGAATACCTTCAATAGTTTGATCGTTTAAATTAATATGAGTTACCTCTATATTCGTATTATTTTTAACCTGCTCAGCATCTATAGTAAAACCATGATTTTGAGAAGTAATTTCGCTTTTTCCGCTTATTAAATTTTTTACCGGATGGTTAATTCCTCTGTGACCCGTATGCATTTTATAGGTTTTTATTCCTTGGGATTGAGCCAATAATTGATGCCCTAAACAAATACCAAAAACTGGTTTGCCCGTTTCTATCAATTCTTTAACCAATTGGCTTTCTTTAATCATAGCTCCAGGGTCACCCGGTCCATTGCTTAACATTATTCCATTTGGATTAAAGGATAATATCTCGCTTAATTTTGAATTCATTGGAAAAATTTTCAAATAACAATCACGTTCTTGCAAAGAACGAAGAATGTTTTTCTTAATTCCAAAATCTAAAACTGCTACTTTATATTTAGAATTCTCTCTACCATAATGATAAGCGTTTTGACAAGAAACCTTTGATGACAATTCTAATCCCTCCATTTTAGGAACTTGAACTAATTGCTTTTTTAATTCCTCCACTTCAGTAATTTCTGATGAAATAATGCAGTTCATCGCTCCTTTATCTCTAATATATCTTACGAGAGCTCTGGTATCCAATTCACAAATTGAAACAATTCCAAACTCTTCAAAATAGTGTTGTAAACTTTTTTTTGCCCTTGGGCGAGAAAAACCCTGATTAAATTTCTTACAAATCAATCCAGCAATTTTGATAGATTCGCTTTCAATCTCTTCATTCTCTATACCATAATTACCAATGTGAGGGTTTGTCATTACAACAATTTGCCCAAAATAAGAAGGGTCGGTAAAAATTTCCTGATAGCCAGTCATACCAGTATTAAAACATATTTCTCCAGAGGTAGTACCAATTTTTCCTGCGGCCTTTCCTTCAAAAACTTTTCCATCCTCCAACAACAAAATTGCTTTAGGTAGCGCAGAATATTTTAATTGCATACTGTTTTGACTTTTACTGAAATTCAAAATTACATTAAGTAAAATTAATATCTTTAAAATGTTAATTTATTTTCAAAACTTCAGAAAATTATTTTTAACTCATCATTTATTTAAAATTATTTTTAGCTAGATTATTTATTAAATTTCCTAGATATGGAATCCTTTTTAACAAATTTGGAGTTTTGTTTTAATTAATCTATATTTACGAGTTATTAAATGGTATGTTATATTGAGTGAATTGTTAATTTAAAAAAAATATTTTTTGTAACTTTAGATACTTTAAAATCTCCCTTATGAAAAGAATAACTTATTCTTCATTAATATTATTTTTATTCATTTTCTCATCAAATGTTTTTGCTCAGGCTCCAAATTTTTCTACATCTAGTCAAACAGTTTGTTATAATTCAGCGCCTGGTTCAGTTACTGTTGGTATATTTGTTACTGTAGCCACCCCTCTAGCAGCTAGCTACATATGGGTAATTAATGCCCCTTCTGGCGCCGGATGTTCTGCGGTAACCCAAACTAATGCAGTCCCAAATGGCAGTATCGTTGTTGCTGGCCTTTCTTGTTGTGGAACTTATACAATAACAAAATATGCAGTTAATGCATCTGGTCCATACGATCAGCAAATAAAATATGTATTGGTTGAATGCCCTTCAAGCAGTTCACTTGCCATTTCATCGCAAACAATTTGCAGGGGTAATTCAGCAATTTTAACTGGCTTGGGTGCGAACTCATACTCATGGACTGCTTCTGCCTCTGGCGGTGGAACTACCACTGCTGTAAATCCTATTACTGTTTCACCATCAGTTAACGCAACATATACAATGAATTCATCTACTGCTGCTGGATGCGCATTGAATCCTCTTGTTGCTACTGTTGCTGTTCAAGCAGCAACTATTGCAGTTAGTCCAACTTCAATAACCGCTTGTGCAAACAGTACCATTTCTCTTACTTCTACTTTGGCAGCTCTTTCAAATACTTCTGTTGCTGCAGGAACATTAACCAACTCGATAAGATGGTATAATCCTTTAAACGCACAAATAGGTATTACAAGAAATATTATTGCAACTGTAATTCCCGGAACTTATACTGCGGCATTAACTCATACTGGCTCTGCAGGTTCTTGTACAAGTATTGCTACTTTACAAGTATTTACAACTAGTACAATGCCATTAACTATAACGGCCTCTGCTGCATCAGTTTGCCCCGGAGCAAATGTCATATTAACAGGCAACACCGGTACAGTTCCTACTGCGAGTTCAGGATATACTTGGAGTGCAACCCCTGCAACTATCCCAGCAAATTTTGTAGGCAATCCGGCCACAAGAAATCCTACTGCAACTACAATATACTCTGTTAACGCCTCATATTATGGGTGTTCAATCAGTGGGACCATTCAAGTTGGAATGCTTTCATTAACACCTACTTTGGTTTCATCTGCTCCATTTTCATGCCCAAATAGATCCATAACTTTATCTGCTAGTGGAGCTGTTAATTATTCGTTCAGTGCTGTAACTACTACCACTACTATTATTCCTAATTTGATAAATACTAATAGCACTGTGTCTCATACGCCAACTTTAGCTCAACTTAATTTTCCAATTCAGTATTGTGTTAGTGGTTTTGCAGGGGGGTGTACAGGAACAACATGTATTTCAGTTGGCTTATTAACTTTAACACCAACATTAACTTCTCTTTCTGGAGCTTTTATTTGTCCAGGCACAGCCCTTACCCTTTCCGCAACTGGAGGAGCAGGTAGTGTTTTTTCATTCTCTACAGCTCCAATTGGAGGGCCAAATGTTCAAATTGGTGCAATTAATACAACACCAACTAGGCCACATACTATTGGATCAAACCCGCTTCTATATCCATTTAATTATACAGTTAGTGTTGATAGTGCAGGATGTAAAGGAACATCACTTTTATCTGTAGATATTTTAACGATTAATCCTGTTATTGTTAGTTCTTCTTCAATTGGTGTTTGTTTAGGAACTCAGTTTACATTAACTTCATCAGGAGGAACAGGCACTAGTTATACTTGGACAGCACCACCAACTCCAACTAATCCAATAACAGCAATTGGAAATAATGCTATTCATTCAAATACATTATTACCTGCAACTTATTCGGTTAGTGTTGATAGTCTGGGCTGTAAAGGTTCGGCTCAATTAACAATTTCAGAACTAACAATTTCTCCTCAATTTACAATTTCTCCTTCGTCAGGATCAATCTGCCCGGGAAGTACAGTAAGTCTTCATGCATCAGGTGGTGCAAACACCTCATTTACATTCTATGCTCCTTATCCTACTTCTCCTCCATCTACGGTTAATATTATCCCAACAATTAATGCTTCTGTAAGTACAGTTGCTACAACTCCTCCTAACACTCCATCTTTATTTCCTTTTTCATATACTGTTAGTGTAGATAGTGGAGGTTGCCAGGGCGTTGGAAATTTAAGTATAGGTATGTTCGTAATGGCTCCACAAAATTTAACTTTAACTACCAATCCAAGTTCAGTATGTCCTAATTCTCAATTTATCCTTACAGCTACTCCTGCCAATAGCTTAAGTGCTTATAATTATACATTTTACACTCCTGTTGCGGCTACTTCTACTGTTACTAATTTAACTAATGCTGTATTGATTACAGCCCCTTCTTCAGCCTCATTATTCCCAAGAATGTACACTATTCTTGCTGATAGTTCAAACGGTTCAGGTGGAATCTGCACAGTAGCACAAAATTTTCAATTAAATTTACTTACACTCAAAAACTTCTCTTTAATACCTAATCCTCCTTTAGTCTGTGCTGGTCAGCCTGTTACGTTAACAGCAGTTGGAACTAACACAAATTTTTCTTTATATAATTATACTTACACCGCCATTTCCCCCACAGCAAATCCAATTGTAAGCGCATTACCTATTTCTGTAATAAATCCTACAACTCCTTCTGTTTATGAATTAACAGTAGATAGCGCAGGTTGCAAAACATCAAATGTTCCTCCAATCATTGCTTCAATCGGAATTTTACCTAGTTTAACATTTACTCCGTCAGCAACCAATAATTCAGTTTGTGCGGGGCTACCATCTACAATAACGTTAACAGGCGGTGCACCAACAAATACATATACATGGCTTCAACAATTAAACACAGGCACTCTTACTGTTGGAGCGATCCCATCATCATCTGCTATATCAAATCCAACAACAAATGTGACGTATACTATAAATGCAATAGATCCTTCAGGATGTGTTGGTACAAATACTATTCAAATTTTTATTGATCCAGCAGCTCAAATTTCATTAAGCTTAAGTTCTTCTGGCACAACACTTTGTCCAGGTAGTTCAGTCACAATAACAGCATTGGCCAACGTTAATCCATCAACTTTTTCATGGTCACCAGCTTCAGGTTTAAACTCAACAATAGGTTCTAGTGTAATTTCTTCTCCATCTTTAACCACAGTTTATACTGCAACTGCTAATAATGGTTTTGGGTGTAAAGGTAGCTCTAGCTATACTGTAATAGTTGGCAACCTACCTAATTTAATGGTTACACCATCAGCTAGTGCGGTTTGCGTTGGGTTTTCATCTACTTTAACAGCATTTGGTGCGCAAAGTTATACATGGACTGGCTCTACATTTACCGGTTCAATTCCTCAACAATCTATTTCTGTTTTACCTGGAACATATTCATTAACTGGTTCAAATGGAGGAACATGCATAGACTCCTCATTTGTTTATACAGTTGTTTTAGCTCCAAACTTAAATATTACATACTCTCAAAACACAAATACGACTTGTATTGTTTCTAACTTTAACCCTAAATTATCTAAGCCAATTAATTTGCAGGCTTTTGGAGCAGGAACATATGCTTGGAGTCCATATGATCCAGCTACTATGACCTATTCTTTAGGCCCTCAAACAACAATTAGACCTCATGCATCAACCTGTTACACTCTTACTGGTGCAACTTCAATTTGCTCAGGTTCAGTTGTAGTTTGCGCAACCGTTATTCCTCAATTTACGATGGCCGTTTCGCCTCCATTACCTGCAATGTGTATAGGAGACTCTCTAAAATTAAATATAGTAAATATAAGTAATCTAGCCGTTGGTCCAGTATCTCAATTTGGATACAACTGGGCTGACCCTCAACCGGTTTCAGTATATAATCCTTTATCCTCATCGGTAATCGCTACTCCTCAGAGTAGTGCCACTTACTCTGTTGAAGTAACTGATTCAAGAGGATGTATATCAATTCCTAGATTAGTTACCGTTACTGTTTTTCCTAGGCCACTTACAGCCATTGCAATTCCAACAATAAACGGAGTTCCTACGAATACAGTTTGCTTTGTTGGTCCAATTCCTGGCCCGCCCGATAATGTGATTACGTTAACAGGTATTAATACAAATGTTGGTTTACAATTTGGAATTGTTCCAACATATACCTGGTCCTCTCCATACTCACCAAGTTCTATTCTAACACCAGGTAATAATAATGTAGTAACTGTAAGTGCACCAAAACGAATAATAAATAATTCATCGATAGCAGTGTATACCCTTCAATCTGGTTATAATGGAATACCAGGCTGTTCTCGTTTTGATACTGTAAGTGTTCGAGTTATTGATTGTAGGCCTGTATCTGCTGTAACCACATCTCTAATGTTTAATACCGCAGAAAAAAATGATACTGTTTGTGCTAGACAATGTATCACATTTATTAACCAAACAGATACTGCTGCTGGTGGACCTCAAATTTATGATTGGCGATTTAGTGGTGGCTCTCCATCTTCATCAACTTTATCCATACCAACTGTTTGTTATAACTTACCAGGTAAATTTAATGTGATTTTAACTGTAAAAAATCCTTATCCTATAGCAGATGGTGGCAGTGTGAGAACAGGTGGTCAATTAAATTATGTTAAGGTTGTTGATGTTCCAAATGTAACAATTACATCTCCTGGTCAATTAGCTGGAGATACAATAATCAGATTTGGAGAATCTATTGTTTTAAATGCCTCAAACGCATTAAGTTATATCTGGTCTCCTGGATATAATATTAGCTCACTTACTAATCGAAAAATTACAGTTAATCCTTTCAAAACAACCCAATATGTATTAAAAGGATTTAATAGTGGTAGTTGTTATTCGTCAGATACATTAAATGTTATTGTTATAGATGATTGTGGCGAAATGTATATTCCAAATGCATTTTCTCCGAATAACGATGGGCATAATGATGTGTTATACTTAAATGGCCATTGTTTACAAATATTTACTTTTATGATATTTAACAGATGGGGAGAAAAAGTATTCGAAACCACTGATCAAAAAATTGGTTGGGATGGCCTTTATAAGGGCTCCGAATTAAATACAGGAATATACGTATATAGGGTCGAAGGCAGAAACTACGATGGAAAAGGCTATAGTGCTAAAGGTAACATAACTCTTATTAGATAGTAATTTATGAAAATACAACAGTTAATAATAGCAATCATATCAATAACTTTTCTAAATCAGAGTTTAAATGCACAAGACGTCCATTTTTCTCAGTATTCTGAAACACCTAGTTCAATTAATCCAGCTTTAATTGGAGTTAAATACGAAACTCGGGCAACTTTAAATTATAAAAATCAATGGTCAAGTATTGGTAATAAATATGAGACTATGGCTTTCTCATTTGAGCAAACCATTAAACATAAAAAATTAAAAAACAATTATTTAGCTGTTGCTGTAAATATATTTAAAGATGTTGCTGGCGACGCTCAATTAAAATCTCTTAATCCTAACTTAGGGATATCGTTTCTACAAAAAATAAATAAAAACATGATGTTATCAAGTGGTATACAGAGTGGTTTTTTTTATAAAACTATAGATGTTAGCTCATTGCATTGGGGTGAACAATGGAATGGGTATAGTTACGATTCAAATTTACCGAGTGGAGAGAAAACACCAAGAAGTTCAGTTACCTCATTTGATATTGGAGGTGGCCTTAATTTAAATTATGTTCAGAGTGAAGGATTTATTAGTTCAAAAGATGCGGCTAGATTTGATTTGGGGTTTTCTTTATTCCATTTTGGTTTAACAAATAATGCTTTTATTTCAAGTTCTGAAAAATTAAACACTAAATTTTGCACTTATTTTAACGGAGAATTTAGTATTCCTAACTCTAGAAATGCAATAATGCCTAGCTTTTTATATATGCGTCAAGGACCAAATAGTGAATTTATTACTGGCGCATTATTTAAAATTATTTTAGGAGACCCATCAACATACACCTCAAACAAAAAACCATTTTCTGTATCTTTAGGCGGATATTATCGATTTAAAGATGCAATTGTCCCTTCAGTTCTTTTTCAATTAGATAAATACGCAGTCGGAGTTTCATACGATATTAATATCTCTGCACTCACTCCTGCATCAAATAGACTGGGTGGTATTGAATTAATGTTAAAGTATAATATTTTATCAGGTTATGGTATTAATCTTGGGCGTTCAGATGCTCAACCTTCCTATTAAATTGATTTATATTTCGGTATAAATTTATGCCAAATGATTTTTTTCAATTCAAACAATTTAAAATTTTACAAAACAAATGTTTAATGAAGGTAGGTACAGATGCTGTACTTTTAGGCGCATGGATAGACACTTCAAATTATAAAACCATATTAGACATTGGCACTGGAACAGGCGTAATCGCATTAATGATTGCTCAAAAATCAAATTCTATTATAACAGCAATAGAGATAGATGAAGATAGTTGTTTTCAGGCAAAAGTTAATTTCAGCAATAGTTTGTTTAGTGATAAAATTAAATCAAAACATATTTCATTCCAGGAATTCTATAATACTAATTCAAAAAAATTTGATTTGATTGTTTCAAACCCACCCTATTTTATCAATTCATTAAAAAGTAAAAAAATTGGGCAAAATTTATCAAAACATAACGATTTACTTTCTTTTGAAGATTTATTATTAGGCGTTTTAAAATTATTAACTAAAACGGGAAAATTTTGTTTAATTCTCCCTAAAAATGAAGCATTAATATTTAACAAAATGGCTCAAATAAACGGATTATTTTTAACTAAACTACTTCGTGTTCAAACAAGAAATGATGACGTCTCTGAAAAAAGGCATTTGATGCAGTTTGAATTTTCAAAAACCGAATATTCTGAATCAACATTAATAATTGAAGAAAATTCACATAGAAATTACACTAAAGAATATAAAGATTTTACAAAAGATTATTATTTAAATTTTTAATAAAAAAAATCGAGCCTTATCCTTTGACTTATCTGTTCGATTAGCGAATTTTGCCTCATTAAATTTTTGTATAAATACAAAGTAATCCTTTTAATAAATATCAAATTTATCTGTTGTTGATTAACTTGTTTGTTTTATATGAAGTTTCTAAGTTGCAAAAAAACTTCAAAAAAAAATCCCGACACAAATAAGTATCGGGATTTATTTAAAATTGGCATCGACATACTCTCCCGGGCTTTAGACCAAGTACCATCTGCGCTGGTGGGCTTAACTTCTCTGTTCGGAATGGGAAGAGGTGATCCCC
>Ga0208975_1000606_pt1 | contig 16800 bp, 39 predicted proteins | sample GreLakmeER78MSRF_FD_187700 | JGI IMG/M metagenome (GOLD analysis project Ga0208975, IMG submission 187700) | Freshwater lentic microbial communities from great Laurentian Lakes, MI, USA - Great Lakes metaG ER78MSRF (SPAdes) | ecosystem: Environmental > Aquatic > Freshwater > Lake | place: Great... | reverse complement strand
TAACCCACTCGGTAACAAGAGAGGAACTTGCAATTGCAGATCCACATCCGTATGTTTTAAATTTTGCATCTGTAATAATTCCATCTTCAACTTTAATCTGTAACTTCATCACATCACCACATGCTGGCGCACCAACCATGCCAGTACCGACTGTTGGATCGTTTTTATCCAGAGAACCAACATTGCGTGGATTCTCGTAGTGGTCAATAACTTTGTCGGAGTATGCCATTATGTCAACAAATGAATTGCTTCATTGTAGTGTTTGATACGATCTTCAAGACCAATGTAACCACCATTAATTTTCTTGGTCATTAGTTTAATATCGCCAGCATCTGCTTGAACATTCAATTTGTTTTTATTCCAGAACCAAATTGCAGACATAAGAGCAAAGTCACGATCTGATGTAACCCAGTCTGGATTGTCGTACAGATTTTGCCAATCATCAAACATCTCCTGTGCGAATGCTTTATAGTTTGCAGCACCAGTTAACTGAATTGGACCACGACCACGATACTTATATCCGTCACCAGATTCTGGAGCACCATTACCCATGCGGTTAGCATAGATCTTGTTAGCAATCATTTCTGGTTTACGAGCATACGGAGTAGCTGACTCAAGTGTGGGAAAGTACTTCTTGAAGATGCTATTTAATCCTTGTGCGGAATAGTTTAGGTTTTCTTCGAACACTGTCCAACCACCAGACTCATGACCACACTGAGCAAGGAACGCTGCAACACGATGTGGTGTGTTAATCTCGTATGTAGGAAACACATTCGCCATTGACTCTGCCCAAGAATCTGGATCCTGCGCTCGAGGGAATAAATGTTTGAATTGTTCTGCTGTTATCATTTGTTCTCCATGTCTTCTATTTTTAGTTTGGCAAGAATATAATCTTTAACCAAAGACGAACGAACGATATCATCAGGAGTGAATTCAATCTTAGTGAAAGCACTCATATGTATAGCGATATCAAAGAATTTCAGAATACCAGACATATCGTTCTTTTTCTTATTTAGGTCAGTCTGTCTGTAATCTCCGCACCAGATAATCTTTGACATGTGTCCAACACGAGTCATAACTGTGTCGATTTCTTCAAATGTCAAGTTCTGCATCTCATCAACGATAATGATTGCATTATCAAAAGACATACCACGAATAAACGAAGTAGAGATAAACTCAATGTGATGCTGTTCTGCTAATCTGTCCCATGCGTCTTTGCGACCAAATAAGGTTTCGCAGATTTGACGATACGGTTGTTGATAGATTTCCATTTTTTCATTTACATCTCCTGGAAGATGACCAATCTCACGAGATTGAACTGCAGAACGAACTACAATAATCTTGTTGAATGGATTTGCTTTGTCAAGGACTTCTTCAATTGCTTTGTAAAGAGCAATGAATGTTTTACCTGTTCCAGCCACACCATGAAGTGCCACAAAATAATCACCACGCTTGTATGCATCAAAGAATTTCTTTTGATTGTCTGTTAGTGGTTGAAATGTCTTTAGGTTGTCTAATCGGATTCTTAATTGATTACTGGCAATTGGTTTCGTTTCACGCTCTTCATTATGATTGATGTCTATTACTTTTTTAGCAGCGGATGTGCGAGCCATTGAACTTCCTTAAATTTGTGATGATGTTTTATCTAATTGACTTCCTGGAGTTAGAGAATGAATTCTTTGTAGTACCTCCTTAAAACCTGTATCTTTTTTAATGGTGATATGATCCCCAGCAAATGCAGGTGCACTTGTTATGATAGATTCCAATTGGGGATTGTCCAGTAGATATTGCTCACGAGCAGCAATGCGCATGACTTCATCATGAATTTCACCTGTATCTTTATTTCTAAAACTATATGTTGGCATAATGTCTCCTCACACTTCTATTTAGTGGCTGAATTGTTTCTAGTACAGTAAATATTACCTGCAACAGAGATTCTGTATTCATCTGATGTAAAAAACGGATAAACACAGTGCATTAACTTAGAAGGGAACAACATCATCGTGTTTTCGTAACTTTCGTCAACTGGAACATAGTGATTACTAATACCACCAAGAATTCCAGTGTAGGAAAACTGGAAATGACCTGGAACATTATTATTTGAGTTAATTCCTGGAGATGCAGCTAACTCATCTCTCATTTTAAATGGAACTTTCGTGTAAATAACAAAAGACATGAACCCATCATGATTATGTAGTGGGTTAAACTCATTTTTTGCTTGAAAATTGACCCAAAGAGAGTTTAAACTAAAATCTACCTCTTGTCTTGTGAGAAATGAGTCTTTAAGAAAGTTAAAAAACTCAACATACTCTTCAACCTGTGGTAAAATCAGTGTTTCAGCATGTTTTAATGATTTTGGCAGTGCAAATTCTCTTTTTAGATTACCACTGAGACGAGTATTCCATTGTTGTGGTTGATGCATGTCAAAATCAGCTTGAATTGCATCAATCTCATCACGAATTGGTTGTAATTCTTTGTTAGTGAAGACATGCTCAATAAATCCGTAATTATTAAATGTATTTAAACTCATTATGCTGGCACCATTCTAAATTTTACTTTATCGTTTTGTTTTTGATACACTGCTTTGTGATTTCTAACTTTCCACTCACCAACATACCACTCTGGAATTGGTCTATTTGTCCAAACAGCAAATGGTTGCTTGTCATTGATGTAATAATTGTGATATGCTTGAATCGAATTCGTTGGTACTTTATAATCTTCAGGCATACACTGTGGCATTGGAGTAATACCACCAAATTTTATGTTTGATGGTAAATTGTCAAGGTAAGGAATTAATCTTTCTGCAACATGATGTTTACCATAGCGGAAAGTATACTCTTTCATAAGATCTCGCCAAAGGTTATACAACCACAAGTAATTATCTGATGTTTCACGACACCAGATACCTGATGGGTGTTTCATATGTGATGCAAGATACAAATTATCTTCACGAGAATCATTTAACTTCCATCGCATTGCTTTACGACCAGAAATGGACTTACCTTCATACTCATATCCGTCAAGAAGACGATGTGCAGTAGAAAGAAGTTGTGCGTATTCCAGAATCATCTTAACGACATGTTTGTCAAGATGTTGTTTTGCACATTCTTTAGTGTCTGTATGAAGATAAAATATATTCATTACACAATCATCCGAATTAATCCAAATGTATCAATCGTTGTTAACAATATGTAGTTAGCCAACATGCCAAATGATTTCCGAGTATAACTAGCCCAAGCATACATGGCACAACCACTAATCCACACAGGATACAGAGCCAGAAGAGGAGGATTTGGGACTGTGAGTGCCATGGTGATTGAGCACCCAATACTAACAGCCCAAGCCAACAACTCAACAACAAAACGAAAGCTATTAGAACGGTAATCATCTTTTATCCATTGTAAAGTTGGTCCAAAAATATCAAGCATAAGATCCCATTGAGTCGTAACCAAATTTTAATGCATGTAATCCATTAATTCCACGAATAGTATCATGAATTTGTTGAATTGATTGAGTAGAACTTGTGTGTAAAATTCCGTGTCCACCTTTAGCAGTGAATGGATCAATACAACCTGGAGAGTCATCAACTAAAATGGCTTTGTCATGAGCAAAATTGGCTTTTTCTGCCTTGGAACGAACAAAATTCGCTTTGTAAGGAATATTTTTACTATCAAGCCACTTGTATTTCTGTGATTTTGCCATGTTTCCTTGTATACTGTCGAAAGTACCAAGAGAAGTGAGAATTTGAATGTCAATATTTTCAAGTTTTGACACAAAGTTCATTAACTCCATGGAATCGGGCATAAATTCGAGATCTTCGAAGATATGATAATCCATTACAGCTGCACGAAATCGTTTTCCGTCAGATGCATGTGTGCGTAAAGAGCGATATGCCTTGTCAAAGTTGCAAAGCACACCATCCATATCTAAGTATAATGTAATCATAATGTAATTATACCTCAAAAATCAATTTAAGGCAACTTCTTTTTTGTAAATTTGGATAAATCAGGTGGAGTCCAACCTTCTGGCTTTAAAATCTTGCCATCTTCTCGTCTTTTTACCTTGCGAGTCACTGGATCGACCTTTGCCATGTTGCTTCGAAGCACTGCATCCCATGCACCACCAATATCATAACCTTTCATGTGACAAAATCCAAGTGTAACCCAGATTAAATCCATGCATCCATCAAGCATTTCGGTCTCATTACGATTCCAATGTGCATCAATGAACTCTTTGAACTCTTCTTCCATGAGAGATTTGTATAATGCAGCGTTTTGTGGTGATGGTTTTTGATCACATGATTGCAAAAACATCAAAACATCAAGTGGCATACTCATTATTTGTTCCTTTCGATGTCAAAATAGTGGTGCGAGTGAATATTTCCTGCACCACCAGACTCTACATTAGAACCTGCTCCTGCAAATGGCCAATTGTTAGATGGTAAATCCATAGAGTCATACATTTCTCCAACATGTGGAGGATCGTATGTTTCTTGAAAATCGTTATCATCCCATTCTGGTTCTTCAAAGTCGTTTACGAAGTCTAGATTACCATTAAAGTAAAAACCTACTCCACGAAGGAATAGTTCAACTTCTTCTAAAACTTGTGGTAATGCATCTACTTCAAACTCACGAGTGGTTTTTGAACCATTCCAAGTATCTTCAGCTATTAGTGTATATTTCATTAGTCATGCTCCTGTAGTGACCATCTCAATTGTTTGATTTCATCTTTCAAATTTGAGTTTTCATACTCAAGATCGTTGATCCGTTGCATCAACTGAAGAATTGCTTCTTCTTTATCATTCAGTGGGATTAGTTGGTGGTTCATTTTCTTTTCTCTTTATTGACCAAGTTCCGTCTTTGTTATCTATCCACTCGAGTGTATCGCCAGTTTTCCAACCAGCACTCTCCATGATTTCATCGGTGAGAGGAAGAACTAAATCTCCACTTCCATCGTCTGCTTCTTCAAGTGTAATTGTCCAATGTGTAGGTTTCATATCTTTTCTCCGCAGTGTGGACATTTCTTTGTAGAAACATTCCGCATTTCTTTGATTGTTTTGTTTAACTTTCGTGCATCATAAAGAATGCGACGAATTGATTTTCGATCTCGCTCGTGTTTGGCTTTTTCAAGTTCTTCTTTTAAGTGGTGTTTCATCTTTTGAAGTCTACCCTCAAAGATTTCTATGAATCCAGTTATTCCAACTGAATCACTCATAGTTAATCTCCAACCAATTAGTTTCTTCAGGTAACACTTCAATTGTAACACCATTATTCAGTGCTTTGGTTACCATATTCTCAAGAACACCATATCCATAACTGCTTGCACCATACGATGCCTTATGACAAGCATAGGTAGAGCCACTGCTTCCGTCAAACATAAAGCAATGACCTTCTTCATATGCTCTTGTAATACCACTGTTTAGTTTCCAAGAATCAGAACCAAGATATCCACCATACCAACAAGCAAAAACTTTATGGACTGGTGGAGTATCTGGTCCAGTGATTCTAACAACTAGCCATTTGTCTGGTGTATAATCACTCATACTAAACCTCTACGAATTTTAATTCAAAACGATCTGCACGATCTTCGTAGTTGATGTAGCCACGAGGATTACAAACAACACGACAACCCTTAATCATGTAGTCAAAGTCTTCATGAGTGTGACCATGAGTCCAGAGTTTAATTCCTGGACGATCCATAATGAATTGATCCAGACGAGAATTGTAAGCACCATTCATCAATTGATCATGCTTGTAACGAGGATGCTCAGAACTCTTGCTTGGAGCATGATGCCCAACTACAATGGTTGTCATCCATGGAGGAGTCATATTGTAATTGGTCTCAATGAACTTTAACATTGCTTTGTGATCTTCAACAGCATCAGATGGAGATAAAGTTGCATCACGAGTCTTAAAGACTGCATGAAACTGTGGTGTTCCATTCTCATCTTTTTTCTGATCACCATTCTCATCAAGAGTTGGTTCCTGTGTTCTGAAGTTTACAGTTCTTAGACTGTTCTTGCAGATCTGAAAGTCATTCATACGACGCTCCACATGACGCATGGTCATCTCGTCTTCATTATTCATATCAGTCCAAAGAGTACCACCCAGAAATACATAATCTCCAAGAGTGAATACTTCTTTGTCAAGAACATGAATATTAGTAAATGGCTTTAGTGCATCTTTTAGATAACCTGCGCTAGTAGCGTAGTCACCATGATAATGCTCGTGATTCCCCATAACATAAACCACATGAGGAAAGTTCCTACTGCAAGCAGTAAAAAACTCAAGATACCTATCAGTTTTAGCACTAGAAAGAATACTATCGGTAACACGAAGGTCAACAGCAGTACAAATATCACCAGATAAAATAAGAACTTCAGCATTCTGAGTATTTTCTAATTCTAACTGTCCGAATTCTAAGTGGACATCGGAACAAATTGCGATTTTCATTAATATACCTTTTCATTTCTTATAAGGGTTGTCTTTATTTTTTGCTGTGGGTTTCAGTGCCACACAAACATCTTCACTTTTAAACGAGATATAAAACTTACATGGATTGCCAACAAAGTTATTGGGTGCAGAGTTATCAATATAAACATCTTTCATGTGCACAGTATTAGTGGTGCATCCACTCAAAAGAAGCAAAACTAATAAGACTCTAACCACCATAGTAATCAATCAATAAATTCATCGCACGGATTAGTGTTCCGTTATTCACAACATCGTCAGGATGCATCCAATAACCATCTGGATTCAACGCATCTTTGGGATTCGCATTCCACTGATCCAACTCACTCTGCATGTAATCTCTAGAGTCAATTAGTGATGTCAATGTAATCCCGTGAGCAACCTCATAGGGAATACTCAATCCACCAGTAGGAAACAAATGTTCGTTTTCAGTGTGTACCATATACTCCATACTTTCTTATCAAAATAGTTGCAATTAATCCCACAGTCAGTTCAAGACCAAACAATGCAAGGATTATCCACAATACCAACATAATACTATTATACCCTAATTACTCATTAAAGACAACCAATTTTTTAACTGTCTTGGGATTGCAGTAAACTACCTGTCTGCCTTCTGTTCCTCCGAGGGGGAGATCTGTATGAATTAGCACTCCAAACTCATTTTGTCTTATAACCATTCCAACTAGCGGAACACCTTCCCACTTTGCGAATACTCTGTCTCCATAGTTCCACTTTTGGGGTTTCGCATTTTTAGCAAATTGTTCCGCAAGAGTACTCATCTAGATACCCGCAACTCTGCTTCTGGATTATCCCAACAAGCATTCCTGTAGCTATAAACAAAATTGCACAATCCATCATATGAACCCCATCCGTTCTCTGGATTATATCTTTTATATTTCTCTGGGTCGGAAAGCAAAATATTCCATCCTTCATCCAGCAACTCTGCAATTTCTCGTGCTTTGGTGAACTGCAATTCTTCTGGTCGCCAAAGGATAGTATATAATGTCACTGTTCCAGCCATATAAGGTATATTAACCTCACCAGCCATCTTACCAAGATTGTGAGTAATATTACCACTATAAACCGAAGTCGGCTGTGTAACCATCAAATCAACATCTAAACTCATCTTTTAATCCATCCATGATATACTTCTCTAGACTCGGTTCAATACGAGTCTGACCAAATTTGTTGATACACTCTTCAACAATCAATTGAGTGTATGCTTCTAAACTTCTATTCCACTTGACTCGATCTGTGCCTAGACCAAAAATGTCTAGACCTGCACGAGAAGCCATTCGATCAATCTTTTTCATTTTTAATATCCTTCTTCTGTGCTTGTCGTTCGGACTTCCAAAACACTCTCTTCCAATCTCTTAGGTGTTTCCACCATTGGGGAGCGGATGTTTTATTTCCTTGCTTTACATTTGCCATGTTTATACCTTTGTTCCAAACTCGATGAGTAATATTATTACCATTGCAATTAGACTAGTCATTCTTCTTCCTGTAAGTCAGAGTACAACCACTCTAGATACATGAGTGCTTTCTCTAGATAATATCTCTGGTCTTCGGATCCATTCGTTTCAATGGCTTCCTTAATATCGTATAGACAGTTCTCGCAGTGACCAACAGTTGTAGCCATCTCGTTTGATTTAATCATGGATTCACCCAATAGTTTTCAATGTTAAACTCCACTCCGACTTCTTTTTCTAAGTCTGCATCGGGGATGTCATCTTCGATAGAGTAAGACTCACGAATATAATCATTCCTGTATGACTCGGCTGATTCCTTGGTCTTGAAGACTCCAAGGATATTGTTATCGCTATCGTACTCATTCTCATCATACTTTGTAAGAATGAATACCTTTTCATTAAGAACAAACTTCATATATGCAACCTTTTACAGTGAAAATTTTCTCGGGAATTTTTTTGCAGCAATCTGATTCCAAACACTGCAACCCTATACAGAATTATACCTTAATACGGAATTAAAGACAAGGGGATAATTATGATGGTGGGCTAAACCCTCGCTATAGCCCATAAGGTAGGAGTCCCTGTGTTATATTTCATGTCCCCTAATCCCTATACAGATTACAACTGTTTCATCTTCTCAGATCCGAAATACATCAGTGCCAGTCCTACTGCTGCTATACCCAACAGTGCCAACAGTGAATTCTCTGGTGCGTCCATGCCACCAACTGCACCCATTACTATTACTAGTCCCACGATAAATCTAATCATTTTATATTCCTTTATTGTTGTAAGCTGCAATCATTGTTGTCAACGATTCTTTTGCTAGTACTACTGATTCTGCCAGTAGATGCCCCACCTCAGTAGGGAATGCTACTACTATTACAATCACGAGTATCCATTTCAACATTCTATTCTCCTTAAGCAGTCAACATGTAAGTAGCAAGGTCTTTCCACTCTTTGTTGCTGGCACGGATCTTGGCTACAGCAATAAGAGTACGGAGGGAGATCTCGGAGCACTCGTTCTTGATACTACGAATCAGACCAAGAGCATCACTCTTAATAGTGCCATCGTACTCTGGCAAGAACTCTTCACTCTTTGCAATGAACTCCATGCGGTCGATCTTCTGGTCGAGGGACATGCTTAGGTCGATCATCATAGAACGACTACGGATGGCTTGGTCGATCTTGTCCTGTGCCATGTTAGAGATGAAAATCACACGACCAGTAAAGTCGAAACTGCGTGGCAGGTCATCATCCTTCATGTCAGCATTCCAGCTAATGATGCGTTTACCATAAGAGTCCAATGCACCTTTAAGCAGATTAAGGGCAACTGGATCACGAAGAACAGCGTCACAGTCATCAAACACAATGATGGATTTGTTGTTTTCGAAAAGGGTACGATACAAACCCTTGGCAGTAGAGTAACCCTTAACCATGGTGAAACACTTGCGAGTATTGATCACCGAACCGACTGAGAATTCAGCCAGATCAGAAATGTCTTTGTAGCCATGCGCTTCTAGCGTCTTAGTGACTGTATAAGTCTTACCCAAACCACCTTCACCAGTGATAACAGCGGATGGCTGAACACCAGTGGCAACCATCGTGACCAGCTTCTCAACGAAACCGAAACGAGTGTTAATGTCGTACTTGGATTGTTTTTCAGCAACAGCAGCGATATGTTTGTCCATGTCACCGACCATTGCTTGCACCTTGCGTTCCACATATTTCTTGGAATAAGATTTGATAGTCTTAGAACCGATCTTAGCGATGTAGTTGGTTCCGTCGAAGGTGATGTTTGCTGTAGTCATAATTAAGTCCTTTTCTCGATTCAATAATAGAATTATGCCCTAAGTTGCAATTAACGACAACAACTTTCTGGAATAACCCTCAATTCCGTAGGGTTATTCTGCGAACACCACCGACAAGTAACCAGCGATATAAGCATCAGAAGCACCGATCATAACACGAAGTTCATTCGTAATAAAATCGATAGAAACGGATTCTGGAACCCATCCATCTGCCAAGTCATTTTTAGCGTCATTAACACCACCAGCGAAACCTAAACAATCATTCATTTCTATTCCTTTTCAAACTATAACGAATCTTACAGTAATCAGGAATTAACGACAACCATTAAATGGACAAAACCCCAGTTATTCTGGGGTTATTTCGATAGAGTAAATCGGGGTTTCTCCACTCTCGGAAGTAAGTAACCACTCTCTTACCACTTCTAGGACTCGATCGATCGAATCGCAAGGGATCTCGTTCACGAATTCCATCTCGTCCTCAACACGCACTGTATACATAATTAATCCTTAATCAACCCTAACACCGTAATTATGCCCTAAAGTCAATTATAAATCAAATGTATTTTGCAAGTTGCAGACTAGACTTCCTCCCACAGATCGCCATCCTGAACAAAGCGACCACTGCCCATATTATCCCTAATAGGTGCCACTGGATCTGGGATTTGATTATTACCTAGACTAGTGAAGGAGTGGACTTGTGCTTCTGCTCTGTCATCACCAGAAGTCATCCACTCGGTCTGCTTCTTGGCTATCAGTGCTTTGGTCTCTGGAGTATGTTTCTTCTGGTTGCCACACGAGCGACTGCAGAACTCACCACGCTTGTTGTGCACAGCGTTACACTTAGGGCATGTTTTTGATTTGTATCCCATCACTCGCCTTTGTATTCACTGCAACACTGGTTTTTCGGGAGGACTGTCCACCACACCATAAATAGAGCCCATTTGTCCCACAGCATTGCTTCCACTACACTCATTGTTATGATTGGTTGCTTTGGGGCATCGTTTGTTTCCACAGGATGGACATAGCCTCATATAGATGGATTCTGGATCTGTAGCGTCTATCGGTCTGCAGGTATGGCAGTGGCACTTTTTAATATTCTCTGTATTCATATGGTTGACAATCATCGTAGTTCACATAGGTCTTGGGAATGGCTCTTCTACATACGAATTCGAGCCAGCGACAGTCATTATCTCCCACTCTTACAGGATACCATGCAAACCATTTATACCAGTGGACATAATCTATTTCGATTCGTTTTGGACAGCTGAACTTCATTTTGTTGTCTCTATAATATGTTGCACTAGTAGATCTTGGATAATCTTATGCTTGCTTGGTATCGTCATATTCACTAGTAGCATATTCAGTATTTCGAATATATCTTTTCGTTCTCTCCATGTACCTATGAATATACCGTTTGGATTTCTCCATCCTCGTAGCTGGTCTGCATTATGACCGATAATGTAATCTGACATTGATAGTGAGGTCATGCTTGGGTATTTCTTACCGAGATCTTGGATTATCCAGTAATTTGCTTCGTGATGTGTACCTGCAATTACTAGGGTTTTCATTCATCTATCGCTTTCCACTCATCCCACTCGTAGTTTCGTTTCTTAGCGAATTCAGCTTGTTTCTCTAGAGTGGATTCTTGGTACTCGGTGGTATCGTCTGTGGTAATTTTCTCTCCCTCGAGAATATTAGCAAGAGATGGATCATTAGGTTTTACCATGATGACTCGTCCACGATCTGCTTTGTTATGATTACTGGATCTTGATTGACAATGGCTCTTAGTGATGCTGAGACTAAAATTCCGATCCCCGAAGAAGAATCACAAGAGATTGTAATGTAGTCGGAATCGGGATATTTGTTGGCGAACTCAAGGATTGCAATGAGGTCGTCTTTATGTAGGTGTACTTCGTTCATTGCAATTCGTTTATCATGGCTCGTTGATTGGCGATTACTGTCTCCAGCGACTCGATTCTTTTCTTGGCATCTGCGAGTTGTTGCTCCAGAGTTTTCATTGATTCTACCATTGATAAGATGGCTTCAGTTTCCAGTTGTTGATTTGTCTTCATATTTCCATTCCTTTGCGTGGTCTTCGTGGTCAAAATAAGGTGATACTACTCGACCATTGATAGTCCAGAAGTATGTGTGTGTCGCCATTCCTGCATCTCTATAGCGAATCAGTTTTGGCTCAGAGTTTTCTCTGTCCTCGCTAGTAAAGGTAGTCATTTTAGTAACCAGTCTCCATTTAGATTGGAAAGGTACTCTGCATACTCTGATTTAAGCATGGCATTGAATTCCTTTTCGTAGTCTACTCCATGCAGACGATCGAATGCTTTGAGTTTATCTCCAGTGTATTGTGGAGCAATGTTACCTTTCCACTCTTCAAAGGTTAGTGGTTTCTTTGGCTCCATCTGATAGTCTTTGATATTCATCTGGCTTGTTCTCCTAATTCTTTATATCCTGCCCATGATGGATGCACACCATCTGCTTGCATTCGTTTAGTACTAAGAATAATATCATTGTTCTCGTTCGCCACATGCCACACTGCTGATTGTGCCTTTGGAAACTTATCTGATGGCATAATCCAGTACACTCGATCAGCTTTGGTTAGTTTACGAATCACTCTGAGTTCTGCTTCAGTGTCCTTGACGAATGCATCATTTGATCCAAGCGAGATGATTACATGGTTTGCAATCATCGGTGTATTCTTGATGTTTTTGTTTAGCCACTGGTGCGAGTTAATTCCACCCTTGACATAGGCAACGCATTCTTTACGAACATTGGCAATTCCAACTCCAATTGAATCACCTGCTATGATACATTCAAACATAATAAATCCTTAATGTGAAAAATCCCACAAGAGTGGGATTGGTTCTTACCTGCCTCGACCAGCAGATTTCTTCATGGGCTTAGCTGCAATTTGATTGACTGCTTTATTGACTGCCTTACCTGCTTCTCTTCGACCCAGTCCTTTGCTTTGCAGAGTATGCTTGGCTTTCTTTCTGGCTCGCTTCAGTATTTTCTTTTGCTCCCACTGCTCTTTAAAGGTTAGTGGTACTGGTGTAATTTGTTCTGTCATAATATCTCCATATTGTTGGAGCAGGATATCGGATTTGAACCGATGACATTTTCGTTGGCAACGAAACATTCTACCACTGAATTAATCCTGCACTCTTACTACTTATTATACAATAATAAACCCTGCATGTCAAATTATGCTGCACGCATGTAAGACTTGTATCTGTCTGCAGCGTAACTAGCTGCAAATGCGTTTGGTTTCACAAACGGCACGACATTGCACATACCTTTAATGTAACCAACTGCTTCGTTGATTACGCAAGATGAACCATGCATTTCGTCTGGGTTAATATCCAGATGCACTTGGACTTCTCTGTCCTCCAGAACATCATGTAGTTTTAGATAAAGATCTGCAATCTTATAAACTTCATTCATCAATCGCATTCTTGGCTTATCTTTCTTCTGGTCGTAGCATCTCTCACGAGATACTTCACCGAAGATTTTACAACCATTATTACCATTGATATGAACAACAATCACTAAGATGTAATCAGCGTAGAATTCATTTCCGATATTAAATCGTTCAGAGTCACCACCAATATAAATCTTTGATTCAGGACTCTGTGCCATGATAAAGTCTTTCACTTCATCGATGTCAATATCTTTACGCATGATTACCTCTATCTTAAATTGGAGCGGAGTGAGAGAATCGAACTCTCAACGGAAGATTGGAAATCTACAGTTTTACCATTAAACTAACCCCGCACTTGGCATCCCTCCAGAGACTCGAACTCCGACTAATGGTTTTGGAGACCATCGTGCTGCCATTACACCAGAGAGACATTACTCTTTATCTTCTACCTCTTCATTAGCCATTTCCATAGTGGCTATTCTTTTTGCTTCTGACTTACTCACAACATCGTCTCGTTGGAAAATTGCATTCCAACGATTCTCATATTCATCTTGTGTCACACTGAATGGTCTTGCTTTACTACCTTTGCCACCATCACTCATATACTTCTCCTATTAATCTGGTGCTCCGTGAGAGAATCGAACTCCCAATTGATGATTACTAATCAACTGTTATACCATTTAACTAACAGAGCAATGTCACATATTACTTATCTTATTATACGCCATATGTGAGAGCGAATCTTGGTGGAGGATGGGAGGATCGAACTCCCATAAACAGCTTGCAAAGCTGCCGTAATCCCATTATACTAATCCCCCGATACTTGGCTCCACAGGATGGGCTCGAACCATCGACCAAATGATTAACAGTCATCTACTCTACCAACTGAGCTACTGCGGAATATTTTGGTGCCCCATGACAGAATCGAACTGCCGTAACCTGATTACAAAACAGGTGTAATACCATTATACTAATAGGGCTACTTTTTACTTATTTGGTCTCGAGTGGAAGAATCGAACTTCCGACACATGCTCCCAAAGCACGAATTTTACCATTAAACTAACCCGAGAAAACTTTGGTGGTGATGAGTGGAATCGAGCCACTAACCTTCTGCGTATGAAGCAGATGCACTACCGTTGTGCTACATCACCGAATTTGGTGCCCCAAGAGAGACTCGAACTCTCACGCCTTGCGACACTGGCTTCTAAGACCAGCGTGTCTACCATTCCACCATCGGGGCAAATGCTTTCTATCCGTCGTGGTAATTATAGCACATCAGTTTACTTCTGGTTTGTGTACATCGCACCAGTTTCTCCATCACACATGCCCTCCACCCACTCGCCACAGATAGAACTGTCGTGTTGCTAACGCTGGTTAGGTAGACCCATGGATGAACCCATGCCCTATTCAAAGGGAGAACCATCCTACTGATCGTCAATCAGTTTCTCTCGTGCGGATCACACTAGCAGTGATTAGCTGCAGGTTTGGTTGCAGTGGTTGGATTCGAACCAACGATTTCATGGCTTATGAGACCAGACGGATGACCACTTCCATACACTGCGATAAATTTTATACTAATTCATGTTCCATGTCAACGCTAGTTGAGTAGTAGCCATTCGACTCACCCATCCAACGCACATCAACATAACCTTTGCGAGTGGCAAACTTGTAGAATGTCCACTCAACGCACTCATGATAGTCATCCAACACAGGTGCTTCACCAGATACTTCTTCAGCCATCAACAGTGGTTCACCTACTAAGTCAGACAAGTCACCAACGATGTCATCGATGTGAACTGACTCGCAACAATCTTGATAGTGGAAGAATCTGAATCTCTCAGTTTCGTTCGCAAACACCATCTCGTAACCATCCTGTGTCACCGAAGTGAACACTTTTCCTAACATTTTTTCCATATTCATTTCCTAACAATATCTGGCGACTCGTGGGAGAATCGAACTCCCATAAGCGGATAGACAATCCGCTGTAATGACCATTATACTAACGAGCCTAAAAACTTGGTGGAGGTAGTTGGAGTCGAACCAACATTGTTTACCACACGGGAACGGATTTACAGTCCGCTGCAGAACACGCCATATCTACAATACCTCCATGATATTAGTTTAGTGTTATCGTGCCAATTTGTCAACAATGTAGCTAGCACTGACAAGCGAATAACAGTTATATCAGACAGTGTCGGTCGCACCCTTACTGTCGAGTAGTGATTGATCAGACCACATACCTTGATAACACTAAACTAATACCACATTTAATTACACTGGGTGTTTGACAGAATAAACAGTTTTGAACCTGCCCTACCATGCCGTCCATGGACTTGTCTGTCGCACACATTACATTCCAAGTTGTTCCAGCGTGACCACCGTATCCACCTTTCGGCTTCGTTTCCATCTTTCGTGTAACTCAGAAGTGCCAGTCCGTCAACTGGTTACTCACTATCTGAATTACCTACTGGCTTGGTAACCAATGTAATTAAATCTGGTACTCGATAGGAGAGTCGAACTCCTCTTAATGGACTGAAAACCCACTGTCCTAACCGATAGACGAATCGAGTATGGTGGTGGTTTTTAGAGAACCACCAAACTCTTGGCTGACCTTTGGTCATTTAATGTTTCCTGCTCAGCGTTTTGACAAGCACACCCCCAATAGGGCTGATCCTTTGGATCTAGTTAATGCGTCCTGCGTTGCTTTTTGAAACAACCTAGTGGGAGAATGTAAGCGAGTTGCAACATTCAGACCACTGTGCCCTATGCTTTGTTTCGCAACAAAGACCTAGAAGGGACTTTTGAATTCCTAACCAACTAAGACATAATTATACAGCAAACATCATTATAAGTCAACATCTCATTTCGATAACCCTCAACACTGTAAGGTTATCTGGAGTAGGTGGTGAGAATCGAACTCACTTCCATGGGTTTGCAATCCAGTGCCTGTCCAACTGGCTCCACCTACATAATTCTGGCACGGCATGCAGGAATCGAACCCACATTCGCACTTTAGAAGAGTGCTGTCCTATCCGTTGAACGAATGCCGTATTGGTACGAGTGAAGGGACTTGAACCCTCAATCAATTAAGCGTCAGATTTTAAGTCTGATGTGTATACCATTCCACCACACTCGCATATCTCTATTATACCTCAAACAATCTTGCAAGTCAACATATTGGTACCCTTGGTCGGATTCGAACCGACAGAATACTCCCTTTTGAGGAGAGCCACTTTTCCAATTTGCGTACAAGGGCATAAAACTACGGATTAAAAATCCTCCCACTGCTTACAACTGCTTCCCAATTTATCGTCCATCGGCATCCGTGGTAGGACTTGCGATGCTCATCGGTCTGACATTCTAGTGTCAGTGATCCTTGGGATAGGACTGCTGCGCCTTAACCTGCACAGCATCAGGTACTGGTGGGCTGACTGTGAATTGAACACAGACTCAATGAATTATGAGTTCACTGCTTTACCATTAAGCTACCAGCCCAATACTGGTGGAAGATTAGGGAATCGAACCCTATGACCCACTTCCGTGAATCTACAGTTTAGCAAACTGCTGCATTACCGTCCTGCCCATCTTCCTGATCTTGGTGCGCCATGATGGAATCG
>Ga0208975_1000605_pt1 | contig 16801 bp, 14 predicted proteins | sample GreLakmeER78MSRF_FD_187700 | JGI IMG/M metagenome (GOLD analysis project Ga0208975, IMG submission 187700) | Freshwater lentic microbial communities from great Laurentian Lakes, MI, USA - Great Lakes metaG ER78MSRF (SPAdes) | ecosystem: Environmental > Aquatic > Freshwater > Lake | place: Great... | reverse complement strand
CCAAATACGGAATTGTTATTGAAAAATTAAAAACAGAAGAAAATGAAAGACTTGAAGAAGGTTTATCATTTATGGTTAAATCTTTGAAGGGTTATAGAACATTATTACAATTTTTCCGTGATGGTGGAATTGACCCATATGGTGAAAAGACAAAAGAAAAAGTTTTGATTCTTCCACCGATTGAACAATTTTTGATTCAAAAAGAAAAACGTCTTTTCAAAGGATTTGAAAGTTATGATGACGTAACCCGTTTTGTATTTGACTTAGAAACTACCGCTTTGGAACCAAAAGATGGTAGAATATTCATGTTTGGATTAAAGACAAACAAAGGGTTTCACAAGGTTATTGAATGTTCAAATGAGGAACAGGAAAAACAAGGTATCATAGATTTTTTTAACTATATCCATGAAATTAAACCATCCATTATTGTGTCATATAACGGATTTGCGTTTGACTGGCATTGGATATTTGAAAGAGCGAAAGCTTTGGGATTAGATATGAAAAGAATCTGTAAGTCACTTAACCCTGAAAAATCAATTACACAATCAAAAGGTTTGTTGAAATTGGCAAACGAAATTGAGGATTACGTTCAAACATCAATTTGGGGTTATAATGTTATTGACGCATTACACTCAGTAAGACGTGCACAAGCGATTAACTCAAATATCAAATCTGCGGGTTTGAAATACATTGTTCAATATTTGGAAGCTGAAGATGCTGACCGTATCTACATTGACCATACCGATATTGGTTCCATGTATGCCAAGAAAGAAGATTATTGGTTAAACATCCAAAACGGTAAGTACAAAAAATGTGGTATTGACCCAAAGGTTGATGAAGTATGTGAAAGAAGAGATGACACTTATATTAAAACAACTGGTGATAACATTGTTGAAAGATATCTTGACGATGACTTAATTGAGACATTAAGAGTTGACGAAGAATTTAATCAGGGTTCATTCCTATTGGCTTCTTTGGTTCCAACAACTTATCAGAGAATTGCAACAATGGGAACAGCAACACTTTGGGAAATCCAAATGAGAGCTTGGTCGTATAAACATGGACTTGCAATTCCCGCTAAACAACAGAAACAAGACTTTGTTGGTGGATTGTCACGTTTGGTTAAAGTTGGATACTCAACCGATGTATTGAAACTTGACTTTAGTTCACTATATCCATCAATTCAGTTGGTTCACGATGTATTCCCTGATTGTGATATAACAGGAGTAATGAAAGGTATGTTAACATATTTTAGAAATGCTCGTATTATGTATAAACAATTAGCCGAAGAGTTTGAAAAGAGTGACCCAGTAAAATCTAAATCTTATGACCGTAAACAATTACCAATTAAGATTTTTATTAACTCAATGTTTGGAGCTTTATCAGCACCTCAAGTATTTCACTGGGGTGATATGAATCAGGGTGAAAGGATTACTTGTACAGGTAGACAATATCTACGTCAGATGATTAAGTTCTTTATGAATCGTGGATATGACCCGTTGGTTATGGATACGGATGGTGTGAACTTTTCATCACCTGTGAATGTTGAATCCCGTAAATACATTGGTAAAGGTTTGAATTGGAAAGTGGTTGAAGGTAAGGAATATATGGGTGCCGCAGCTGACATCGCAGAATATAATGACTTGTTCATGAAAGGTGAAATGGCTTTGGATAATGATGGTGTTTGGCCATCTTGTATTAACTTAGCACGTAAGAACTACGCTTTGATGACTGACAAGGGTAAAATTAAATTGGTTGGTAACACAATCAAATCAAAGAAATTACCATTATATATTGAAGCGTTTTTGGACAAAGGAATCAAAATGTTATTGATGGGTGAAGGTCAACAATTTGTTGAGTGGTATTATGAATACTTAGAAAAAATCTTTAACAAACAAATTCCATTAAAACAAATTGCTTCTCGCGCTAAAGTTAAAATTTCTATTGAGGATTACAAAGTAAGATGTGGTCAAAAAACCAAATCAGGAAGTATGATGTCAAGACAAGCTCATATGGAACTTATTATTCATGATGGTATTGCTGCTAACTTGGGTGATGTAATTTTTTATGTTAACAACGGTACAAAAGCATCACATGGTGATGTTGTCAAAAAAGTCGACTCATTGGTAATCAATGCGTATAGATTGGACAATGAGGAACTTGAAAGAAATCCTGATATGTTGGGTGAGTATAATATAGCGAGAGCAATAACAACATTTAACAAACGTATTGAACCTTTGATGGTTGTGTTTAAAGATGATGTTAGAGATTCTTTGATTATTGATAACCCAAGTAAGAGGGAATTCTATACAAAAGAACAATGTCAATTAATCAATGGTCACCCTTTCGAGGATACCGACCAAGATAAATTGGTAGATGTTTTAACGGTTTCTGAACAAGAAGTGAAGTTTTGGGATAGGGTTGGTATTAGTCCTGACTATATCTATGATTTAGCTGAAGATGGATGGGAACAAGAATTAGTCCAATTTGAGACCGTCTGAAGATAAGATGTACCAGTTTCCACCTATAAAGTGAAACTCAACACAAGCACCTTTTCCAATTTCAACTTCATCATATTGTTCGTCAATTTTGCTCTTATCGGGTCTAATTGTAACTTTGGTAAGAGCTTTGACAACAATGTGGTCAGTTGTTTTACTATCTAATAACAAATCACAATGTTCAACAGTTTTAATCACAATTGCGTATTCACCAGTTGTTGTGTAATTTGATTCGGAAATTAAAGCGACCTCAGATGTTTTTACTTCAATTCCGTTAATAATTTTTTTACTCGGTATACTCCTTAATATTGGCATAAAATTAAATTACATTATAGGGACTTGGGAACGCTCTATATTTTAATTGTTTATTTAGGTTTTCAGCAATTAAGGCTTCCTTTTCCATTTGTTTAACAGGACTTAATCTTTCAAGACGTAATTTTAATTCTTCTTCAAGTTTTGCTCTTTCATCTTTAGCCTCACCTAACAAAGATGTGTAGTCCAATGTTAGTTCAGAGTCAGGGGTTTTAAGGTTACCACTGTATTTACCATAAATACGACCTAATGTTTCTTTACAATAAGCGGTAAACCATCTTCTAACCCATTGTTGTGCGGGTGTATTAAGGTCCTGCCAATTTAACGCTTCTAATGGTATGTCAGATGGTAATCTAACAATGTCAGGATTTGCGGCCAAACAATCATCACGGTCACCATCAGTATCGTAGTACCAATACCAACATCTATATTCGTTAAATCCAATATTCGAAAAATCAAATCTTCCACCAGGTGTGTTGTATAAATGTAATGCTTTTTTTCCTTCAGGCAGTGCTGTAATTCTATATGTTAAATCACCAACAATCATTCTTTGTTTGAGATTTCTATCAGCCATTCTTAACACAACGTCAAACGCTGGCATCATAAAATAACTTCCACTTGCACCAAATTGTGCAAATCCGCCAGGACCACCTAATCCAGTTCCACCAAATCCACCAAATCCACCCATAAATGGGTCGAATAATGAATTGTTTAATTCGGCTCTCATGAACCATAAAAGTTCATTAATTTCACGACCCTTAGGTATTTCATAAATTTGTTGGTTTGGAACCAAATCAACATAATCTTTTTTAAGTACCCAATCACCACCAGCTTGTAATCCAACTATCTTTGAATATGCGTAAGTGTATTGTGTTTCCCAATCTAAACTTCTTTTGGTAAGCGCCCTTGTTAAAGACTGTTCGTCAAGGTTCAGTCCATATAAAGAAGTCCATTGTGCTTCAATTAACCAATCTAAAATATATTGTTCGTAATCCCCAATCGCAAGTTCTAATAATGAGTCCATTTGCTCATCTTCTAACTCAACACCTCTAACAGGTGCACCAAGAAGGGCTTTAATTCTTCTATAGAGTTTACTTCTTTCTGGTTCTACAATAATTGCCATCTTCTTTATAAATATCAAATATCTCCAAATATGTTTGATTTTGGAAATACATAATTACCATCAATAATTTTTGTATTTTGATTTTTGAATACGACTGTCTTGTTTTTATTATTAAAAACTAAATAATCAGTTTTATATTGTTTTGGTGCGCTCGCTCCGAACACCATAACACTATCATCATTAAAATCTTTTACACCACTAAATGGTTTAATTTGTGCTGTCAATCTTTGACCATCTTTATTAATAACCGCATCAACACCCGAAATCATATCTTCTTCAGAACCCAATCCACCAATTTTGTGAACGTCTTCAGTTCCAAATATTTTTCTTAATGCAATAACAGTAATATCTTCTCTTTCCTCACCTTTGGAATCGGTTTGTACTAATTTCTGTACAATATTTTGAAAAGTTTTAGATGTTGACAAGTTAAAGATTCGGTCTCTTAAATCATAAAGATATTTTGTAAATCTTTCAACTTCTTTAATTTGTGCAAATTTATCTTTATCCCTAAATGATATAGGTTTGATATTATTTTTAATTAAATAAAAATTTAAATCATTCATCAAAATACAAAACGAACTGTAATTTGTATTTAATTTGTTAATAACTGAACGACCTGGTTTTCCGTAATTATAAATTCCTGACATTGAACCTGGTTCATATTGGTCTTTTTCAAACCAATATTCAGAAAATTTTTCTTTCATGATTGTGTTGATTGTATTCATGAATTTATATTTTACTTGTGTGTTCATTGAAAACATTTTGTTTATTTCTTTAACCTCTGTTGTTGAACAACCTATACTTTCTCTTGTTTCAACAAGTAATTCACCAGCTAACTTTTCTTCGTTAAGTTTTTTTTCGTTTTTAGATATAAGAAGTGTGTTAACAAAGTCCCAATTAATAACTGAGAAAAATTTTCCTATGTATTCATCTTTTTTGTTTTGGTATCTTAAATAATATGCGTGTTCCCACAAATCAAGACCCAATATTGGATATCCACCATCTTTGACGGTATTCATTAATGGGTTATCTTGGTTTGATGTCGTAACAATTTTTAATTTACCTTGACCATTAATTACCAACCAACACCATCCTGAGCCAAAATTCTTTTGTGCTTTTTCCGTGAATTGTTTTTTGAATTCTTCGTAAGAACCAAAGTCTTTTTTAATTTTTTCTTCTACAGGACCGCTAATGGTTTGTTTCTTTGGCGATAACATTTTCCAAAACAAAGCGTGGTTAAACGCACCACCCGCATTGTTTTTAACAGTTTTGTTATATCTTGAAATACCTTTTACAATTTCTTCAAGTTCAGCATCGGCACCTTTAAGATTTGCAAGTGCGGCATTTAATTTTTCAACATACCCTTTATAATGTTTGTTGTAATGAACATTCATTGTTTTTGGGTCAATAAATCTACCAAGTGATGAATATGAATATGGTAATCTTTCAATCCCAATTTTTTTCATTTCATTAATAATCTCTTTTTGTTCGTTTTGTATTGATTCTTGTAGGTCTTCGTTGGTAGTTAATTTGTCTTCTAATTCTTCAATTTCGGCTTTTAATTTTTTAAATTTCATAATCTATCATTATCTTATAAATAAATAGATTTTCAAAAAACTTACCTCTTACCAAAAATTTGATTCATAATTTCTTGTACAATCTCTGCCCTGCCCACGTTATCACCCATTACGGTTTCAAAAATATTTTTCTTTTTATTGAGAATATCATAAATTGTACCCTCAATAGTATTTTCAAATATTGGATAATATACCGATACGTTTGATTTTTGTCCGTATCTATAACTTCGGTCTTCAGCTTGTGCGTGGTCTGATGGAACAAATGATAAATCATTCATAATAACCGCCTCAGCGGCAGTAAGTGTTATACCAACACCCGCCGCTTTTAAGTTACCAACAAACACTTTTATTTTTTCATTGTTTTGAAATTCGTCAACAGCGTTTTGTCTTTTTGCTGGTGAACATGAACCATCCAAGTAAACGGCTTGTTTACCAAAATGTTCATAAATCTTATTTAAGGAATCGGTAAAGTTTGTGAAAACTATTACTTTTTTATCTTGTTCTAATATGTTCTCAACCAATTCAATGGTTGAGCGTATTTTTTCTTGTGCAATTACCTGACGTACTTTTGTTAACTTGGTAAATTGAACGGTTAATGATGAACTCTCATCGGTATTTTTTTCATACCAATCAAAATACTCACCCATTAATTCTTCATATTCTTTTGATTTTAATCTCAAATAAACGGGGGTGATAATTTTATCAGGTAAATCTAATACATCTGTTTTTAATCTTCTTAATACTTGTCTTGTTGTTCGGTCTCTTAACTCTTCTAAATTTGAAGCCCCCATAACATTCCAAACTTTTCTATTGCCAACTTTGAATTGGTATCCATTACAATATCTGACAACGTAAGCCATCCAATTTGCCGCCACGGGTGATTCAATAAGTTCCAACAAATTAAAATAATTCATTGGTCGTGATGTCATTGGTGTACCCGTTAACAACCACAATCTGTCAACCCCCTTCACAAAGTCGTTGATTAATTTTGTTCTTTGTGCGGTTTTATTTTGAATATAATGTGCTTCATCAATAATGACCAAATCAAAATTACTTTTTAAAACACGAGAGTTGTCCCTGTCTTTTGGGTCGTGAAAGTTTTTTAGAATGTCGTAATTAACAATTACAAAATCAGCATCCTCATATCTTTTACTTCCGCAGATATATGTTGAGCGTTTTGTGTAATTTTCAATTTCTCTTTGCCAGTTAATCTTTAATGACGCAGGACAAATAATTAAAACTCTTTTGGCTTCAGTTTCCAACGCCGCCACGATGGTTGATGTTGTCTTACCCAATCCCATATCATCTGCCAAAATAAACCTTTTCGTTTTTACAAGTTTTTCTACCGCCTCAACTTGGTGTGAAAGAAGTGGTCTATGTGAATACTTTGAATAATCAATTTCTTTATAGTATTGTTCAGGGTTTTTAATGATTGCTGCTTTTGGTAACCAAAAATCTGTTAAAGGTTCGCTATCAAAAAAACGACCCCAAATATGATAAGACTTATCTTTTTCAACTAATAACTTTTCAATCCACACTTGTTTTGGTGGAACTGTATATAATTTTTCGTTTGATATTTTTTCAGAAAAATAATCATCCAATTCAACCCATTTTTTTGCAACTTTTGGTGTTGTGTTTGAGTGGTTTAAAATGTATTCACATTGACTTCTTGTTGGAATACCACGTTTGTTTGGGTTGAAAATACCTTTTAATTTTAGGATATAGTTATTTGCACCCTGATAATCATGTAAGATATTAAGGGCCTTTTGTTCTAATAATCCTGAGTTTTCAATTATGGGGTTTTCCAAATCAAAATAGTTTTAATAAAGAAATATAATCAATTTTATTGTATTTATCAATAATGACAAACAAAGTACCAATTACACGAATATCCAAATTCTTTGGTGAACAGGATTTTAACCTAAATATATCTATGGGTGAGGAATGGTTATATGGTGATATGAACTTTACATTGGTTTTATATCGTGTTGACAAGAGTAAAACAAATCAAGATGATGTATATGGTGAGGCGTTGACAGATTCGGTGTCTTATTTGGCACCTGTTGAAATTAAAGCGTTTGTTAAAATCGAAGCTCCAAGTCAAGCAACTTTTGGTAATTCAAAATTAAGCCAAACTGAGCCAGGTAATTTGATTATGAGTGTATATCTTCACTATTTGGAAGAAGAAGCAATTACAATTTCATATGGTGATTACATTGGATATCCTGAAACTGAAAGTAGGATGCGATATTATTCTGTTGCAGATGACGGAAGGATTGTTTCGGACAATAAACACACATATGGTGGATACAAACCATTTTATAGAACATTTGTTTGTACACCTGTAAGTGAAGACGAATTTAAAGGAATATAATGGCAACACCAAAAAAACTTGTTAAAACAATTTCTTTAACACCAAAAAAAATTCTTCAACCAAGAAGGGAAGAATTATTGGAACAAATTCAAAAAGATGGAACATATCTTCCAAAAGGAATTTATCATGCCGATTTGGATAGGGGGATGTTAGATTTTGTGAAGAATGATTTAGGAATTAGTGTTAACGGAAAAGTTGTTAACACAGTTGATGTTATTATTACCACTCAGAACTGGGCACAGTTTACACAAACTTGGAATTTTCAAGATTTAGATTCGAACATTAAACCACCTTTTGTTGCTACAGTTAGAAAACCTGAAACACCCTATGGAACAAATCAGGGAGCAACAAATTATAGAATACCAGGTAGACCACTATTTCAATACGCTTTGGTTCCCAATTTTGACGGAGCAAGAAATGGTATGGATGTTTATAAAATACCACAACCGATTCCCGTTGATATTACATACGAAATAAAAATCTTTACAAATAGAATGCGAGAGTTGAATGCATTTAATCAAAAGGTTTTAGATAAATTTTCATCAAGACAATCATATGCGTTAATTAAGGGAAGATATATTCCGATTATTATGGATGGTATTTCAGATGAATCGGTGGTTGAATTACAAAAAAGAAGATACTTCATTCAGAATTATACATTCAAAATGTTAGGTGTTTTATTGGATGAAGAACAGTTTGAAGTGGCACCTGCGGTGTCAAGAGTATTAACTATGGTTGACGTTAGTACTAAAACCAAATCAAGAAAAGCAATAGCTTCGACTCCCAATCCAAACAATATACCAACAAATTATCAATTTATTGGTTCAAATACCACTTTAACACAAAGTTCATTACCAACAAATTATGACTTTAATTTTGTAAGTTCTGAAAATGTTGAACATTATAGTGCATATACATTGACTCATGGTGTTCAAGAGTATATTGGACAGGATTTGTCTTATTTTCCAATGAGTTCACAAATTGGTTTGGTGATTCAAATTGAAAAAAAGACTGGTCAAACAAATAATGATTCAAATATTTTGTTTGATATTAAATTAGTCTAACGGGTCACCGTAAATGTCGGTCTTAATACGACATTTTTCTTTAATAATATTTTCTAAAAATCCATAAATCTTAAGTCCATTTTCTTCACAATACTTTTTAAGAATTGTGTGTGATTCTTCAGATATCTTGATATTCTTTATTTTTTTGAGTGTTTTTTTCATTGGGCAGAAAAAAGGAAGAATTTATTCATACTGATTTATAAATAGTATCCCTATACTAAGATTTTTACAAAAATCAATAATATTTATGTAGTAAATAAAACAACTTATAAAAAAAAACAAATAATGGCAACATCAAATAAAGTTTTCGTTTCACCTGGAGTATACACTTCAGAACGTGACTTATCATTTGTAGCACAGAGTGTAGGTGTTACAACGTTAGGTATTGTAGGAGAAACTTTGAGAGGTCCGGCTTTTGAGCCAATCTTCGTATCAAGTTTCGATGAATTTTCAGCAATTTTTGGGGGTACTTCACCTGAAAAATTTGTAGATACACAAATACCAAAATACGAAGCGGCGTATATCGCCAAATCATACTTATCACAATCTAACCAATTATTCGTATCAAGAATTCTTGGTTTGTCGGGTTATGATGCGGGACCATCTTGGTCTATCAGTACTATTGCAAACGTGAGTGGTGGTTCAGTTTCACAAAGTAGTGTTCTTTCGTCGGTTTCCGTAACTTTTACAGGAACGACTGGTGGGACATCAACTATTTTGTTTGGTTCTTTTGGTTCCACTATTTTTAGTCCTGATTTAAATAGTCAATTCACATTATCGGATGGTACAACATCAACTATCAGTTCTGAGTTGAAGACATTTGTTAGTGGTGTAATTGGTTCTAACGCATCTGCGGCATCAACAAGTGCAACAACTGCTTACGTATTTGGTACAATACCTGACTCTTATTATAACTCACTTACGGGTGGTGGATGGACAGGATTAACAAATGTTTATGATGTTCCAAGTTTAAAAGATGATGATACAGTTTATTCAAGTAGAGATAATGACGCTTGGTACTATGCTCAATTCAACCCAACAACAGGTAATGGATATTCGGGATATTCATTTAGTTCAAAAATTAACACCTTAACAGGTGCGTCAGGTTCGTTTTCGGGTTCGGTTCAATTGTCAGCTTTTACACAAATTGGTACTGCTTTTACAGAATACAACGATGTTGTTGTTGCGACTTTACGTTCAAGAGGTCTGTCAACATATACAACAGGAACAAATCCTGTTTATGAAGTTACGGGTACGACTAGTGTTGTATTGGATAGTAGTGGCGTTTATAGTGGTGTAACAATGAGTCCTTACGCACCGTTCGGAATTTCGGGGGTTACTAATGATGGTAGTACGTTTGAATTTAAAGTATCTTTGGATTCAACAGACAGTAATTATATTTCTAAAGTATTTGGTTTTTCTAACTTCGGTAAACCTTCTGATGAGGTTCCTTTATTTGTTGAAGAACAATTTACAAATTTACTTAATTATTCATACAAGAAAGGTTATATTAGAGGTATTAACCAATCAATCACCGCTTTACCATCCGCACAAGACGACAATGGTACTTTACAATCTATTGGTTGTTACTTAGAAAAATATCAAACTCCTGAAACACCTTATTTAGTTTCAGAATTGAGAGGTAATACTGTTTATAAATTATTCAAGTTTATTTTAATTTCTGATGGTAACGACGCTAACCAAGAAGTAAAAATATCAATATTAAACGTTTCATTTAACAATGGTACTTTCGATGTTGGTATCAGAGCATACAATGATACAGATGCAAATCCTGTGTTCTTAGAAAAATATACAAATTGTTCTATGAACCCAACTTCTAACAGTTTCGTTGGTGTGAAAATTGGAACTAGTGATGGTGAATATCAAGTAAGGTCTAAATATGTAATGTTAGAAATTAGTTCTGAAGCACCGACAGATGCATTACCGAGTGGTTTCGAAGGATATTCAATGAGAAATTATTATGGTTCAACAACACCATTCCCAATTTATAAAACTAAATATGATGTTGCTGGTGAGGTTATATTCCAACCACCTTTATCATCCGTTCAAAGAAGTTCAGGTGATAAAATTAATAGAGTATTCTTAGGTTTGTCCAACACAATTGGTTATGACCCTGAATATTTTAATTATAAAGGTATTATCACACCTTCAAATTTAACAATCGAAACTTCACCAAGTTATTGGGATTTCTTATCTAAGGGATTCCACATGGATTCAGGAGCGACTGTTGTAACAATTTCAAACTCTTATAGTACTTCGGGTACTTCAGCTTTTGAAGTTGGAAACGCTTCTTTTGGACCAACTGACTCAAGTGACCCTACAAATCCATATTTTAGAATTCAGTCAAGAAAATTCACATTGTTTGCTCGTGGAGGTTTTGATGGTTGGGACATTTATAGAAAATCAAGAACCAACGGTGATAACTTTGTATTGGGTGGTCCGGGTTACCTAAAAGGTGCATCACCAACAACTCAGTTCCCAAGTGCAACTGGTTGGGGAGCGTTCAAACAAATATCTGTTGAAGGTAATACAACTGATTTTGCTAACACCGACTACTACGCATACTTACTAGGTCAACAAACATTTGCTAACCCTGAGGCCACAAATATCAACGTGTTTGTAACACCGGGTATCGATTTTGTTAATAACTCTAACCTGGTTGAAGACGCAATTGATATGATTGAATCTCAAAGGGCTGACTCTTTATATGTAATGACTTGTCCTGATTACAATATGTTTGTTGATACAACAACATCGTACGAAACTGATTTAATTTATCCAACTGAAGCTGTCGACAATTTAGACACAACAGGAATTGATTCTAACTACACAGCAACTTACTACCCTTGGGTATTAACAAGAGACACTGTCAATAATACTCAAATTTACCTTCCACCAACCGCTGAGGTTTGTAGAAACTTAGCATTGACTGATAACATTTCGTTTCCTTGGTTCGCATCAGCGGGTTATACAAGAGGTATTGTAAATTCAGTTAAAGCTCGTAAGAAACTTACACAAGACGATAGAGATACATTATATCAAGGTAGAATCAACCCAATCGCAACATTTTCTGATGTTGGAACATTAATTTTTGGTAACAAGACTACTCAAGTCGCAGAATCTGCTCTTGATAGAATTAACGTAAGAAGATTGTTGTTACAAGCTCGTAAGTTGATTTCAGCAGTAGCTGTCAGATTGTTGTTTGAACAAAACGATGACAAAGTTAGACAAGATTTCTTAGACTCTGTTAATCCAATTTTGGATTCAATCAGAAGAGATAGAGGTTTAATTGACTTTAGAGTTGTTGTAACAAACACACCTGAAGACTTGGATAGAAACACAATGACAGGTAAAATTTACCTTAAACCAACAAAAGCTCTTGAATTCATTGACATTGAGTTCTTGATTACACCAACAGGAGCTTCGTTTGAAAATATTTAAAAATAAACACGGGAGGGGAAATAAAAACCCCCTCCCTATTATTTATATATAAAACTATGGAATTTACAAAAAAAGTATTAATGGAAAGTTTAGAAGTACCAACTAATGGTAAAAAAACTTATTCTAAAAAACCACAAAACATTGTTTTAACTGAATCACAGTTAGAAAGTATCATTGCAAAATTATCAAAAGACAAAAAGTAATGAATTTAAAAAAATCAATTAGAAGACAATTGTTAGAAATGGTAACTGAGGGTATGGACCCATCAGGATTACCTGACCACAAATATTACGCTTTTGATTGGGATGACAATGTAATGAATATGCCAACAAAAATTATGGTATTGGATGACAAAGATAATGAGATTGGTATGTCTACTGATGATTTTGCAGAATATAGAAACGAATTGGGTAAAAAACCATTTGTGTACAACGGAAAAACTATTGTTGGTTTTGCATCAAACCCTTTTAGAAATTTTAGAGGTGAAGGTGAAAAACAATTTTTGGTGGATGTAATGTCGGCGAGTTTGGGACCATCATGGGATGATTTTGTTGAGTGTATTAATGGTGGGTCAATTTTTTCCATCATCACAGCTCGTGGACACAATCCGATGATTTTAAAACAAGCGGTTTACAAACTCATCAAAAATAATGTGAGTGGTTTGGACCAAGAAAAATTGGTGGAATCATTAAAGAAATACCGTGATTTTACAGGTGAGGATATTAAAGATGACAATACAATGATTAAAGAATATTTGGACATGTGTCGTTTTCACCCTGTATCTTTCGGAACTGGTTCTGAAGCCAATCCTGAAGAAGGAAAAATAAACGCATTAAGAGAGTTTATCAGTTATTGTAAGGAACTTGCAAACAAGGTGGGGGGTAAAGTATTGTTCAAAAATGATGTGTCCAATAATTTCGTGGTACCTTCAATAGGTTTCTCAGATGACGATGAAAGAAATGTGGAAAAAGTTAAAGAATTCTTGAATAAAGAATTTGGCCTAGAGCATCCAGTAACTACATATTTAACAAAATCTCAAACTAAAACTAGATATTAAATATTTAAATAAATAATAAACTAGAACGCCTAGATAATATAATAGAAAAAATTTGGATAATCAAGTATTTATAGGTAAATAAACTAAAATAACTAAAACAAAAAATATAATAAAATGGCTGACTTATTAATGAAAATGCCCGACCCGTATGAACCAAAACGTAAAAACCGATTTATTTTAACGTTTCCTACTTCATTGGGTATTAATTCTTGGTATGTAGAATCTGCTGCCAGACCAAAAATAACAATTGCATCAAAAGATATTCCTTTCTTAAATACTAAAACTTATGTTGCGGGTATGTTTGAATGGGGAACAATTGGTGTTACTTTCCGTGACCCTATTGGACCATCAGCCGCTCAAGCACTTATGGAATGGGTTCGTTTACACGCTGAATCAGTAACAGGTCGTATGGGATATGCTGCGGGTTATAAAAAGGATGTAACTTTGGAAATGTTAGACCCGACAGGTGTTGCGGTTGAAAAATGGATTTTACAAGGTTGTTTCCTAACAGACGTGGACTTTCAGGGTGTGTCTTATACTGATGACGGTTTACAAACCATCTCAGCAACACTTCGTCCTGATAGATGTATCTTAGTTTATTAATATTTCATTTACAAAAAACAAAGTCAGTTTATATTTAAAGCCAGGGGTAATCCTTGGCTTTTTTTATGGAAAACGAAATACAATACGGACAAATGAATTTTAACTTACCACACGATGTGGTACCACTACCTTCACAAGGTTTATTTTATGCTAATAAAAAGAAATCGGTTAAGGTCGGGTATTTGACGGCTCAAGATGAAAATCTATTAGCCAATACCAACAAAGGTATAATGAATGTCATTAATCAATTATTAAAAACTAAAATTTACGAACATGATTTTAGAATTGATGATATGTTAACTGGTGATGTTGAGGCAATTTTAATTTTTTTGAGAAATACCGCTTTTGGAACTAAATATAAACTTAATTTAGTTGACCCAAAAACAGGAAATCTTTTTGAGGTCAATCTTGATTTAAGTGAAATAAATATTAAAGAACAAAAAATTCAACCTGATTTACAAGGACTATTTTCAACAACATTACCAATGTCTGGTGATAATGTTAAATTACGTATTTTAACTTACGGTGAGGAAGCTCTAATTGATGATGAAATGGAAAAATACCCAGCGGGTGTTGTTGCTCCAAAAATCACAAGAAAATTAGAGGCACAAATAGTTTCAATAAATGGCAATGAAGACAAGGGAGAAATTGTTAAGTACGTCCAACAAATGCCAATAATGGATTCAAAACATATTAGAACATTTTTGAAGGATGTTGAACCAAGATTAGATTTAAACAAAAAAGTAAGAACCCCGTCTGGAGAAATGATTGACGTAAATGTCAGTTTTGGGGTGGACTTTTTTCGCCCTTTCTTTGGATTATAAAAAAATAATATTAGACGAAATATTTTTTTTGGTTAAAAATGCCAACTTCTCTTATGTTGATGTTATGAATATGCCCACATATGAACGTAAATATTTTATTGGTAAGGTAATAGAAGAGTATGATACCATACGTGAAGAACGAGAAAAATCCAATAGATAATATTTATCATTATGGCAGGTGAAAATAATATTGTTGACGAAACAAGCAAAGCGGTTGACGGACTATCAAAAAAAGTTACCGCTTTACAAACCGCAATACAAAGCACTTTTAATTTAACACCAGAGGGGTTAAAAAAGACAATAGATGATGCGTTTGACACAATAAGTAAATTCCAAGACAAAAACATATCGGTTGCAAGAAGTTTGGGTCAAAGTGCTGGATTTGCAAAAAGGCTTGAAGGTGATTTTGGTAAAGCTGCGGTTACCATTGTTGCAATGGGTGGTAAACTTGAAGATGTTTTTGATATCTACAAAGGAATTAATAGCGAGTTAGGAAGAACAACCTTTTTATCCGAAAAATTTTTAGTAAACGCAAAGGCGATTAAAACTTTTGGTGTTGATGACAAGACAATAAATAGTTTTGGAAAATTCTTTGATAAAGTTGGTGGAGGTATGGACGCTTCAATAAGTAAACAAATTGAATTAGTTAATACCGCTCAAAAATACGGATTAAATACTGGTCAATTTTTAACTACAGTTGCGGGTAAATTAGACATTTTAAACAAATACGGTTTCCCAAAAGGTGTTAACGATTTAGCTTCTATGGTTGCTAAATCACAAGTGTTAGGTGACACCTTAAGTGTAGCACAGAATTTTGCAGACCAAATTATGGATAGCCCTGAAAAGGCTTACGAATACGCAGCACAATTACAAACATTGGGTGGTTCATTTTCACAATTGGGTGATGGTGCAAATTTGTTATTCATGGCTCAAAACGACCTGAAAGGTTTGAACGACGAATTAATTAATGCCACAAGAGGTATTGCAACATTTAATAAAGAAACAGGACAATTCGAAATTAGTGCAAATGAAAGATTAAGATTAAGGGGATTAAAAAATCTTGGAATTGACGCTGATAAAATCGAAGAAGCAGCCCTAAAATTAGCAAAAAATGAAAAAATACTAAGTGGATTCAAAGGAGTTGCATTTGACGGAATGTCTGAAGAAGACAAACAAACATTGGTTAATATTTCTGAAGTGGGTAAAGGTGGTGAGATTAAAATTGGCGGAAAAGGATTGGAAGAATTAAATAGAAGCCCTGAAACACTTACAAAACTTTTAGAACAAGTTCAAAACAAAGGAAATCAATTAAATACCGACAAAAGTAACATAGGTGTTGTACAATCACAAATGTCAGCAAACGAACAACTTACAACATCAACAAATCAACTTAATACAATGTTTGCGTCAACAATTATCACAAGTGGTAATTTTTCTGAAGGTTTAGACACCATGGCGAACAAATTAACACAAGTTGGTGGTACTATGAATAATTTTATAACTAAAAATAGTGATGTTATGACTGGTGCTTACAATAAGGTTTTAATAGATTTACCAAAAACGATTGACGACTTAGTTAAAACCTTTACAGGTGACGTGACGAAAGGCAAGGCATTGGAAAAACCAATTGCTGTTAATCAAGTTGTTACCATTAAGGCTGAAGGTTTAGACGTTGATTTTGCAAACATTATTAAACCAATTATTAAAGATTATCTTGAATCAAGGATTAAAAAGGTGGCTTTAAAATCTGGTTACAGTGAATAATAATATTTAAAAAATCTTATTTTATCTATTTATAGAAAACAGTATAAGATGGCAGACAGCTTATTATCATTTTCAGCATCCGAACAATTTAGAAAACGATTGATTGTTTCTAATTTAGAGCCTTATTTTGTAAAAGGTTCTTC
>Ga0208975_1000604_pt1 | contig 16808 bp, 34 predicted proteins | sample GreLakmeER78MSRF_FD_187700 | JGI IMG/M metagenome (GOLD analysis project Ga0208975, IMG submission 187700) | Freshwater lentic microbial communities from great Laurentian Lakes, MI, USA - Great Lakes metaG ER78MSRF (SPAdes) | ecosystem: Environmental > Aquatic > Freshwater > Lake | place: Great... | reverse complement strand
TTTTCTGGGCCAGTCCCCAGTGTACTACATCTGCCCCCAGTTTCCTGGGTCCAGGCGCCGATGATATTTTTGGGGTACAAGCCAATACTCTTGTGTAAGGGTGAATGTCTCGCCCTAATTTTAAAGGAGAATGACGATGAAGGTAGAAATAGATAAAGAAGATTTACTGCTGGCGTGGAATGAAACAGAAGAAACAATTTGTAGTATGGAGTCTTTAACTAATAGAGAAATCATTGAATGTAAAAATTCATTACTTGAAAGAATGAGAGATGTTCTTTCGGCATTAGGTAAATATGTAACCAACGAAGATGTGGCCGAATACTTAGACCTTTAAAGGAGAATGAAAAGTGATTGATAAACCAAAGTGGGATTTAGAAGAAATTCCCTACGAAACAAATGATCTTGCGGGTGGATGGTATCTCCACTTTGAAGGAGAAGACGATCATGAATGTTTATACATGAGTAAAAGCCATGTATCAGAAGAACAAGCCAAACTCATTGCAGCAGCGCCGGAGTTGCTGGAAGCTTTAAACAACTTTGTAGTTCTTTACAAGCAAGGGCAGATTGTCATTGAAGGCGATAATGGCAATGACCCTATTGTAGCGAAAGCATTAGCCGCAATCGCCAAAGCAATTTAAACCCGATGATATTTTTGGGGATGAAGTCAATATTGTTTATGTGTGGTAAGTAACTTTAACAAGGAGAGTAAGATGATTGAGATCAAAAACAAAAGTGGTGTAGTAATTTGCAAGGTCGATGCTAAGACTTTGGAAGGTGTTGAGCTTGGAGGTGTAAAATTGATTGGTGCTAATTTAAAGGGTGCTAATCTGAAGGGTTCGTATTTAAATGATGCGGATTTAACTGGTGCGGATTTAACTGGTGCGGATTTAACTGGTGCGATGATTTATGGTGCGAATCTTAAGGGTGCTGACCTGACTGGTGCGAATCTTAAGGGTGCTGATCTGACTGATGCTAATTTAGAAGGTTCTAATTTTAAAAATGCGAATCTGCATAATGCTGATTTGAGTTGGGCGAATCTAAATGATGTTAATTTTGTTGGTGCTAATATTGTTGGCATAGATCGGTATAGTTCGAGGTGGGAATGTGGTTTCCGATGATATTTTTGGGGATGAAGTCAATATTGTTTATGTGTGGTAAGTAACTTTAACAAGGAGATCGATCATGGGCTATACTCACTATTTCCCCCAGTCACGAAGTTTTAAAAATGACGAGTGGAAAACAGCTAAAGACGGAGTAAAGAAAATTGTTGAATATTGTCAAAAACAAGGTATTGCCTTGCAACACGAGTACAATATTTCAAAAAAACCATCAATTACCAGTAAGGTAATTCGATTCAATGGAGTTGGCGATGACCTTGGACATGAAACATTTTACATTTCAAAGGCTATAACTTATCAAGATTGGCAAGATAAGACCAAACCAAGTTTTGCTTTTTGCAAGACTGCACGCAAGCCTTACGACTTAGCAGTATGTTTGAGTCTTTTGCGAATCAAAGAAATTGCACCAGATGCAATTGAACTTAGTTCTGATGGCGATTGGGATATCGAATGGACACACTCCCGATTGGCTTACAAGGAACTTTTTGGAAATGAACCACCTAAAATCAATGATTAAAAAGGAGTTCAATCATGGTTCAGTTAAGACGCTATGACATCACATTCTTTGACCGAGATTTAGGCAGTTATACACTCCACTGGGTTGCTGCAAATCTGATTTTGATGCCATTACAAAGTTCAAGTTTGAACGCACTAGCAGAAATTTATACATTCCTGAAAAGTATTATGTGAAAAACACTTGGATGATAAAGGATTCAGAAGGTTATAGTGACCATGACACCTAAACTTTTCAAGAAAAATACCCAGGTCGAAAGGCTTGGGTTTTTTCTGGTCCCAGTCCCAGTGTACTACATCTGTCCCCCAGTTGCTTGGGGCCAGGCGGTGGCCCAGGCCGATGATATTTTTGGGGATGATCCTAATACTTCTGTGTAAGGATGAATATCTCATCCGAAAACAACAAGGAGGTTTTGAAATGGAAGATTATTTCGTTGATGAATTTTTGGAAAATGATAGCGTAGTTGTTGATGATGATGAATTTTGGGATGATCTCTCTTGGTTCTACAATGAACTGTTGAGTTCGTCATATTTGGGAATTGATGAAGATGGGTATTTTGATCTTGATGAAGATGGATATTTTAGCGCAGAATAAGCAAACCCCCAGAACCTTGGTTGAAAGACCAAGGTTCTTATTTTTAACCAGAATTGACCGATGATATTTTTGGGGTACAAGCTAATACTGTTTATGTAAGGGATTGGTGAAGAAAAGATTATGGTGAGCAATAACAGGGTTGCAAATCTTGAAAGTCTACTGATCAAGACGAGTAAAGGTTCAAAACTTCGGAATCACCACAAACGCTTGTGCATAAAGTTTTTGTGGAAGAAGTACGGATAAATTAGCCATAGTCTTTTCTTTGTCAATTACTTAACTTTAAACAAGGAGCATAAGATGAAAAGTGTTAGTGCTGAATCGGCGATACAGACTTTGGTTCTTCTCTATAGGGAAGCATTGGAAGATGATTGCTATTTTCTATCCACACAATTGGAAAAAGAGTTTGATGGAATCATAACAAAAACAGAATACGACGACGATAATGATTGCGTAAATTTTGAAATAGTTAACGAAGAGACATACAAACTATGTCTACCAAAACAATTTAAGATCAATGTGAAATCCAATGAATTAAATTCTAACGGGAAGAAAAAATGAAAGAAATTCACGATGAAATCAAAAGCATCTTTGACAAAATTGTCAAAACCCCAATGCCATTGACATTCAATGAAGATAGAATTGAATGTCATGGAATTTTCTTAGAGACGGATGTAGAAAAAAAAGGCATATCCCCTAGGGATGTCAAAGTCTACTATGTCACTACTTCTAGTTGGAAATATGGTTCTTATGATGAACCACCATTTGAAGATATTGTCGAAATTTGCAAGTCCAACTTATCTGGAGTAGCAATTGTCGAATTTGTGACCGCTTGCATCAAATTGGAAATAGATGGACTATTTCAAGCAAGACAAAACGAACATGAAGAAAAACTAGTGAAAGAAATTGAAAAAGCAGAGAAAAGATTTGGATTACTTTAATTTCACAACTGACCATTAAAACAAGGAGTTTTTATGTCTATTTTATGGGGAGATAATTATGGAGAAAAATAAAGAGGACTTTTTTCTCCAATTTGTGTACCAAAAGCCTCATGGCTTTGATGTACCATCACACATACTCGCCAATAGTATCGTTAATTCCTTGATGGATCGTGGATTATCCAAGGAAGCTGCCCAAAGGTTCATCTACAGCAAACTATATCGTTGGGCATTTGATTTTGGCGGTCTTACAGAATCTATTGAAAAAGCAGGAAAAGATTTTGTTGAAAGTCTGTCGAAAGAAGATGTTGAAGCCGATACCCTCAATGAGTATGGTGGCAAATTTAAAAAAGTTCCTGACGATTACGAATTTAGAGAACAAACAAAAACCATTGGGAAAACCCAATTTTACAAGGAGTAAACTTATGTCTATCATTTTGAGCATGATTTTAGGCTTCACTACCAGATACCAAGAAGCAGAAGATCCGCAAGTCTATTTAAGTTCTGAAACCGTTATCGTCAATGATGAACTTAAAGAAAGAATAACTGTAATCAAAGAAGGTAAAAAGCCTTTTACCTATCATGTCATTGTTGTTGAGGATAGCAAAATCAAATTTGAGCTTCACAATTGATGAATCTGTGCATCTACTGTGAAGCACCACTAGTCACCTTACTGTGCATGGCATATTGCACAGTAATACATTGCCTATGTTAACTGTGCGGCACCACTAGGCCCCTTACTGTGCATGGCATATTGCACAGTAATACATTGCCTATGTTAACTGTGAAGCACCACCAGGCACCTTACTGTGCATGGCATATTGCACAACGATTATTCTGGGGCATTGCCGATGTTAACTGTGAAGCATCATCAAGCCCCTTACTGTGCATGAGATGTTGCACAAAGGATAATTTGTAACCAAAAGATGTTCAAAAAACAATTTAAAGCGCAAGATAATATCGAATGATATTTTTGGGGTGCAAGCCAATACTCTTGTGTAAGGATGAAATGTTCATCTGAATTTTAAAAGGAGATTGTTATGAACGCTTCTGTAAAATCTTGGATCAATGGAAAAACCAAAACTGCAACTTTCACTATCGACAAGGTTGCAACAGGGCATAAAGCCCATCATACTGGGACTGGTGTCCACGACCCACGACCCAATCGGGAACGAACCCGAAGGGAAGCAAGCCGAAAGGCCATTCGTGAAGGATGGTAGGCGTGCAACAAAAACAACCCCGAACCCAGGCCGAAAGGCTTGGGTTTTTTTATTCCCTGGGCCAGTGTACTACATCTGTCTCCCAGTTGCCTGGGACCAGGCGATGATATTTTTGGGGTGCAAGCCAATACTCTTGTGCAAGGATGAATATCTCATCCTAAAAATTTAAGGGGGGTTGAAGATGAATGTTTTTATTGAAGGGTGTCTCTTGGCAACATTGCAAACCATTAACCGTCATTATGGCCGTGGACAAGTAGACAGTATCAATGTCGATGCTGATGGCAACGGAATTGCCACCATAAGCTATGGTTGGGTATCAGTGACAATGGATAAGATGGTAGAAAATTGTAAGTTTAAGTTCAAAGATGGCCGAGTGAAATTCAGAGGTGTGACAAGAACCCTTGGCTATAAGATTCGATAAACCCCCTAAGCCTAGGACAAAATCCTAGGCTTTTTTTGTTCCAGCTTGGCCGATGATATTTTTGGGGTGCAAGCCAATACTCTTGTGTAAGGATGAATGTCTCATCCGAATTTTTCAAGGGGTTTGATATGGAATACATTGAAAAGGTGTTCACCGAAAATACCGGCGGTGGGATGATGGTAGATTTCATCATCTTGAAAGATGGTAGGTGTGTAGGCATTAACGATGAGTGCATTGTATTGTACTCATCATACGACGCTGTGCATGAGGGCAACGATGAAACCCCGCCTACATCTAAAATCGACTTGATTTAAGGTGTGATCAACCCAGGCCGAAAGGCTTGGGTTTTTTCTGGGACAAGTTCCAGTGTACTACATCTGCCTGGCCCAGGCGTTGGACCAGGCACCGATGATATTTTTGGGGTAGAAGCTAATACTCTTGTGTAAGGATGAATGTCTCATCCGAAAACAAAAAGGGGATTAAAATGAGCATAGTAGTAGATAGCATTGCGTTGTACTTCAGAGAGGGCACAAGCGATAAGGTGTATAATGTGTCATTACAACAAGAAGTGTTAAATGGGTATGTTGTGAATTTCTCCTATGGCAGAAGGGGCAATAACCTTGTGGTTGGTAGCAAAACAAAAGCCCCAATCTCATTGGCAAGTGCTAGGGTAATATTCGATAAATTGGTTAAGGAAAAAATTTGCAAAGGGTTATAATGTTTGGGGTATATGCCCCGATGGCATACAAGTTGCGATTTAACCCCTAAAGCCTAGGCCGAAAAGCCTAGGCTTTTTTTGAAAACTTATTCCAGTGTACTACATCTGCCTGGCCCAGGCGGTGTCGATGATATTTTTGGGGTAGAAGCCAATACTCTTGTGTAAGGATGAATATCTCATCCGAATTTTTTAAGGGGTTGAAAAATGGAAGCTATTGAAAAGTTTCAGATGGCAGATTCTAAGGGTCGAAAAACAACCGATTCTTTGACGATTGGAAAGACTAGGATAAAAATCGCCACTAGCCATGACAAGGAAGAAAAAACTTACAGAACTTCTATAAGCGTATGCAAGGTAGAAGGAATTTGGGAGACTCATCGTCTTCATCAAGACTTCTATCGCCTTGTGGCAAAGATACCTTGCAATAGGTATAAGTTTGCGGATTTATCCAATGCCCATAGGCAAGCAATGGAAAACAATCAACAATTGATCAATCAATTGTTGGAAGCGAATCGTGAAGCTTGCGGGGTTGAATAACCCCACTAAAGCCTAGGCCAAAAGCCTAGGCTTTTTTTGTTCCATCTTGACAATGATATTTTTGGGGTACAAGCCAATACTCTTGTGTAAGGATGAATATCTCATCCGAATTTTAAAAGGGGTTTAAAAATGGTAGAAGGAATAATTGTTTGGCTGATTGCTAATTTTGTGTTTTTTGGTTGTGTATTTACCGCTCGGCTTTTTGCCGATTAGATACCCAAATGCCCTAGTAAAAAATCTAGGGCTTTGTTTTTTCCAAGCCCAGGCCAAAATCCTGGGCCTTTTTCTGGAACCTGTTCCAGTGTACTACATCTGCCTGGCCCAGGCGTTGGACCAGGCGGTGTCGATGATATTTTTGGGGTAGAAGCTAATACTGTTTATGTAAGGGTGAACTTTTCGCCCGAATTTTAAAAGGGGTTTGATATGATTAATTTTGAAAGTTTCTTGGCTGCCAAGGGTCAATTCGTTAAGGTTTCTTTTCAAACTGAAAAGAAACCCGCTGCTGCCCATAAGGGTAATACCCTTCAAAAGTTCACTACCGGTGTGTTTCGTGCCGGAATCAATTTTGCGAACCTTGGAAGCGTCAAAGACGCTATCGCCAATGGCGAAAGAGGGGCTGTTCAACCCTTGCCTTGGGGCGAATGGCAACAGTTCCCCTATGTGATAAAACACAAGGAAAGTTTCTATTTGCGTCTTTACCCCGCTAAAGGTGCAAAGGTCGAAACGACCTACTTGGTTAATGGCCAAGAGGTAAGCAAGGCGGATTTTGATGGATATCTTACCCCAAGTGACGCAAAAAGCCCCGATAAATTCGAGTGTTTTACTGTTAAATGTGAAAATGTTATCGCCCTATGCGATGATGTAACGCATCAAGAGATATTAGAAGCAATTTAGTCAACCCCGAACCTAGGCTGAAAAGCCTAGGTTTTTTTCTGGACATGTAAACAGATGTAGTACACTGGAACAGTCTCCAGTTCAAAAGCCGATGATATTTTTGGGGTACAAGCCAATATTGAAAATAGAGAGACACTCCGTTTCTCTAGGCTTGCCTAGCCGATAGGCAAAAAAGGGGTTTGAAAATGAATACGAACAACAATATCGAAGCTGCTTTAAAGGCTTGTTATGATCAGAATCTTCCATCAGTAGTTGAAAGATGGATCAAAGAGGGAAGCTTGACCACTTTCATCATGAAAGATGGCAAATTGGTTAGTCTTGGCTTGTGCGAATATGAACCAATGACATATCAAGAGCAAGCAAGGGTTTATCAATATATCGTTGATGAAACCAACTTCCTTATTACGAAAACCAATTGCTCCAAAACCCAAAGTGAATGGGCAGAACTCATAATGGTTAATTTTCTTCTGCAAACTAGTTTGATGATGAAGAATACTCGGTAATGGCAATCGAAAACAAGGCTGCTCGTTATGAGTCGAATTACAACGAAGATTAAAAATGTTCAACCCCAAAAGCCTAGGCCAAAAGCCTAGGCTTTTTTTTGTTTCAATTTTGAACCATCTCAATCCAGGACGATCTAGGCTTCAAGTGACAAAAGATGTTTGAAATTAGGTGCATTTTTGGGGCTTTAAATTGATGGGCATATTGCAGAAACAAAATTTTGGACCTTCTGGTGCTGTCCAGTGTACTACATCTGTTCCCACTCCCAGTTTAGTCCCTGGATTGTTAAATTTTGTATGCGTAAACAGTAAGATCATTCGGTAGGTAATCATTCCTTATTACATACTTATCAGTAACCGATTGCATTAAAAGCGAAACATCATTCGTTGTACAATGCTTCATATCGACATCTTTGTTGATACAAGAATCAGAAAGCAAATTAAAAGCAATTCCTTTTTTGCATATGCTAAACATCTTCTCGATTGTCTTCTGCGTTATTTCCTCCCAATTATCTTTCAGCGCAAAGACGCCTGATGCAAAACACCAATCGAATTTACCCCGAGTCTCAAATACGGATTGATTCAAAAAATTAGAACTGAACAAACCCTTCCACTTGTCTTCATATTTTTCCCTAGCGGTAATGATTGCTGAATTTCTCAGATCAATCCCAAGGTAATCATCAAAGTGATAACTCAAGTCGCCATAACCACAACCAACATCCAAAACGCTATCCGTGATTTCCAAACCAGATATTTCCATCAATATCTTAAATCTTATTTTCTGAGTGTTTTCGTTGCCCCAACCTAATGACCTAACGCCAATCTCTTTTCCGAACTTTTCTTGATATGTTTTTTCTAAATTCACTATGTTTTCCTATGAATTGTGACGAACTACTAATTTACAAAAAATTAGTAGTTCGTTAATAGAGTAACTGGCGCTCCAGTGTACTACATCTGCCCCCCAGTCGCCTGGACCAGGCGGTGTCGATGATATTTTTGGGGTACAAGTCAATACTCTTGTGTAAGGGAAACAACACTATAAAAAAGGGGAAAAAATGGTTAACAATAAGGATATCATTAGGGCTGCTCATGCGTACATTGCCTTGTTTAAGGCAAATTTTCCAAATCGTGAATTCTTTGGAGATGACGCATCGTGCGACCATTTTAATAGATGGGTGCGCAGGGAGGGACTAAATGGTTGGGAGGATGCAATCGGGGATCGAATTGCAAAAATAGTTGGTGGTTAGGCGGCCAATACCAATAACCCAGGTCGAAAAGCCTGGGCCTTTTTCTGGGACTCGCCCCAGTGTACTACATCTGCTCCCCAGGCGGTGGACCAGGCGGTGGACCAGGCGGTGTCGATGATATTTTTGGGGTAGAAGCCAATACTCTTGCGTAAGGATGAATATCTCATCCGAATTTTTTAAGGGGTTGAAAAATGGGTGCTTATGTAAGTATTGAAGAAAGATTGGAATTGAAACAAAAAGTTTTCTTGGCCTATGAAATGGCCAAGTGGAACATCGACTACAGCGATATCCCACTTGTGGGAAGCGTAGTGACAAAAAGAGAAACTCACTTTGATGGAACAGTCACAGTGAATGATACCCATTCTATCACACAAGAAGAGATTGAAGGGGTTGTTGCTTCAAGGAAACGCAAGGCTTTCCATGAAGCATACGAATCCATTGTGGTAGGCCACAAAATCTTTGAACTTAAATTGGAAGATGGATTCGTAGTAGATTACAAGGATGCACCTACCCACGAAACTATCGCTAATTGGAATTAAGCAAGTAACCCCCAAAAGCCTAGGCCAAAAGCCTAGGCTTTTTTTATTGCCAATGATATTTTTGGGGGCCAAGCCAATATTACTGTGTAAGGATGAACTTCTCATCCGAATTTTTTAAGGGGTTGAAAAATGAAATTCAGCAGAAAAACTAGGGCGGCAATTGAAAAGTACGGAATTGAATTCTGTGTGTTCGCAGCTACTGAGTGCGACATTCATGGCAATGGCGCAAACACCATCAGCTATGAGTTTGCAGACCCCAAGCTTCATGGCAAAACCCGCTGCGCCGGTGCGGCGATTGATGCGGGAAGGGAGATTGTTTGGCACAGAGCGGAAACAAAAATTGGTTGGCCAATATTGGACTAACTTAAACCCCTAAAGCCTAGGCCAAAAGCCTAGGCTTTTTTTTATTGCCAATGATATTTTTGGGAGCCAAGCCAATACTCTTATGTAAGGATGAATTTCTCATCCGAATTTTAAAAGGGGATTGAAATGACTACTGCAACCATGACCACCATCGAAACTTCAAAAATTGAAAACTTGATTGAGCGAATTTCATCCGAAGGGTTCGCTTTATGTTTGGCAAAAAAGGAGATCGAAAACCTTAAGTACTTATTGGATAAAGCCAATAAGAGAATGGAATGGTTGGAGGGTATGATCGAAAGAGGGGAAAACTTTGAGCAATGGAATCAAGATTGATTCCGAATCAAACCAAAGCCTGGGCCAAAAGCCTGGGCCAAAAGCCTGGGCCTTTTTTCTGGGCTCGTCCCAGTGTACTACATCTGTATCCCAGTCGCCTGGGACCAGGGGCCAGTTTTGCCGATGATATTTTTGGGGTACAAGCCAATACTCTTGCGTAAGGATGAATATCTCATCCGAATTTTAAAAGGGGTTGATGATGAACGATAAAATTGTTAGAATAGCTTGCATGGTTGGAACACTTGTGACCATGGTTCTATTGATTGGTTATTTTGTAATAGCCATGCTTCAAGTGACAACAAGTTTGTTTGGAATTTAATCAAGTAAACCCCCCAAAAGCCTAGGTCAAAAGCCTAGGCTTTTTTTATTGACCATGATATTTTTGGGGTGATTGCCAATATTGTTTATGTAAGGGTGAATATCTCATCCAAATTTTTAAGGGGTTTGATATGCTTATTGAACTTAATGATGCAGAGAAAAAACTTATGATAGAGGCTTTTGATTTTTGGGAGAAATCAAATAATGGCTTGCTAACAATTGATGCAAGAAATTTAAGGAACAAGATTAAGACCTATAAAGATGGCGATCATGTAGGTTGGAATGATGAGATTGATAAAGGACTTGGAGATGAAGATAGTTGGTTAAAAAACAGTTTATTTTTGAGAGGGGGTTGGTAATGAATTTTGAAAAAGGAAGTTTCTCAATGTCAGAGGATTGTTTGGAGTCTTTCATGGAAAACATGACCGGTCTATGCACCGCTTGCGGAGAAGAATACGATGGCCGGTTAGAACCGGATGCCCATAATGTAAAATGTACATCATGTGGCGAATATGAAGCTTCTGGAGTTGAAGAACTATTGTTAAGGGGCAAGATAGAATTGGAAGATGTTGAATAACCCCAAGCCCAGGCCGAAAAGCCTGGGCCTTTTTCTAGGGCTCGTCCCAGTGTACTACATCTGCCCCCCAGTTGCCTGGACCAGGCGGTGCTTGCCTGGTCGATGATATTTTTGGGGTACAAGCCAATACTCTTGCGTAAGGATGAACTTCTCATCCGAAAAATTTAAGGGGTTTAAAAATGAAGGTAGATTTCAACAGTCTTGTTAGAAGACAAACAGCAGAATCCAAATTCACCCATTGGGTGATTAGCGACAGTGAGTTTATAAACCGAGTTGAATGCCAATTCCACTATGCCAAACCTGGATATAAAGATGGGGTAATTCTTATCCCGATCAGCGCAGAAGGGTTTTTCAGTAGCGTAACGCTATTGAAAGAGGGTGATAAGCTTACGGGCGAATTTAAGTCCCGCATTGCGGGCGAAGAACCCCGCAAAAGCATGAGCGTAAAGGGCGAAAAATTGCCCGCTCGAAGCGTTGATGTAGTCCTTTACAGAAAAGATGTTCTCGCTGAGAACGATGAGCATACTACGGTTGCCGATTGGGAAATTGTCTCGGTTAACGGAAGTCCCGAAATTGGCGCAACTCCGATCATCCCCGAAACCCTAATCGCCAACCATTTCAAGCTATCAGGCGGTTCAGCGACAAACATGACCGCAGCGGAGTTCGAGGAAGCCTTAAGAATAAGCGTCTTGTATTGGAAGGACAAGGCAATGGTTTGTTAATTGACCATGATATTTTTGGGGCGCTTACCAATACTCTTGTGTAAGGATGAACTTCTCATCCTTACATGAAAAAATTAAGGGGTTAAGATGTTCAAAGACTTATCATTGGAAGAACTCAAAGACGAACTCAAAATCCTTTTTATGCTCCAAAGGTTTGAGGGAGGTCAAGCGAGGGACATCAAGGAGGTAAAGGCGTTGATAAAAGAGAAAACGCCAAAACGATAACCCCAAGCCCAGGCCGAAAAGCCTGGGCCTTTTTCTGGGACTCGTCCCAGTGTACTACATCTGTCTCCCCAGTTGCCTGGGCCAGGCGGTGGCCCAAGTCGATGATATTTTTGGGGTACAAGCTAATACTCTTGTGTAAGGGTGAACTTCTCATCCGAATTTTAAAAGGGGATTTAAATGAAGAATGTTTTTAATGCAATGGTATTGGCTTGCGCAATCTTTGGACTTGCAGTTGCTTGCAGTATGATTGGCAGCTTTGGGCATAGCCAAGGAGTCGATGAGTTTTTAGTGGCCGGAACAGTGTTTCCACTAGGCATCTTCGGTGTTGTTAGTTGTATCAGCACTTTTTTCGAGTTGTAAGATGATGATATTTTTGGGGTGATTCCCAATACTCTTGCGTAAGGATGAACTTATCATCCTTACATGAAAAACTTAAGGGGGTTAAGATGTTTGATTTTTCTGCAGATCAGTTGGCGGTAATCAAAGTGTCGCTGTCGCAAGCTCATTACAATTACACTATGGAGTTAGATGCGATCAAGAAGAACAAATCTCAGATGATGTCCGATATCGGAGATCATCCCAACAGAAAGAAAGAACTGAAGAAGTTGATAACCATCATCAATGAGATTGATGAATATCTTAGAAAACAATAACCCCTAGCCCAGGCCGAAAAGCCTGGGCCTTTTTCTGGGACTCGCTCCAGTGTACTACATCTGTACCCCCAGTTGCCTGGGCCCAGGTGGTGTCCCAAGCCGATGATATTTTTGGGGTAGAAGCTAATACTCTTGTGTAAGGGTGAATGTCTCGCCCGAAAAATTTAAGGGGTTTGAAATGATTGATGCGAAATACAGCCAAGCCATGAAAGCCTTAATGGCATTAGCAGCTATAGCTAACGCTGCTGATAGCAGCGAAGCTGCTGTTTGGCAGCGTCCCGAGGATGCGAATCAGAAAGGGTTCTATGGCCACATCGTCAATGCCATTAAGGCGATTGGTGGCGAGAACATCTACAAGGGTTGGCTTGACACCGGCGAGTTGCCGAGTTGGGTTCAAGACGAAGTGATTTGATAACCCCGAACCTAGGCTGAAAGGCCTAGGTTTTTTTCTGGGCTGTCCCAGTGTACTACATCTGTACCCCAGAACATCTAAGAGCCGATGATATTATTGGGGTGCTTACCAATATTGTTTATGTAAGGATGAATGTTTAACCTTAGGAGTTTGCTATGAGACAATTGGTTGACGACATAAGGAAGGCAGTGAGCAAGTACAAGGATGTATTTGTGCATGACAAGGATAGTTGGATGGAGAGAGGGGAGTCGATAGGTAAGGAATCTCTATGCACCATAACAGCAGAGGGAGAGTTGTATCATATCTTGAATGGGAACAATAGACCCAAGGCAAATGATATGACAGAACATAAGCTCGACGACATCGCAAGGAGACATGGATGCTACATCGAGCAAGGCAACTCTTGGAGTTGGCACTTCTATACCATATAGCTACACCATGTAAGGTGTTCGCCCGACCAAGCGGTCGGGTATTTTTTTGTGAAGACTAAAGATTAAAGTTGTATAAATATATTTTTACAAAAAAAATAATCAAAAAATTAATTTAGAAAAAGTCTACTACCTATATCTCTAATGGTACCCCCCACCCCCCTATTACTCCCTTTTATTCTTGTTTAATCAAAAAGTTTTTTTGGCATATGGTTTTACAAAGTTGGAAATCAACAAACCATATGCATGCAAGAAAAAACCAATGCAATTACAAATTGGCTAATGTAAAAAAAATCGCCGGTCAAATTTTTCATTTATAGGAAAGGGAAAATCACATTACGAATATTCTTCCCTCAAGACCCGAGAAGACGGAGTCGAGGTAATGTTCATACTTATCGGCATAGCCTCGAAGTGTTTCGTTCCAATCTTCATGAGCAATGTCATCCAACTTGGACCTCTTGGTGTCATTAGATGGCCGCCCCCAAGCCATCCTTTTTCTCAAGAGAAGTGATTTTGGAAGTGGGTTGAACTTAACATTACCCGTGATGATCCACTGGGCAACAAGTTCATAAACAAACTCAAAGAAGTTGCGTAGGTTATTTTGGCGAGCGGAACGCATAGTGCCTACTGCATGGGCAAGCGCACGAAGGTCTTTTTCGTCAATCTGGGAATTTCCATAGCCGCCACCATAGCCACCACCAGGGGCATAACTGAACTTCTTGTCGATACCATAGACTTCCTTCAAGAGTTCACGGAAGTCCTTCATGATCTCTTTGGCAAAGTATTGTTCGAAGATTTTATCACGGCGAATAGCATGACCGAGGCGATGAGCGATAGTCCAAGCGGTCATTGGTATCTTTTCGGCTCCTGTATTTTGAGTAAAGATAACAGTTATTGCACTCTCTTTTGGCTCTATGTCAATTCCAAGGTTTTCCTTGACCCAATCTGGTTTAACTTCGCCAACCTCAACTTGTTTTCGTGCCATGCTAGAACGCAAGAAGTAGAATTCGAAATCATTCTTGGAATTTGACCAATGTCGATGGATCTTTTCGACAGCAGAAGGATTTGTAAGGATGCCTATATCTTGGCGACTGTAGCCATATGCACGCTTTGCCTCTGGTTCCCATTGGCCCATGAGCTGAAATTTGTTGATAGGCATTTCTTGTAGTAGCCAATTTTTAAATTTCATGTATTCCTTCTTTTTTTCAAGTCAAGTTTGCGTCTCATGTAGTCAGCCACAGTTCCATCGGTCTTTTTTCTACCGGATTCTAATTTTTTTTTGTTTCTTGGTATTTCATATCCAAGAATACTTTGAGCGACATCGAGCATGCTGCTATGTGTAGATTTATTCTTAGCATTTGCATGTTCAACAAAAGATACAAACTCATAGCCTTTATGTCTCTTTATAAAATCGGCAATTTCCTTACCAAGAACTTGGATTGAAGCATCAAATGACTCATCGTCAAATGGCATTTCCCTCTTTGAGCCTAGTGGTGATTTAGCCCAATCTTTGGTCATCATGCCACTTTGTTGTGGGGTGTCCTTGAATAGACCTGGATTGTCATACTGAGGGAAGATTTTGTCTGGATTATCGCCCCAATACTCCTCTGGAACAACTCCAAGTGGCTCTGAAATGGTGACGAAGTAGACAGGCCTTGTCTTGCCGCTTTGGGCATCTCTTCTGATCTCGTTGTAGTATTTGTAGAAGTCGCCTCTCTTGCAGCCAAAACCCCAAGGCTTAGTTGCAGCACAAGAAACCAAGATGACCAAGCCGCCATGAGCCATGTCGTATTGGTTTGGTATTTTGAATGAACTCATCAGTTTAAACCAGTCTTGTATCTTTTTGTGACCAAGGAGCTTAAGGGTTTCTCCAGGTGTGTATGCGGTCAATTCTGGGTCTAGCTTTTTGTTGCGTTTAAGTGAGTTGGAGATTAAGTGAGGACGCAATTCATCATACTCACTAGGGGAAACATAGGGGTAAGTTAGTTCTTCTCCACCCTTACCTATTTTTTTTGTTCCCATTTGAGCTATTTCTTTATCAGAAACCTCGTTTATTTTCAGCCATTCCTTGAATGTATTCATAGTTGTATCTATGCTATGTTAAATTTGTTTTAGACCAAGCTGCCCATCACCGCTATCCCAAACAATCTGATAATTTGAAATGTCAACCTCTTGGCGGACTACACCGCTCTTTGAGGCTTTCTTGAGTAGCCTTATGAGTTGCCGGTGTTTCTTTTCGCCTTCGTGGGTGAAGACAAACATGATATCTGGTTGCGAATGGAGGAAACTTGGTGGTTGGGCAAGTCCTAGATAGGCATCCTCGATATCAGAGTGTTCATCATCATCAAGCTTGTCATAGTTAAGTGATTGGTTGTTCATGAGCCCCCTACCATCTTTGTGGGTGTATCTTATGCCAAGACCGCCCACAGACTCGATCCACTCTTTGAACTTCCAATGCATGGTTTTGCCAAAGGTTGTTGATAGTGTGTAATCCATGTTGCGACCACGGTTATCCACGAATCCAAGTTTCTTATAGAATCGCTCAAGGGCTTTCTTTTTGCCCTTTTCTGGTGAAGGACGCAATACTATTGGCTTGCCAACTGAACGGGCGTAATCTTGCAGCATCTTGACAATCTTTGTGCCGACTCCCTCTCCCCTTTGGGTATCTGGAACCTTGATGTTGGCAAGTTCGATCTTATTTGGTGTTTCAAAGGCATAGATGTCAACAGAAGGGTACATCAGTTTTATCTTTTCGAGTAGCTCATCCATATTTCCCCAATGTTTATCATATGATTATTGCTGGTACAGTTTCATCGCCTAACAAGTTAAGTAAAAATGCTCTATGGTGTCCATCCTTAATATGAAATTGTTCATCTGGAAGAGCATATACTTCAATGGGAGCTTCGTGCATGATGAATTTTCTCAATTTATCTTGAGCTTGTGGACTAGCCTTTAAAGCATCAACAAGTTCTCTCATACTCATATCCATAGATACTTTAAGGCCAGCAACATGAATTAACATATCGGCTATTTGTTCTGAATTTACCCCTTGTGTTCCAATCTGGCCATTTGGTCTGCGTAGATTGGCAATAGGAAAGTTTACAACATTTTGTTGATTTTCGTATTTTTTACTTTCCAACATCTCATAGTACTGGTTTTCAGTAATGATGCCAGCTAGGTACAGCTTGTAGTTTGGGTTGTCTTTGTTGTACATGTTATTTCAGCTCTGGTTTTGGTTCTGGGCTTCCTGGGTACCAATTTGATACTAAAACTTCATCATCTGGAACTATGACGACTGGGATTTGACCTTTGAAGTTAGCCTTTTGGTATGCAAGAAATCGATGGTTTCCATCAACTACATATTTTTTGTTATCTTGTTTGTTGTGCCACACAATTAGAGGTTTCAACGATCCATTTTTTTGAAGTTCTGGAATCAAGGTGTCGTTGACCCAGTCTGCTATTTTTTTATCATTTAGATTCTTACCATCTTCCCACATTGTCAAATCAGATAAAGGAAGTGCAGCATTAGCTGGTAAGACCTTC
>Ga0208975_1000603_pt1 | contig 16811 bp, 29 predicted proteins | sample GreLakmeER78MSRF_FD_187700 | JGI IMG/M metagenome (GOLD analysis project Ga0208975, IMG submission 187700) | Freshwater lentic microbial communities from great Laurentian Lakes, MI, USA - Great Lakes metaG ER78MSRF (SPAdes) | ecosystem: Environmental > Aquatic > Freshwater > Lake | place: Great... | reverse complement strand
GTAGAACCTCTGCTTAAAAAACGGCTACCTTTTTTGCTGTTACACGACTTGCACGCTGAGGTTAAGTTGTCTAAATCAAACAAACTGCCCCCTGTTTTGCGTGAGGTTATGTGGTCAACCGTAGCGTTGCCACCCTCAAGGTGGGTACCACAATACGTACATACGTACCCATCCCTTGCCAATACTCTAAGGCGTAAGTCCTTCCATTGCTGCGTACCTAATGCTTTGTTTGTCAATGCCATCCCTTTAGTTGCCAATGCTTATAGGCTTTACAGGCATTGATATAACCATCATCATCAATGCCAAACTTATGGGCTATGTATGACAGTCCCCAGTCTATCTGTTCATATCCATTAGCAGTACGTAAATACTCACTCTTACCTTGAGGTATACCGTATACACGCTTAGTACCATTTAGGTTTCCTACTGCTTTACTATTCCAAGCACTCTCTTTACCGTATAACGAACTAAGGCATTTATATTGTTCTATGGACTCTATCTTTAGTTTTGCATATTCTTTGTAAGTAATCATTCTTTTAGGTTCTAATGCTTGAACGGAATCAATCTTTTTTGACTCAAGGCTTAATGCAATTAAGACAATACACACCCCAAATGCTACAAGCGGCGAACTCGCAAGCCATCCCCTCTGGGGGCTTGCGTTCGCACTTTTAGGTGCGTCACACGCTTGAAGCGTACTCGCCTTGTCAAATCGGTTACGCATGGTTTCTCCTATCGTCTCATTATATGAGATGTGATTTATGCCACACTATGTGATTTATATTGAAGTCCAGCCTATGTATGCTGCCTCTGGATGATCTTTGAGCCATTGCTCTCTAAGGGCATTTTGATAAGCCCAATCTATGTCAGTTGATTGCTTATCCATAACCCTCACTCCATTCATGTCCGCAATCTTTACATTCATGAAAGTAGTCTTTGTTATATTGGGTAGTGCCGGTGTTATACCTTAAGCACTCTGGGCATTGATCTTTTGGCATATCGAACAGGTTAAACCTTCCATCATCCATGCCCCACATTTTGTGCAGCGTATCGGTTCAACCATTTAACACCTTCATAAAGTCTTGTAGAGGTAGCAACACGACATAATCGCCCGCTTTCTCGCCTTGACCATTACAGCGCAGAACCACGAAGGCAAGTTTATCGGATTTACGCTCTTTTATCTGCTTTATCCAGCCTAAAGGGCTGAATTTAGTTACAGCCTTAACCTCTATGTCAAAGGGAGTGCCTAGGATGTCACTCCCCTGACGACCTGCGCCAGTAGATTCTGCGTATGGGTAGTACTGCTTTAGGTAATCAGCCACTACCTTTTGAGTGCGGTAACCCCTATGTTTACGTGACTGGGTTGACATGTGGGTAATCAATGTGATTCACGTTATTGCATTGAGGACAAACCTTAACGCCATTCATGTCAATCATTCTTGGGTCGTTGCACATTTCACAACACTCAGATAAAGGAACAATATCTAAATGCACTCCATCATCTTTGAACGTGGCTTTTACTCCATGTTCGTCAATCATTTCCATTTCACCCATTTTCATACCCTTCGTCGAAGTACCAGATTCCGTTACTTGTTTGCTTAGCCCATTTAGCGTGCGTATCTACGCCTTTTTTGCATACATAACCGTAGTACGGTTTTCCCTTTCCCTTTGAAATTCCCTGCTTGAGAATATGTCCATGCTCGCAAGGTTCTGGCTCTTTTGGTTTAGCATTGCTTATTGCGTTGACCGCATCACCAATACCCCAAGAGACAGGCTGAGGCTCTGAAGGTGCAACTTGTTCTGCTACCGCAGGTAAAGTTGACTGGCGTGACTCAAGTTTCTCCTTAAAGGTTAGCGGCTTTTGTTCGGCTGCAATAACCTTAGCCATTTCGGTTTGACTTGGACGCTTTCCTTTTGCTGCATATCCGGCGTTAGCCAAAGCCCTTCCAATTGCGGACGTTTCCGCATTTTCAAGCGCAGACGTAGAATTAACACCTCTGTCCGAAATGATTTCGTAAGCAAGCCCAGTAGCGTACGGCTGGCTATCAACGCATGTTCTAAAAATCTTGGCAAGAACAATAAAGCGTTTTTCAGTATTCTCCAGCAACTCCGTATGCACCATAAAATCAGGATAGTCAGAAATAAACCTTCCAAGTCTCACCTCTACCGTTTCATAGTCGTTGATATTAAATGCCATCTACTTCACCTTTGTATTCTGTGTCATACTCTTTGAGTATTTGATTGTATATTGCGAGGTAGCCAATTCCGTCTTTAACTGAATCGAGATGATTAGGTGACTCTGTGAGACGACTGACTTTGACAAGCAGCATACAGATACTGACCTGCATTGGTGATATGTAATCGCCAAGGTAGGCACTCCATAGTTCAGAGATTCTTTCGTGATTTGTTCTGCTTGAACCATAGACGCTGCCTCTCTGCGACAAGGTAACTCTTACCTCGTCAAATAAATCCTCAGTTCTGTTCATAGTCAAACACCTTATCCACCTCTTTTTCTATATTAATCATGCGTCGGTGCATATCCCAACCTACTGCACGACCACGCCAATAACCTCGATTGTAAATCTCTTTCTGCCATAGACTAAATGCGTAGGCTAATAAGCCGGTGGCTATCATGAACCACAAAATAGTAACTCCGTTGATTTTCATACTGTCACCCATGAACCGGCGTAATCAGTAGTGATAACCCAATCGGCAGTTGCCTCATCATAGGAAATTGAGTAGTCAAACTTTTGATCTACTAAGTATTGAACAGCAACTAAAGCACTTACGTAGGTATCCACCCAGTAAATGAATTTATGCTTCCAGTTGATTTCCTCATCAAAACGGTTAATCTGCTCAACCCAGCCATCATTACCAGCAAACTCCATCTGGCAAGTAGTTAACCGTTCAAAGTCTTGCGCTGTAACCTTCATCTCATACCTTTCGTTTACACCAAGTCCGTTAACTTGGATACGAGAAGGATGACAGACTTAACCGACACCATCAAGATCGGTGCCGGCGTGTTGTATAACAGTTTTGTTACAAAAGCCCTAATTCATCAAAGGCGTCTATTTGTTCGTCTATATCCCTAGGCTCATAATCTATCTGCCTACTCATACAATTTACCCTCAAAGATAAATGAATGGTTATTGATAGGTATAGGTATAACCTGCACTTTACGATCTTGAACGTAGGCTACTGCGAAGCCCTGCTGCCAATTAGCGTAGCCCCTTGTATACGCCATGCCGCTTGAGGCTAGATCAACGAGATTTCCGACCTCTAATCCCCATACAGTACGCCCTAATTGCCCTCTGGAAGCCTCTGTAAAGGCTGATAACCCTAATCTGTGGGTGTGACCACAAACTACGCTCTTGCCCAGCCTCCTAGCCCCATTTAACGCCGTTTGTGATGGTACTTGGCTAAGAGGGAAAGAGTCTCCATGAACTGCCGTCCAGCCGTGCGCCCAATCAAGTCCGTAGGGGTGGAATTTAATCTTGAGTTTATCATACCCCATAAAACGTTCATACTGGAGTTCGGGTAAGTTGAGGAAAGAGGGGAGTCTTTTCTTGATTGATCGGTAGAGTCTAATTCCATGATTACTTCCTAGTACGTCGGTAACGCCAAGGTATTGAAGTACCTCTTGCGTAAATTTTCTATCGTCATCAAGATTTCCAACCATCTCATCTATTGTTCCTGCATTGAATCCACCTAATTGAGGTAGATCGATCTCATCACCGATTTGAATAGTCCGGTGAGGATTCCATTTCCTTAAAAACTTCCCTACGACCTTGACGCTCTGCTCATCTATAAACGGTGCCTGAAGGTCACTAATAAACGCAATTTTCTTTATACTAATCGTCATCCTCATCAAAGTCGTCAAGAGGATTTTTGATTGGGTCTTTCGGGTCGACTATCCAATCAGGATAAGATGATCTGTCCATTGCAAAAGCAAGTGCAGTTCCCTCATCCATGCCAGCCCTACGGCAAGCATCATAAACCTCTTTAGCAGCGATAGCCCAAAAATCAATCTTTACTAAGATCGGTTCTTTTGTGGTGCGCCGTCGCCTTGCGACTTTCTTTCTTGGTTTCCGTTTGGTAGCCATAATTAAAGTCTACTTCCCACTAATGACAATAAAGAGTTCATCCAGTCTTTTTTCAAGGCGTGTCACTTGGTCTTTTAGACTTTTTCCCCCATTTGGTAAAAGTTCATTCAACCAACCTTTTACTAGCCAGCGAAAGCCAGCGAGCAATCCAATTAATGTCGTGGTAATTCCAGCAGCAAAGCCAGCCCACTCAGGGGCTGTCATTACTCTTTGCTACCGATACCAAAGGCTGAATCGTCTGGGTTTAGCGCACGTAGAATAGGTGCTGCAAAAGCAACTAGAAACGCTTTCCAAATGTCATCAAAGGAACCTGACGGATTGGTCACGTAGACAGTTGCTAAACAAACAAATGCGCTACGTCCGTATGAATTAATTGCTGCTAATAACTTACTGTTCATTGGTTCCCCCTAGTAGTGGTATTGAAAAAAACTTTGAATTGTTGTCTTGATCTTTACGGAATGAAATATGGATGTGGTGGTTGTGTAAGTTGTATCCTCTGTATCGTCTCCACTTATAGTTCATGATTGGCGAAGCAATCATTCCCAAGTGAATTACATAATGAATACGTCCTTCACGTTTAGCGTAGAGTCGAATTTGATCTGCCAAATATGCTGAAGTTCTTTTGTCGTCAGAAAGGCAAGCGTCCACGTCAATTGCTCTAACAACAAAGTCGGCTTTTGGGTCTGGGATGTGATCGCTTTTACCTCTGCGTTGATGATTATAGTCAGCAACCCATCCATCACTTTTACGCTGGCGATCTGGGTATGAATCATCTATTTGTTCACGTAGTTGAGCCGCAGCCTTTGACAACCAAGGTTTCATTAGGAAACTAGTAAAGCCGCTTCCTCGGCTGTCAAGCCAAGACGTGCCAACAGTTCTGCCTTCGCCTCTGCTTTAGCAGCATCGGCAGCATCTTTAGCAACCTTGTCAGCCTGAGCCTTGGCAGCATCCGCCTCACGCTGAGCAACTTCCTCGGCAGTTAATTCCACCTCAGTCTGCTCTCCTGTTTCGCAGTTGATTATTAGTTTAGTTGGCATTGTTTCTCCTTATGAGTTTGATATTCCGTATAGGTAAGCGGTTGAATATTGAACTAAAGAGCCAGCATTTGGTGTCAATTTCAAAGATGTAATTGCAGCAGTATTACTCCAAAGATGTGCATTTAGGCTCATATATTCAGTAGTCGCATTAGTTTCATTGACTGAATCTGCGCTGGCAGATTTGTAATTAGCAGAAGTATAATTTGGTATGTATATTTCCTGATTAGAAAATGTGTTGGCAGTTGCATTACCACCTTGTACTACTGAAACTTGCCCAATAGTGCTAGTAGCACTACTGGCAGCAGAACCATCACCCAAAAGTCTAATATAAGTTAAATTGCTACTTGAGGAATTGTATTCAAGAATTAAACCAGCAACACCAATGTTAGAAGTACCCCTTAATGATATTTTAACCAATAAATCTGTATAAGTTTGAGGTATAGACGTGAATTCTATATTAGCCGCACCACCACTACCAACAGTTGAACTCGCTATTAAAGTATATGTATTTGCCATTATGCCGCCGCTATTCCGTAGAGTGTAAAGGTTGAGCCTGTTGCAAAGTTGCCACTTGCTTCCATTTTTATATTAACCCTGTTTATTGCTTCGGGAGATTTGCGCCATAAAACAACACTTGCATAAGTTCTAAAATCTGTTGCATTTATGCGGACTAATGCTGTTTTATATGTTGTGGTATTAGCATAATTTTGTATTTGAATTATCATATTGCCTCGGCTAGTACCTAGACTGCCTAAATAAGGAGTTGAAGTGCTGGAACTCCTGTTGCTGGCTGCTGCTGAACCTGTGCCATATAAATTGGTTATTGAGTAATTAGTAGTTGTATCACCATTGAATTGAATATAAGGAGAGTATGTAGAGGTGGTATCTTTACCATCAATAACTAATACTAAATCAGTATAACTAGAACTAATAGTATTAAATTCTACATCTGTTGAAGTGCTACCCAAAGTAGTTGTTGCTATCGGTGTATATGTTGAACCAGCAGCCATTGTTATACTCCCTTAATTCCGTATAGGGCGAATTGAGTATATTCGGCATAGTTTTGAAAATCTGGAAAAATGGTTATTGAACTTATTGCACTAGTGCTACGCCAGTTGCCAGACCACAAACCAATCATATGAAAACTTGAAGAGTTTATATCATCACCCGATAATGTTCGTATAGTTTTATATTTAGAAGTATTTGCATAATCTAAAATGTCAACTACTCCAACAGTAAATATGTTGGCTGCAGTACCACCTGCCCTTAAAGCATCAATATACATTGATGTTGCATTGGCGGAACTATTTGCAACTACTGTTGCACCATCACCATACAATAAATGCCAAGAGTAATTACTGCCAGTATCACCATTAAATCTTACTAAACTGTCCTGTCCTGCTGAACTAGATGTACCTCTAGCAATATATCTAATTTGTAAATGCGTAAAGGTGGATGGGATGGAAGTAAATGAAATGCTTGAACTGCCACCTGAACCTACTGTTACTGTTGCAATAGATTCGTAACTACCTGTAACAGGTGCGACACCTGCGCTTAAACTGCCAGCAATTATATTAAGCAATTCCGCCTACCACATACCAAGTATCTGTTCCGGTTTTAATGCAAACCGCTGATTTGTACTGAGCCAAAGTTGGTGCCGCCGCAGTTGCGCCACTTGAAAGAATTGTTGTAGTTCCTGAAGTGACTGCGCTGATTGTGCAAACCCCTACACCGATATTTAATACAGTTAAGGCAGTACCAATTGGAAATGCAACTGAAGCATTGGTAGGAATCTTAAAGGCAATCGCTGTTGCCTTGTTCATGATTTCTAAAACCTGAAATTGGTCTGCTGATACCGCTGTGTAATCGGCGGTATTGGCTGTACCTACTGTAAATGAGGTTAAACCGTTGTACATTGCTGCGGACAAAACGTCGCCGGTTGCCGCTGGAAAGCCTGTTGCCATTTGTGTATCTCCTTAGTAGTCTCTAATTATATCTCAGTATGTGAGAATATCCTCGCCAATTACCCCATACGTGCTATCTCCGACGATAAACCCATCTGTTATGGGTTCCAAAGTAGTGAATGTGCCTACCCATGCGTTTGGCGTTATATCCCAAGATACTCCCTGAATCTGTAAGTTCTTAGTGATTACTGAGGAATCGGGTTGTATGTTGGAAATGAGAACATTGTCAAAATAATCTAAGCCCAATATTACATCATTTGGGACTAGAGGGTCATAAAGGTCAATTGTCATGCGGTCAATTCGTATGGTAGTTGTGCTGCGTGTGGCAACATAAATAGCAGCAATATTGGCTGCCTCTGAGTCTGTCTGCACCACTAAATCACTAAAGGAAACCGAATGAGGAAAGTAGGTGGCAACCGAATCTGCATCGATATAAGTTTGAGTGCTACCACCAATGCGAGTAACTGAACAATTATTAACAATTAACTTATCATCAAAAGCAAAAACTAAATTTTTATATGGAATACCACCGGTTTGATTGAAGTCAATTGGCGTATTACCTGCTGAGGATATTGTGTCATATCTGTTAAAAAATATAGCATTACCTTCAGTTGAAATATAGAACGCACCTTGTTCTGAAGTCTCTACGTTTTGGATTGCTGCCAGCGCAGTTCTATTAGTTGCAGGGTCAGCCTGAGTTAAAGAATTACCGGTGTCTATATCTCGCATTGAGGTTGGAAAGGATACGGTGTCCAATATCTTTTCAATTCTAGTTCCGGTGTCTTGTCCGGCTGCTTGTCCTGTAACTGTACTGACTGTCGCCATTGCAAGTAATCTAAAAGCATCTGAAGCGTTAATATCTACGTAGGACACATTTTCTGCTTGATCGTAGGTGTAGACGTAATCAGTCGTATATCCACTAAATAGGTAGTAATCTAACCCATTGTACTCAGCAGAGATTCTAAGTTTTCTCAATGGTGTTAAATAACCGTATAGATCGGAACTGGTATTTTGTGGATTGAATCTGCCATTTTGGTCATAAATACGAACGCTGCAAGTTCCAGCCTCGTAGGTATCTCGCCCAATGTTTCTACCCCGATTAATCTTGATACCTCGGGTTATGTCAGTTAAATCAATTACTAATGAAGGCGCAGATTGATCTGACAATAAGCCAACACCTAACACGCCGTTTACTGGGTCTCCAATAGTGAAAGGGTTACCGAAGGTAGCCCCAGAACTAAAGTTTAGGCTTATGTTGAGTACTGGTAGCGGCATGTTATCTAAATGGGTTGATTGACGAGAATGAACCTGAAGCGGATGAGTTAATTAATCCGTTTCGCAATTCGTCTAATAATCCTTGGGTAGCACCGTTAACGTTAATGATTGTCGTGCCATCTCGATTTAATCCTTGAGATAAATTAAAGGCTTCGCCTTGCGCTTGCATCCTGTAACTCATTGAAGCCATGATTGCTTCGCTTTGTGCAATAGTCGCCGGCTTACTTTGTAACTTAGCAAGTTCAGTAGCACTCATTTGATTCTGAGGATTAATGACTGCAAACTCAACACCATTTTTAGTGAAAGGTGCGGCTATGCTTGGAAGCCTTGAAGGTGAACTTACGCCTTGACCGCCTACTGTTGTGGTTCCCAATTGGGCTAACAGTTTTTTCATTAATTCAATTTGTGCAATTAGATTGTCAATATCAGTTGACCAACCCTCAAACGGATATAGGGCTTTAGGTAACTTGGCTATTGCTTCGGCAAGGTTAGTAGTTTGTAATTGAGACTTAATTAACTCGGTTGCTAACTTAGCGGCTTCACTAGCATTTCCTTGAATTAAGGCTAACTGTAAAGAGAGTCTTAGTTTCTCTTGGTCGGTAATTTTGTTTTGCAAGGCTGCATAAATTTGAATCTGCTCAAGATCAAAAACGCTAGACAATTGCTCAAGTTTCTTTCGTTCTGCTTCAATCTTTTTACGCTCAGCATTTAAGGCTTTTTCTTTGTTGATCGCTAGGAGTCTTTGTGCTGCAAGTTTCTTGGCATCCTCTTGTAGTTTCTTTTCCTCTTTTTGCAAGGCTGTATAGTCAAACTTTTGGCTCATTGGGTCAAAAGGTTTATCAAAGTTCATCTTGTATTGGAATAGCGGAGACGAAGGGCTTAGGGTTAGGTTTTGCAACCCAGTCTTTGTGAACTTAGCAAACTCACCAAATCCAGATATAAGGTTTGAAATCTTGCTTGATAAAACATCAATTCCGCTGCCATACTTTTCAGGGTTACCAAAAGCATCATCAAGTGCGCCTACTAATGCGCCGCCGATCATCTCTTTAGCATCCTCAGTTTTAGCCTTGAGAATGTCCATCTTTCCTGCAAAAGACTCAGCCGCTAATGCTGCCTGTCCGTCAAATCTTTTTGCTAGGAACTTGGTTACTTCATCCAAGTCCATTGTCTTTGCTTCAGTAGCAGTTAAGCCAACGCCTAAACGTAGTAAGGCTGTATTCTGCCCAAGGGCTGCTTTGCTTAGTGCTGCTGTTACTGAGGCTAAATCTTTCCCTGTACCGGCTGAAGTATCTAATGCAACTGAAAGTAATGTTTGTGCTTTTTTAGCATCTAAGGTTGCGTTGACTAAAGAGGTAAAGGCTGGTCTTAATTCATCATCTAGAACGCCGGTTGTGTTTTGTAATTTGGTTATGAATCCAGCAGTACTAATTACTGCATAAGATTGACCTAAGTTCTGTAATGTTTTTGCTAACGCATTGGCAGCCTTTTGATCGTCACCAAAAGCCTTGATTGCGCTTTTACCAAACTTTATAGTTTGATAAGCACCAAAAGCAACGCCAAGTGCCTTTGCTGATTTACTTAAAGAATCTAATGCTTTGGTTGCCGCTTTTGAGCCTTTGTCTTTGTAAGTGCTAACGATAGGAATTTCAATGCCGGTACTCATGCTGCTAACCCGATTCTCCTCTTAGTGCTTGAATTAAACTTTGCAACGGCAGTATTGATTGCCTTGAATGTTGCGTTGGTGACTTGTCCTTGATCTTTAGCAAAAGCCGCAAACAACAATCTACCTTTGTCAGTTCGGCGGCTACCAATACTCTTAAAACCGCCGTAAGTTCCTTGAATAGCCCTGTTAAAATGCGCCCCTGCATTTGGGTTATTACTCTGGCTGTTACGATCTCCGTTAAAGTTTGCTCGCCCTGCGGTCTCAATAATTGCGCCAACTCGAGATCGGTTTAACAATCTATAAACATTTACGAACCCAGCACTATTACGGCGAGATCGCCCAAGGCTGTAAGTCAAACCTTTTTTTATTAATGCTTCGTTATATCTTGGAAAACCTAATTTTCTGCCAGTTCTTGAAACTACTGGTTTTCCTTGATCTTGCCAAGATTCCAATTGATATACATTTGGTTGAACCATACCTCGAGCATCATCTACAACTTTTTTCATTGCAAGACGAATCTCTTTGTTCATCTCCTTGTAGAGGTCAGGCGCAAACTTCTTTAAGGCTTTTTGAGCCTCAACGATACCTTTTACCTCTACTGGCATTTTCAATCCTTTTTTGGTCATCTTTTAGAACGGTGATTGTTGCTAAAAGTAATGATCTATCCATTTTTAAATACTCTGAATGAGGTATGCCAGTCCTAACTGCTAATGTTGCAATTAGATGAGTAAAGTCATACCTCGTCACCCATTTGGGGAGTCAGCGTCCATAATCTCTACCTTGGATAGAGTTTCTAGATACTTGTCCCCAAACGGCGGAACTGTAATACCTGCTCGTCTTTCGGCTTCCCATGAAAGCCAATAGACGTCAGATTGTTTTTCTTCATCCCTGAACCGCTTATGAAATCCAGTTTTGAAATTCTGTTCAAACGCATATTCGAGTGCAGGGGTTATATCAAAGTCCGATACATCCCCTGAAGCCTTAGTCACTCTTATTTTAATCATTGTTACTCCTTAGAATGTACCTGTGGTTGCAACGGCAACTGCACCGTTGATAGTCCATGTTACATCCTGCATACCTATATCGCCAACACTTCCGTTCACGTCGGTAGTATTATTGACTAAAGCGGTGAATGTATAGAGAGGGTTGGTTGCGCTTACTGCGGTTCCCTTTTCCTGTAACAATACGCAAGTTACTGAAGTTCCCCATGCAGCCTGAAGGGTTGCTAGAACGTTTGCTGAAGCGGTGTCGTTTAGGAAGGAAATGGTTACGCTTGAGGCTTCCAAGCCTTTTACAAATTTGTGACCTGTATCACCCATTGCGGTAACTTCCAATTCATCAAATGTGCGGTTTAGTGTGACGGCGGTCACATGATCTGAAAGATCGACGGAATTAACCTTTACGCCGACCTTGTTGTTTAGAAATACAGCCATTGGTTATTCCTCATCTTTCTTTGAGACTGGTTTTGGCTTATCTGATTTTGCTACTTGCCCGACTTTTTCAAGCCAAGCCTTGTCCTCGGAAGGAACATCATAAATATCGCTCATTTTTTAACTCCAACTTGTCATGATTGAGACGGACATATCACTTGTAAGCATTTCGCCGGCAACGTTTGATAAAACAGTCGGTGCCGAGATACTGCCAACACTTATTTTTAATGTGGTTGAGGCGGCTAACTTATTAAACACGCCAACAACCAAACTCTCAATGCCGTTCAAGTTTCCTTGATTATCTAGCATTGGAACAATCATTATTATCTTAAAATTTACTTTAGGTGCAACACTTGAGTAAATGTTGTTGCTTGGTTCAATGTAAGGGTCATCCGGTTGAATGATTACTGAATTAGCAATGGGTGAGGCAGGTGGGTATGAAAACACCTGCCAAACCCCAGCGTTCTCTAACGCCGTCGCAAGGGTTGATCTGAGAGTTGTAACGGCAACTGTCATCAGCCAACCAAACCATTAGGTGAAAGGTGATTTGCTATGAGCCCTCGTATTCTTGCGAGTAAAGTATTTCCCATTTTATATGGCGATGGTTGGAAGTCTGGGGAAATTCCGCCAGAGGCTGTTTGTTGTCTGCTTTGCCAAATATCGACAGCGATCATAGCCGCACCTTCACGAACTTCAGGAACTGTTGCGTAGTCAACGTTAGTTGCTGCGGAAATTGTGCCGTAAGGTCTAACTACTCTTTTTGTTTCTGCTGCCTGATTATTAATAGTAAACGAAATAGAATATTCCGTAATGGTTGTTACTGTTTTTGAACCGTTGTAGTGTGCCGCAACATTTTCTACAACTACCGTTTCTCCTATTTGAATGTTATGTTTTTGATCTGTATAAAGTGTGCCTACCGTTGTTGTACACTCTCTCGCAATTACGTTGTAATCATTGAACCACAAATAGCCTTTGACAATATTTTCGGCAGCCTGACAGCACTCCTCAACTACTGAATCAGAATACAAACTTCCAATTCCCAATAAAACCCGAAGTTCTGCCTTGGTAACGTAGGTAGCCGGCAAAGTATTGTCCTTTCTTAAAGTAAAGGGGCGAAGGCTTCCAACGCCCCTTTACAGGTTATCCCTAGTAAGGAAAGTTTATGCAACCATCCACTTGTAAGCACCGGCTGCAACTTTATTAGCAATTGCGCCATAGCCATAATAAGCAACTTGAATTTGACCTGTTGAAATTAGGTTTGTCTCCAAGCGGTACTTGCTTGACTCGTACCAAGTAAATGATTCAGGATTTAGAACAATAATTGAAGCGTCGCCGGTTCCTGATAGATAACGTGAAACTCTAAGGTTTAATCCACCAATGTTTCCACGAACGTTAGTTGGTGTTAGGTTTCCGGATGCGTTCTGAGGATTAATGGTTTGTGTAAATACTGCACGATTTGAACCATCAACTAAGCCCATCAATGCGCCCCATTGTTCAGGTGAAACTACAATGTTTTGCGCAAAGCCAAGAGTTCCTGAGTAAATAGAAACTGCTGCATCAGAAATAAAATCCTGAATGTTTGCTGCGGACATTGTGCGGTTGCCGCCATCTGTTGCAACTTGAGCAATTACGTTTCCAACTGCTGCGTCTGTCGCTTTAGCGTAAGCAAACTCCATCTGCCTTACCAATTCTGAGAAGAACGCTGGAGACGATCTGTCTAGAATTTCTGTCGAGAAGGTCTGTTGTCCAGCGTACTTCTTAACTGAAACGCTCAAGAAGGAAACGTTTTGGTCTGTATCTGATGGTGCTGCGCCTTCTGCTGTCTCTGCAACTGTTGGTGCTTGAGTTAATTTAGGAATTTCAAAAGTCATACCTGCATCAGGTAATGCACCACTTGAAATAGAATCGATAAATGGACGATCAGCGTTTGATAATGGGTTAATTACCTCAGTCAATTGACGTGTTGGAACTAAACCTGCGTTATCAGTTGTGTCTGCTGCGGCTGCCAAGTATTGACGTGCCTCATCATCATTTAGATAAGTTGCCCGTAGTGTGTTCTCTAGGAATTTTTCCTTTGTAAACTCAAGACGTGGCTTTGTGTAAATTGGTGCTGCTATTGTTGGGCGAGAGGCTTCAACCGCTGGGGTCTCTACTACCTCTGACGCAACAGTTGTTTCAGGTGTTGTGTTCTCCACAATTTCCTCATTTTCTGTTTTGGTTTCGGTTGATTCTGCCTCTGCGCTTGACGCAGCGACTGAAGTGACTGCGGCACTCTGGAAAGCGGCAGCCTGTACCAGACTGACTTCCATAAGTTTCGCAGCACTAACTCTATAAATTCCGTTACTGTTTTTTCCTTTGATAACTTCCACTCCGACACTCAAGCCGGAACGTAGGTTTTCGCTTGCCTCAATGAGGCTATCAGTACCCCTAGTGGTATTACTGACCTTAAACTCAGCGTAAATTCCTGAATCATCCTCATCGACCTTTTTCATTCTGCCAATTGGAGATTTAGGGTCATGCTCAAGTAAAAGTTTTACTTTGCTAGGTTCATCAATTTGAATAGAACCTTTTTCAAAAATTACCTTGCCAACTGAGGTATTGCCGATTTCATTCTCATACGGCACAATTTTTCCAGCGATAATACGACGAGACTCGGAAGCCTCTAAATCTGCACTAAAATTAATTATTTCCATTTGGGCTTAGTTCTTCCATTTCTCTCGCTTCCTCAATTGAAATTAAATTCAATTGAAGCATTTTTTCGATTACATTCAAACGCTCTAAAGGATTGGCTCTTAAAAATCCGGAGTCCATGTCAAACGCTACAAATTGTGTTTGTGCTGTCAAATCGTCCATGCTAAAACGATTTTCAACGGCACTTACATAAGGTTGCAAAGATAGCGCAACAAATTGACGTCTTTCGTCTTGAACGTTGGAATAGGTAAGACTATTGTTCATGTCGGCTGAAATGTAGTAAGCCGGAACATTCATTAATCTCGCAACTTGCGTAGCCATATATTGCAAACTATCGTTGTAGGTCATGTCCTTTGGTGAAAAGGCTGTTGGTTGGTATTCAAGACTGGAAGTTAAATAAGCGGTTGATCTTTCTGCACGACTGCGACGCCAAGCGGCTAATAAACCGGCAACTTCTTTTTCACCTAAGTCTGCGCCGGTATTTTTTAATATTCCGGCAGGGGTTGGAACTGAAGCGGCGTTTGCGGCGGCTTTTTCTAAATCTATTGCTGCACGTAAAATTCTTGCGCCGGCATGTAAGATTCCATCAATAGGTGATTGGAATGTGACTAAACTTCCAACGCCTGACATTGGTCTTTCACGTCCATCGACTGTATAAAAATCTACAAATGTGTTATTTTTATTTAATTGAACTTGAACCCGAGTGTTATTAACAAAATCGAAACGTGCTGGTCTGTTGTCATCTTGATAAACCTCAACTACTTCAAGATAACCGGTACCGTAGAAAATTAACGCATCAATTAATGCGGTAAGGATAATTGAGTTAGGTGCTGACTTAGATAATTGATTAACCCAAGGTAAATTAGGTAATTCCTCTTTTGTAGCCTTAGAATAAGTTTTAAGTTCCATTGTTCCGATTGTTGTGGCTATTAAATTGCGGCAACGCATAACGCTAGGAACGGAGATTGCTTCCTCACGTCCTACTGATTGGAACGGAGTGAACTGAGAATAAAAATTGAAAGGGTCAGCAACAACCGGAGGGGCTAGTTGAGCCGAAATTTGTGGTTTTGGTTCTAATCCGATTAAGTTACGAAAAAATCCCATTGGTGAAGTATATCACAATGGTTAGACAAAAATCTTAGGAACTGAGATAGGTTTGCTCAACATGTGGACGCACATAGCAGTTGAAATTGCGGCGGTCACGTCGCCGGCTGATTTTCTGCGGATGATTCTCCAACCTGCGTCCGAATACTTAGCAGCGCAATTATTCATTGACGAAACCCACTCACTTTGACCCGAGTGGACAATCCTTAAGTTGGAAAGACTGTCGGCTAATTCCCCACACGCTTGATAAAAGGTCTGTCCGCTAATATCAATTAATTTATGACCACTTTGCGTTAACCGTTGGGCAATAGAGGCGGTTGCGTACTTGTCGTAGGCAATTTGAATTGGTCGATACTTAATAGCCCATTCGTTTATCGAACTAGCCATTCTGAGTTCGTCAATAGCAACCTCACTACTAAAGGTTTCCATCACGCCAACACCAATTTTGCCATCAATAATCTGGGCAGCGACCAATGCGCCTGATCTTTTGCTTGGACTAACGTCAAACGCCATTACAGTCATGGCACCGACTGGCAAAGCGAGTTCTGATACAGAACAAGCCTCAATTGAGCCAAAAGTCCAAGGACTAACCTGCGAATCAATCCACATACATAAAGTTTCAGTCAAAGTGGCTTCAATCGAGTTAGTAGCAATAGATTCCTCAATTGCTTCCTCGGTAATGGTGTAACCAAGGGCAGGGTTAGCCATTGCCCAATACTTTTTATTGCGAATGTCAGTCCTAGCCGCTAAAGGTGCTGAATACTCCCAAAATCCAAAAGTCTTACTAGGGTAATCAAGCGCACGTTCACGCATATCATTCAAAACCGTACTAAACGCATCACCGGCGTTACTAGTCATTAAAGTTTGGGAATTAGGTCTTGCTCTAGTTACTGGAACTGCTGCCTTAAACGCTTCCTCGCTTACTTCACGTAATTCGTCAATGTAAAGGAAGTCTGCGGTCTTACCTCGGCTGCCGTCTCTTGTTGCCGCTACGATTTCATATCTTGCACCATTAAGTAAAGTAATTGATTCTTGTCCGTTAGCGTATCTAATCTGCCTTACTTGCGAATTCAGAAACTCATTATCCTCAATAGTGTTGGCTACTTGCCTAAAAGTGTCTAATGCCATGTTTCGATTAGAGGACATTGCCAAAATGTTCTTTTCGTTAAAAATGAATAAACCCGCCAAAATTCTCATGCGGGCAAGGTGAGTCTTACCTACCTGCCTTGCGCATAACAATAAATTCGACTTGCGTTGGAAATTACCCTTTGAATCAACGCTCAACATATCCTGAAGGACATAATGCTGCCAAGGCAACAATGGCATACCAATTTTCTCGGCAAGTTCAGCCACTTCAGCAATTCGAGATGCACCCTTAAGTGGTGGAGTTTGAATCCTAGGTTTTGTGCTACCTAATACCGGTTTTTTCGTCGCCCCTCGTTGAGCGGGTTTTCTTTTGGCTTTGATTGGTTTCGTGTTGGCTGTCATGGCTTTTGAAAAGGCGACAAAGGTCGTGTGATCTGCGTCTCAGGGAGAGATGAGTCTTG
>Ga0208975_1000601_pt1 | contig 16835 bp, 12 predicted proteins | sample GreLakmeER78MSRF_FD_187700 | JGI IMG/M metagenome (GOLD analysis project Ga0208975, IMG submission 187700) | Freshwater lentic microbial communities from great Laurentian Lakes, MI, USA - Great Lakes metaG ER78MSRF (SPAdes) | ecosystem: Environmental > Aquatic > Freshwater > Lake | place: Great... | reverse complement strand
ACCATCAGCTACGCGCAGGGCTTTAGCTAAAGATCAAAGCCATTGGTGTGCTGCACTCCTGAGTTTCGGCATAAAAATAAAAAATTTTGTGTAACTAAGTAAGGAAATAATTTTAAGGCTCTATTTCCAAACAATAAAATCTCTAAAAAGAGTATCTTCTATAATAATTATTATTAAATAAAATAGTTTTTATTTTCACATTCAATCTTAAAGGAGACTGAATATGAAAATAAAAAATTAAATATTAAGCAACTTTAACTTTTGCTCCAGCTTCTTGTAATTGTTGTTTAGCTGTTTCTGCTTCTTCTTTAGAAACACCTTCTTTAAGTGTTTTTGGTAATGTTGCAGTAAAATCTTTAACTTGGTTAACGGCAATACCTGCAATTGAACGTACAACTTTGTAAACAGCAACTTTTTTATCAGCTGGAATTTCTTCTAAAATAACATCAAATGTTGTTTTTTCTTCTTGTTTTGGAGCAGCTTCCCCACCACCAGCAGCAGCTGGTGCCATCATAACAGCAGCTCCTGCTGATACTGAAGCATCTACTCCAAATGTTTCTTCAATTTTAGAAACTAATTCAGAAGCTTCTAAAAGTGTTAGAGTTTTTAATTTTTCAATGATTTCATTTACGTTTGACATAGTAAAGTTTTTTTTATTTTTTCAGGTAAATGATACCTAAATTCTGAGAATTTGTAACTAACTGCAAAAAATTTTATAAAAGATTTTATAAATATATCATAAAATTTAAACAAAAACTGTTTTTTATTTTTTGAGAAAATAAAAGTTATTCAATCATAGCATGATAAGTAGCAACTGTGGCTGGAGAAGCACGGTTTAAATGACGGAAAATTAAATATTTGAATAATACATCCAATAAAACTGGTAAAGTCGCAACCATTAAGAAAATTGATGTTTGACTTTCGGGTAATCCATAATGATGAAAAACAAATTGGAAGAAAAATTCCCAAATATTGGGTGAGTGATAACCTACTAATAAATCCGTTAAAAATAATATTAATAAAGATTTTTTACTATCATCTAAACCAAAAAAGACTTCCGATAAAAATGATTTTGTAATATTAATTTGAATTTCTAATTTGGAAAATAAAAATAATAAACTTAAAAGACTAATTAAATCAGCAAAGAAATTGGTAATCGCTTCAATACTATGTTCATTATAATGAATAGCTAATTCAGTAATTTTTTCTTTTAAACGTTCTTCAAAAATAATAACTTGTGAATCAGTTGAAACGACTTTTCCTCCATTTTTTGCGGAACTTGCTATTAAAGAAGTTTCCAGATGAGGAGCAGTTATTAAAGATTCAAAATAAATTTTTTCTTCAAATTGCTGAATTTCAATAAAAGCTTCTTTTTGTTGATAGGAGTTTAAAAAAATTTCAGGCTGTTGTGTATTCCAATAATATTCAACAACGGGTTGTACAAAATAAGTACGCGATATAATATTAATAAGGGTTGGTACACAAATTAAAAGAAAAACACATTTAATAGTAGTTAAGAATAAATAACGATAAAAGCGATATTCTTGCAAAACTAATTTCTCAACGTCAAAAAAAAGTTGTTTTAAAAAACGATCAAAAACTCGATTAAATGAACGTGGAAAAAGACCGATTTCTTCATAACTAATTGAAACGACTTGTTGTTTCGAACCTCCAGAATTTGAAGTATTCATTTTTTTATTGTCATCTCCACTATTTTGAAGATTGGCAAAAGGATTAAACATAATAAAAAAAATGAAAATTAAAAATAGATATTATATTATTATCTGCATTTTCAAGGGCTATTTTCAAAAAGCAGAAGCAAAGCTGCTGACGGTAGTACTACCCGTAGTTGCTAGTGTTAACACCATCAGCTCAGTCATATTTTGAAAATAAGTTTCTACTAAGTATATTTTTTTAAAAATATATTGTGTAAGAAATAAAAACGTCGATTTAATTAACAAATAAAATTGACCAGCAAAATTTTATCCAATTTTTAATTAAACGAAGGTAAAAAAATTATATGATTTTACTCTAAACATACGGCATTTTCTAATAAAGAGGCAATTTTTAATTATTATTATAAATCATTTACTACAACTCTGATTTGTTAAAAACAGAATTGTAGTATTTGAAACTAGTTTTATTTAATTAGTCAATCCCTTTACCTGGATTACGAGCAGGGTCATTTGATAAGAAACCAAAAATAAATAAAAATACGAAGAAAGTTACCACAGTATAAACAAAAATTTTAAGTGTTAACATGCGTAGAAAATAAAAAAACGGTATTTTTTCATTGTTTTATATATACAAAGTAATAATAAATTCAAATTTTATTCAAATAGATAAATAAAGTTAATTATAAGAATAATTGAATAAGAATAGAGAGCAACACCAATGGTGAAACTCATTCTGAAATTTCATCTTATTCCTATTATAACATAATAAAAATGAATAATATTTTTAATATCTGTAAAAATTTTAGTATAAGTTGTTAGCTTTAGTCTTTAACTAAAGCCAAAAGTTGAAACGCTTGGCTTTAGTTAAGATAATTATTGCATTTATCTAAGAAGAGAATTTTGTTTAAAAAAAGTCAATAATCGAAGAAAGAAATTTAAGAATTATTTAGCTGTTGCTTTAAATTCTTGTAAGTATTCTTGAATAGCTTGTTTTAATAAGCCTTCAGCTTCTGGAGTAAATGTTTGAGTTGCGCGAAGAATTTCACCAAATTTAGCATGTTTTGTACTTAAATAGTTACGTAAACCTGCTAAGAATGGACGAACTTCTGCTACTGCTAGTTTATCTAAGAAACCATTTGTTCCAGTATAAATACTAGAAATTTGATCTTCTAAAGATAACGGAGAAGATTGTGGTTGTTTTAAAATTTCACGTAAACGTGCACCACGAGCTAATTGGTTTTGTGTAGCTTGGTCTAAGTCAGAAGAGAATTGAGAGAAAGCTTCTAATTCAGCAAATTGAGCTAATTCTAATTTTAATTTACCAGCAACTTGTTTCATAGCTTTTGGTTGAGCAGCAGATCCTACACGAGAAACTGAAATACCAACGTTAATAGCTGGACGAACACCTGAGTTAAATAAATCACCAGATAAGAAAATTTGTCCATCTGTAATTGAAATTACATTTGTTGGAATATACGCAGATACGTCACCTTCTTGAGTTTCAATAACTGGTAATGCAGTCATACTACCTTGACCTAATGCATCACTTAATTTTGCTGCACGTTCTAAAAGACGAGAGTGTAAGTAGAATACGTCACCTGGGTAAGCTTCACGTCCTGGTGGACGGCGTAATAATAACGACATTTCACGGTATGCTTGCGCTTGTTTTGATAAATCGTCATAAATAGTTAATGTTGGACGAGCTGTATACATGAAATGTTCTGCTAATGTAGCACCTGTGTAAGGAGCTAAATATTGTAATGTTGATGGTTCATTTGCATTGGCCATAACAATAATTGTATAGTCTAATGCACCACGTTCTTTTAATGTATTTAATACTTGTGCTACTGAAGAAGCTTTTTGACCAATAGCAACATAAACGCAGATTACACCTTTACCTTTTTGGTTTAAGATTGTATCTACAGCAATAGAAGTTTTACCAGTTTGACGGTCACCAATGATTAACTCACGTTGTCCACGTCCAATTGGAATCATTGCATCAATTGAAACTAAACCTGTAGCAAGAGGTTCATATACTGAACGACGTTCAATAATACCAGGAGCTGGTGATTCAATTGCACGACCTGCTTTTGATGCGATTGGGCCTTTACCATCAACAGGACGCGCTAAAGCATCCACAACACGACCTAAATAAGCATCTCCAACAGGAATTTCAGCAATTTTACCAGTACAACGTACACGGCTACCTTCTGAAATTTTTAACCCGTCACTTAAAAGTACAGCACCAACGTTATTTGCTTCTAAGTTTAAAGCAATTCCTAATGAGCCGTCTTCAAATTCTAATAGTTCACCAGACATTGCTCGTTCTAAACCATAAATACGAGCGATACCGTCTCCAACTTGGAAAACAATACCAAAGTCAACCATTTTTACTTCTGGAGTATATTGTTCAATTAAGTCTTTAATTAAATTACTTAATTCTTCTGGTGTGCGCATTGCCATAAACGTGAAATATGAAAAGAATAAAATAGGTTAAATTTAATTTTAATAAAATTTTTTGAAACCTATTTAAAAAAATTCCCTGAATTCCTTAAAAAGAAAAAAGAAATTTTTTAAAGTCTACAAACTTGAGCTTTAGCTAAAGAGTAAAGCTTAAAAGCTTTGCTTGTTTGCTAAAATCAAGTATAAATAAAAAATCAGATATTTAAGGAACAAAAATATCAAATTAAATTTATTTTTTTAATATTCTATATAAAGAAACTGGAAGATTGTTTTTTCAAACAATAGACCAATTTGGTGGTTGCTAATTAAGATTTTGAGCTAACGCAAATCCCACAAAAAATAAAAACTAAGTTAAGGTAAAGAAATTTTCTAAAGAAAATTATAACATAAATAGAAACATTTTATACTTTGTTATTTACTGTAGCGGATGACGCGATTCGAACGCGCGACATTGGACTTGGAAGGACCACGCTCTACCAACTGAGCTACATCCGCATATTGTTAATTTATATTATACTAAAAATTTAAATTATTCAATTTTTTTATTTAATTATTTAAAAAAATAAACCAAGCGCTTAAAAGAGTACTATCTCAAGGGCTTGATTTTATCGAAGGTGTTGAATGTAAACGATAATTTTTAAAATTCAATAAAATTCACGCCCTGTAGGACTTGAACCCACGGCATCAGGTTTTGGAAACCTGCGTTCTACCAACTGAACTAAGAGCGCTTTACAAAATAGGATAATATAATAATATCAAAAATAGTTTTATTCGTCAAATATTCTGGCTTTAGCTAAAAGGTAAAGCCTAGCGCGTAACGCGCAGTACTATCGTCAATGGTTTTACCGTTTGTGAAACTAAGAGCAAAGCTTTTGAGCTTTACTCTTTAGCTAAAGCTCAAGAGCAAAGCTTTTGAGCTTTACTCTTTAGCTAAAGCTCAAGAGTTTTACCACTAGTAAAACTCATGCTATAATATAAATTAAATAATCTGAGTACACAAATTGTTTATCTAAAATCGTTACTAGAGTAACGAAGGAGTTAAATATGGCTGGAAAACCAGTAGAACGTCCGTTTTCTGATATTCTTACCAGTATTCGTTACTGGGTAATTCATAGTATTACAATTCCTGCATTATTTATTGCAGGATGGTTATTTGTAAGTACAGGTCTAGCTTATGACGTATTTGGAAGTCCACGACCAAATGAATACTTTACAGAGGATCGTCAAGAGGCTCCTCTAATTACAGACCGTTTCAATGCTTTAGAGCAAGTTAAAAAACTTTCACAACAATAATTTTTTTTAGTTGACATTAGTTTTTATTAACTAATGTTAACTAAAGATCTTAGTAAAAAGAAAGTATTACTATAAAAAATACAAAAGATCTAACTCAAAAAAATTAGCAATAATTTTATTTTGTTCTAATGGAAGTATTTGGTTTTTAATTAATTTTTAATTAAGTTGATTTTATTAATGAGGATAAGAAATTTACAAAAATAATAAGACGTACTCAAATCGAGAGAAGTTTTTAAAATCTTGGCTTTAGCAAAAGAGCAAAGCCAAAAGCGTTGCTCTTGGTGAAACTCTTGTAAATTCATTTTTATTCTGCATTATTTAATAGTTAATAGTTACTATTTATTATCATTTTAAATTTATTATGACATCAAATTTATTAGCTTCGGCGGTTGGCCGTAGAAAAGAAGCAATTGCAGAAGTAAAATTTATGCGCGGAACAGGTCAATTTATTATTAATGACAAACCAGCTCAAAGTTATCTAAACAATCAATCTTCTTCATTATTAGCGATTAAAGCACCTTTTGAAATTTTAACGCAAAGTACAGGTGAAAATCAACCAGCAATTTTTAATTTTTCAGAAATTGATACAATTGTTCATGTTCAGGGTGGTGGTTTAATTGGGCAATCAGAAGCAATTCGTTTAGGCGTAGCTCGTGCTTTATGTTCATTAGGGAAACTAGAAACAGAAACTCCATTAGAAATTCGTAAATCTTTAAAAGTTAAAGGATATTTAACACAAGATTCTCGTGCAAAAGAACGCCGTAAATACGGTCTTAAAAAAGCGCGTAAAGCTTCACAATATCATAAACGTTAAACTTTTATTAGTTTTTCAATTTGTAAAAAGTTTTTATAGGCCTAAATAAAGATACTTGGTGAAACGAAAAGTTTCACCAATAGTTGGAACTCTTGGCTTTAGCAGAAGAGCAAAGCCAAAAGCTTTGCTCTTGGCTTTAGCAGAAGAGCAAAGCCAAAAGCTTTGCTCTTGGCTTTAGCAGAAGAGTTCCAACTATTGAATTTATTTGTTTAAAAGAAGAAATAAATTCAATAGTAATTAAAAGTGATTCTTTTAATTACAAACGGATCTTTAAAAGCTAATTTTTCATTGAGTTTTTAAATAAGTTATCTTTTGAAAGAAAAAGTATACCTAGAAATATTATAAGGAGAGTTATCAGTTGGATGAAAAATTAATTCGACGTTATATTATCGTGGGTGAACGTAGATCAAGCAATTATTGGTGGGCGTTCACTGTACTCTTTGGTTCACTAGGATTTTTAGTTACAGGAATTTCTAGTTATTTTCATATTGGCAATGCTGCTATTGCCTTTTTTCCGCAAGGATTACTAATGTCCTTTTATGGCAGTTTAGGTTTTTTATTAAGTTTTTATTGGTGGTTTTTAATTTTTTGGAATGTAGGTGGCGGTTTTAATGAATTTAATAAAAAAGATAGTTTAATTCGTATTTTTCGTTGGGGATATCCTGGCAAAAATCGTCGAATTGATTTATCATACCCATTACAGGATATTCAAGCTATTCGTGTTGAATTAAACCAAGGCTTAGATTCACAACGAACAATTTACTTAAAATTAAAAGGAAAACGTGAAATTCCTATTACTGGTATTGGACAACCTTTAACATTAAAAGAAATCGAAAAACAAGCATCTGAACTTGCAAATTTTTTACAAGTTTCGCTTGAAGGTTTATAAGGAGTAAAGATTTTGACGCGAGTACGTCTTGTAACGCGTAGAAGCCTTTAAAGCTTAAAAGTTTAAACTCTTGGTTTTAGCAGAAGAGTAAAGCCAACAGCTTTGCTCTTGGGGAAACCCTTAGTTTTACCAAAAGTTTTGCTCAGAAGGCTACATTCGCCATTCTGTAACAGAAAGATTCGTAAGCCAATAATTTTATACATCTTTGTTTTAATTTTGGCGAGACATATCTTTAAAAATACTCATTTTGTTATAATGAATAAATACATTCATTAAATAAATATTTTTTTCATTCAGATTAAATAAGTTTTAGTTTTTTATTTTTTGTACTAAAAAAAGAATCTATCAAAAATATATTAATTGCTTTATCCATAAGATTCGTTAAAGTGAATAAAAGCTTTTTTTTTCGTTTTTGCAACCAATTTTTTTAATTGCAGATAAAAAACTTTTTTAAAATTCTATAAGAAAATTTTTTAATATGCCAAGATCGCAACGTAACGATAACTTTATCGATAAAACTTTTACAGTTATTGCGGATATTTTATTAACTGTATTACCAACGTCACAACGTGAAAAACAAGCATTTAGTTATTATCGTGATGGAATGTCAGCTCAAGCCGAGGGCGAATATGCGGAAGCTTTACAAAACTATTATGAAGCGATGCGTTTAGAAACAGATGCGTATGACCGTAGTTATATTTTATATAATATTGGTTTAATTCATACTAGTAATGGTGAACATGGTCGTGCACTAGAATATTATTACCAAGCTTTAGAACGTAATCCTTCATTACCAAGTGCTTTAAATAATATTGCTGTAATTTATCATTATCGTGGTGAACAAGCCATTGAAAATGGTCAATCAGAAATTTCTCAAATTTTATTTGAAAAAGCAGCGGATTATTGGAAAGAAGCAATTCGCCTAGCGCCAACAAATTATATTGAAGCGCAAAATTGGTTAAAAATGACAGGTCGCGAGTAAACAATATAGAAAATCGACAAAAAGAGTTTCAACTATTGGCTTTAGCAGAAGAGCAAAGCCAAAACCTTTGCTGTTGGTGAAACTCTTAGTTTCATTAAAAGTGACCCTTTTGAGCTTTACTCTTTAGCTTAACAGCTGTACCCTTTTTAAACTAAAGGGTAAAGCTAATCCTTGCTAAAACTGCTGAAAATTTTAACTAGTTAAATTTTTACAATTTTAAACTAAACTAATTATTCTTAAAGTTTTTAGTCAAAAATTTCAAATCTAAACTATTTTTAGAACTTGGAAAAATAAAATAGAAAAAAAATAAAATGTATGCTATTATAATTAGAAAAACCTTAGGGGATATGGCGGAATGGTAGACGCTACGGACTTAAAATCCGTTGATTTTAATCGATCGTGAGGGTTCAAGTCCCTCTATCCCCAACTAAAGGTTACTTTAAAAATGGTAGTTAAACTATAAAACCTGTTATAACATAAAAAACAAATTACTCAGTTTAAAAACTTAATAAGAGTAATGTATTGCTAATTATTTTAGCAATATTGAACGGATAGATTGCTTCTAGGATCGACAATATTTTAATGAACTTGTTTATTTTACATGGTTCCACAAACTGAAACTAAAGCCGGTGCTGGCTTCAAAGCTGGTGTTAAAGACTACCGTTTAACTTATTACACTCCTGATTACGTAACAAAAGATACTGATATTTTAGCTGCATTCCGTATGAGTCCTCAACCAGGTGTTCCTGCTGAGGAATGTGGTGCTGCTGTAGCTGCTGAATCATCAACAGGTACTTGGACTACTGTATGGACTGATGGTTTAACTAGTTTAGATAGTTACAAAGGTCGTTGTTATGATATCGAACCTGTTCCAGGTGAAGAAAATCAATACATCGCTTACGTTGCATACCCGCTTGACTTATTCGAAGAAGGTTCTGTAACTAACTTATTTACTTCAATTGTAGGTAACGTATTTGGTTTCAAAGCATTACGTGCTCTTCGTTTAGAAGATTTACGTATTCCTCCAGCTTACTCTAAAACATTTGATGGTCCTCCACACGGTATCCAAGTTGAACGTGACCGTTTAAACAAATACGGACGCGGACTTTTAGGTTGTACAATCAAACCTAAATTAGGTCTTTCAGCTAAAAACTACGGTCGTGCTTGTTACGAATGTTTACGTGGTGGTTTAGATTTCACAAAAGATGACGAAAACGTTAACTCACAACCATTCATGCGTTGGAGAGACCGTTTCCTTTTCGTTTCTGAAGCTATCTACAAATCTCAAGCTGAAACTGGCGAAATTAAAGGTCACTACTTAAACGTAACTGCAGCTACTTGTGAAGAAATGCTAGAACGTGCTCAATGTGCTAAAGAATTTGGTGTACCAATTGTTATGCATGACTACCTTACTGGTGGTTTCACTGCTAACACTTCATTATCTCATTACTGTCGTGCACATGGTCTTTTATTACACATCCACCGTGCTATGCACGCTGTAATTGACCGTCAACGTAACCACGGTATCCACTTCCGCGTATTAGCTAAAGCTTTACGTATGTCTGGTGGTGACCACTTACACTCTGGTACTGTAGTAGGTAAATTAGAAGGTGAACGTGAAGTTACTTTAGGTTTCGTAGACTTAATGCGTGATAATTACATTGAAAAAGACCGTAGTCGTGGTATTTACTTTACTCAAGACTGGTGTTCTATGGCTGGTGTTATGCCAGTTGCTTCTGGTGGTATTCACGTATGGCACATGCCTGCATTAGTTGAAATCTTCGGTGATGACGCTTGTCTTCAATTCGGTGGTGGTACTTTAGGTCACCCTTGGGGTAACGCTCCTGGTGCTGCAGCTAACCGTGTAGCTCTAGAAGCTTGTACTCAAGCTCGTAACGAAGGTCGTAACTTAGCTCGTGAAGGCGGAGATGTTATCCGTTCTGCTTGCAAATGGAGTCCTGAACTTGCTGCTGCTTGTGAAGTTTGGAAAGAAATCAAATTCGAATTCGAAACAATCGACAAATTATAATATTTCCTCGTTCTTCTTTAGTTTCTTAAGTTTACTTAACTACTAAAGTTTAATTTTTCTTCGTTCTTTGTTAATTTAGCAAAGAACGAAAAACTTTTGATTTAGCTAAAAAGCAAAAAGCGCTGCTCTTGGCGAAACTACGAGTTTCACCAAAAATTGAAACTCTTGAGCTTTAGCTAATGAGTAAAGCTCCTGCGCGTAACGCGCAGTACTAAAGTCAACAGCTTTGCTCTTGGCGAAACTACGAGTTTCACCAAAAGTTGAAACTCTTGTGTTTTTTTTTAACATATGTTAAACTAATTAATATTAACTTTAATTTATTCATCTTTAAATCTTTAAAAATCAATAATCCTTTAAAGGGTCGATGCCCGAGTGGTTAATGGGGGTGGATTGTAAATCCGTTGGCTTAGCCTACGCTGGTTCGAATCCGGCTCGGCCCAAATTTTAGCGTTCAATCGCACAATTTTTCTGCCCTATGGGGTCCGCTTAGGCGGTTATGCTCTCTTTTCTATTTTTGGTTTTAACAAAAAGGGTAAAGCCAATGGTCGTACCCTTGCTGAAACTAAGAGTTGAAATTCATGTACAGATTCGAAAATCAAAATTTAAAATAGATTATTTATAATTAAATTACAAACTTATTCCTTTCTTTTAACTACTTAAAATAAAAGATCGAAAAAATTGTAAGATTATTATCAGATTCTATTTTATAGTTTGTTTTTTATTTTTTATCAAATCTATCGAAGTCGTTATTATGTCAAGACAAACAAGAAAAATTACTACTAATAAACCAAAAAAACGCGTTTATAGAGGTGTTGTTCATATTCAAGCAGGCCACCATAATACAATTATTACAATGACAAATATTCGTGGTGAAGTTCTATGTTGGAGTTCTTCAGGTTCTTGTGGTTTTAGAGGTAAACGCAAAGCAACAAGCTTTGCAGCAAAAAAAGCCGCAGAAATTGTTGCTCGTAAATCAAAAGATCTCGCAATGCGTGAAGCAAAAATTCTAGTTACAGGACCTGGTCAAGGACGTGAAACAGCAATCCGTGAAATTTTTAAAGCAGGAATTAAAGTGAATGTAATTCGTGAAAAAACAGGAATTCCACATAATGGATGTCGACCACCGAAAAAACGTCGCGTATAATGTAAGGTTAAAATTAGAAATTCTACTTAAAATTTCTAATATGTTTTAATTATTATTCAAAAATTTATTTAGAAATGGATTAACTTTTTTTTATTCCATTTCTAAATAAGTTAGATAAATACTTTAGGAAAATTCAAAAGTTTCACTCAAATATTTTGTTAATGTTGAATGGGTTACCTGGGATTTGAACCCAGAACTTATCGGTTAAAAGCCGAGTACTCTACCATTGAGTTAGTAACCCTTTTAGTTAATAATTGATTATCATAATCATGATACGTCATTTTCCCGATTTTTTCAATATTCATTAAGTAACAGTTCAATTTATTAAAAAACCTGTTTCTAAGATAATAAAACTAAAAAAATTTAAACAAAAGCTACATGAGTTTTACTAATGGTGAAACTCTTAGTTACGCCATGAGCAAAGCTTTTGGCTTTACTCTTTTGCTAAAGCCCTCCGCGTAGCTGATGGTGTTACACGCAGTGTTAACACCATGAGTTTCACTAGTGGTGAAACTCTTAGTTTCACCATGAGTTTCACTAGTGGTGAAACTCTTAGTTTCACCATGAGCAAAGCCAATGGCTTTGTTCTTTAGCTAAAGCCATGAGTTCCACCTATGGTGAAACTCTTATTTGCACCATGAGCAAAGCTTTTGACAATAGTACTGCGCGTTACGCGCTAGGCTTTACTCTTTTGCTAAAGCAATGAGTAAAATAGTTTTTACTACTATAAATAATATTTACTTTTTCTTAATATTAATTTATAAAAACTCTAGTCACTAAAGAATTTAGTGACTAGAAAAGAAAAACCTTAAGGAGTAGTTCTCCAAAAAGTAAAATTTAATTTATTATAAATTGCCGCCACGAGCATATAATAAAACAACGATTGTAGGTCCAGCTGCAAAGACTAAAAGTAACGCTGTAAGTTGTAGAACAATTTCAAAATCCATAGTTAATAAATTTTATTGTAATTTCTTATAAAAAATCGAAAAGTCGGAGAATTTTTTACTTAAATAGAATGTTTAAGCACCATTAGCTTCTTTTGCCGCAAATAAAATATCAAGAGTAATTGTTTGAATATTATTTTGACGCGCATATTTTTCTGTATTTCGTTTAACTTTACCACGAACAAAACCAGGGATTTTATTTAATTCAGCTAATCCATCTGTTGACCAACCTAAATCAACGGCTGTTGATAACGATTTTGTAATAACTTCTTTTGTATCATGACCGCCAAAAATTTCTAGTAAATGATCTTCCATGCCTAAACTAAAAGAATTATATACTAAATCTGCAATTTGATTAGTGCCTTCGTAACCTAAAAAAGGACGATAACCTAACGGGAAATTTTGAATATGTACAGGAGCTGAAATTACCCCACATGGAATATCTAAGCGTTTGCCAACATGTCGTTCCATTTGAGTACCAAAAATTGCGGCAGGTTCTAATTGGGCAATCATATCCCCAACTTGTGTATGATCATCTGTGATCAAAATTTGATCACAAAATCCTACAACTTGCTCTCTAAACCAATCCGCATCATGTTTACAATACGTTCCCGCACAGGCTACACGAATTCCCATTTCACGCGAAAGAATTTTGGTCATTGCAGCGGCATGAGTTGCATCACCAAAAACAATAGCACGTTTTCCAGTTAAGTTTTGACAGTCAATAGAGCGCGAAAACCAAGCTGCTTGCGAAACAAAACGGGTTTGTTTTTCAATATAATTTTCAATAAAAACTGCATTTTCCATAGGTGATGCTACGGTTGTTTTTTCTTTTACATGAGTTCCACCTATGGTGAAACTCTTAGTTTCACCATGAGTTTGAATAATTTGACCAATTTGACGAATAAATTCGGCTGTATCTAAAATTCCCATAGGTGTTGTAGAAACATATGGCATTGCAAATTCTGTTTCTAAATAAACAGCTGTCATTAACCCAATTTCGCGATACGGAACAATATTAAACCATGCTTTTGGTAAATTTTTTAAATTTAATACTGAACCACCTTCGGGAATAATTTCATTAACTTCAATTCCTAATTCAGCTAATAAACGTTTTAGTTCTCTACAATCATGTTGATTATGAAAACCTAGAGTAAACATTCCAATAATATTAGCTGATGGCTTTTCAGTTTTCTCTAAATTTAAATCTTGATTTTTTTTAGCTTTATCTAAATAAAAACGTACAATTTGTTCTAATGTACGATCAGCAGCTTGAAATTCATTAACACGATAATGATTAACATCGGCTAAAAGAACATCGCATGATGTCTGCATTGTTGCACGATTTACAAAGTTTTGTAAATCTTCTTGGAGAATACTTGAAGTACAAGTTGGTGTTAGTAAAACTAAATCTGGTAGTTCTTCTTTATCTTTACGTGTAATATTATCTACCACTTTTTCTTGCGAACCACGAGCTAATACATGGCGATCAACAATACTAGTTGTTACAGGTGTAAAATCACGCTCACGTTCAAGCATTGAACGCATTACATTAAAATAGTCATCTCCTAAAGGTGCATGCATAATAGCATGAACATTTTGGAATGAACTAGCCACACGTAATGTTCCTATGTGGGCTGGTCCAGCATACATCCAATAAGCTAATTTCATATTAATTATATATTTTTATGAATTTATTAATCCAAAGAGAAATAAATTTTCTTCTAATCACTCTTTTAAACTGTTAATTTTAAATAAGCTAAAACTCGTGAATTAGATCCAACATTCAAACTTAATTTGTTTTTTGTGCTAACTTTCGATAACCACCGAAACTCTTAGTTTCACCATGAGCAACGCCAATGGTTTTGCTCTTTAACTAAAGCCATGAAAAACAGAGCTCAAAGCAAGAATATTATTGCAAATGCTCACAATAAAAGCTTCGATCTTTAATTAATTATAACATAATTATCACGAACTTTACCTAAAGAGTAATTCAGCAAAAGAACAAAGCCTAGAGCATCACAAGCAGTACTAGAATCAAAAGCTTTACTCGTGGTTAAACTAATTGTCCAGAACACCAACGGCTACCCTTTTGAAAGATTAAAGATAATTTAGCCTACTATCGGAGTTGAACCGATAACCTTCGGTTTACAAAACCGATACTCTACCAATTGAGTTAAGCAGGCATTCGTTTAAATATTAATTAATTATAACTTAAAGTTGTATTAATCGTCAATAGTTTCACTAAGCTCTTAGCGGGCTCAAATGTGAATATCATGGCTTTAGCTAAAGAGCAAAGCCATTAGCTTTGCTCATGGTGCAACTAAGAGTTTCACCATAGGTGGAACTCATGGTGTTAACACTGCGTGTAACACCATCAGCTACGCGCAGGGCTTTAGCTAAAGAACAAAGCCATTGGCTTTGCTCATGGTGAAACTAAGAGTTTCACCACTAGTGAAACTCATGGTGAAACTAAGAGTTTCACCACTAGTGAAACTCATGGTATTAACACTGCGTGTAACACCATCAGCTACGCGCAGCGCTTTAGCTAAAGAACAAAGCCATTGGCTTTGCTCATGGTGAAACTAAGAGTTTCACCACTAGTGAAACTCATGGCTTTAGCTAAAGAACAAAGCCATTGGCTTTGCTCATGGTGTTAACACTGCGTGTAACACCATCAGCTACGCGCAGGGCTTTAGCTAAAGAGCAAAGCCATTGGCGTTGCTCATGGTGCAATTAAGAGTTTCATCATTAGTGAAACTAATGGTCCAAATTCCAGTCAAAAGATATCAACGCTTTTAATTTACAAAGAACCAAACTAATACGGGACTGACGGGACTCGAACCCGCAACTTCCGCCGTGACAGGGCGGTGCTCTAACCAATTGAACTACAATCCCAAATTCTTGATTTAAAAAGATTTAACGCTAAAAATAGCATTTTTTATATGAATACATAGAATAACATAAGAAAATAAGATTGTCAATCACAAATAGCGCAATTTTATTAAGTAGCAAAATTTTAATACCAGTTTGATCCATTTAATATTTGATCAAACTGGCATTAAAAAATTATGATTCTTTTGAATCTTTTTCAGATGGTGAAACTTCCGGTTTCTCGTTTTCATCGCGCATACGCGTTAATAGTTTTTCCACTGATGGGTCTTCAGGTTTATTACTTAAAAAATATTTAGCTAAAAAAATTGCACGTGTTGCTTGTTTTTGTACTTTTTGTTTCCAATTGTTTGTACGAATATTTTTTTTTGCTTTTGAAGTACGTTTTTGTTAACCTAAAATGTTTTAAAACATTTTGGATTCAAAACCAGGCATGATATTTATACATATCAACTGGCTTCTCTTACTATAAAAATACTAAGTAAATAAAGAGCAAAGCGTACTGCGCGTAACGCTTTACTCTTTTGCTAAAGGGTTTTAACTATTTTTAGCTAAAAGGTAAAACCAAATTTATAATTGAAAATTTTATGCGCTTTTTGTAGCTAAAATTAATTGTAAAAATGATTCAGGATCACAAATTGATAATTGAGCTATAACTTTACGGTTTAATTGAATTGAAAATTTTTTTAAATAGCTCATAAACTCATTATAATTAGTACCATAACGACGTACTGCTGCGTTTACACGTGTAATCCATAAACGACGAAAATCGCGTTTCTTTTTACGACGGTTTGCATATGAATAGCGTAAAGCTTTCATATTCTGTTGATTCGCTGTTCTAAATAATAATGATGCAGCACCACGGAAACCTTTTACCATACTTAATAATTTTTTATGTCTCTTACGGGAAACATTACCACGTTTAACTCGCGTCATAGGCAATTTTTTTAATTACGAATTCATCCCTTCAACAACATAAAAACAATATATATCTATATTGGAGTTTATTTACTGAACTTACAAACTTTTAAATGACTTTATAAAGTCAAAAGCTGTATTTCTTGTAGAGTTTCAATGACTAAATTTATTAGTATTAAACTAAGTTTATGGATGGATTCTTTTCATTTAATGGAGTTTCTTCTATAGATCATTTTTTTAATTGAGCAGGGAGGGATTCGAACCCCCGACCCTGTGGTTCGTAGCCACATGCTCTAGTCCACTGAGCTACCAGCCCTTATCTGATTTTCTAATATAAATAGTTTATCGTATTCTACTAAATATTACAACTATTTATTTTGATTATCTGGTGCTTTTCATAACGGGAAAATTTATGCGATAAAGTTGCACTTTTTTAATTTAATTTATTTCGGAAAGAGAGGGATTCGAACCCACGGAGACCTTACAGTCACGCCGGTTTTCAAAACCGGTGCAATCAACCACTCTGCCATCTTTCCATTTGTTAGATATAATATTACCATAAATTAAAGAAAAATTCTAGTGTTAAAACTTTTGTAATCTTTCTTCTTTCTAAATAAAAAAGAAAGAAAGACTACAAGCGCGTAGCCGTTGGCGGTACGCGCAATGCTAAAGCCAAGAGTTTCACTATTGGTGAAACTCGTAGTTTCACCAAGAGCAAAGCTTTTGGCTTTGCTCTTCTGCTAAAGCCAAGAGTTTCACTATTGGTGAAACTCGTAGTTTCACCAAGAGCA
>Ga0208975_1000599_pt1 | contig 16843 bp, 27 predicted proteins | sample GreLakmeER78MSRF_FD_187700 | JGI IMG/M metagenome (GOLD analysis project Ga0208975, IMG submission 187700) | Freshwater lentic microbial communities from great Laurentian Lakes, MI, USA - Great Lakes metaG ER78MSRF (SPAdes) | ecosystem: Environmental > Aquatic > Freshwater > Lake | place: Great... | reverse complement strand
TGTCTAAACATTTAAGGGGTGCAAGCATTGGGTTCTAGGCTTGCTTTCGAATCTTTCCCAGAATCCGGCTCGGCCATTTAGCTAACTCTGTCAGGCCCGGAGGCCGTCGCTTGGTGCTAAATGCGGTATCGTTTTTCCGTTCGATGAGTAATCATACACCCACTCAAATCCACAACGCAATAGCTTTTTGCAAAATAATTTGTATAAATACGTTGATAGCTCGGAAACCCACTGTTTACGGGGTGTTGATGTTGTGGCAACATGGCAACACTATGGAAAATAAACACGTTAACCCAGTTGAATTGGCCATCGACATGTTCGGTGGAGTCCGCAAATTAGCCAAGTGCGTAGGCCGTGACCCGGCTGCTGTCTCGCGCTGGCGCAAGAGTGGCCTGGTGCCAACTCAAATACAGCGCAAGCTCTTGGCTGCTGCCGCGGCCAGAGACATAGGCATCACAGCCCATGACATTGTGTTTGGTCGCGAAACGCATGCTTGAATTTACTTTGCCCTGGCCACAACCAAAGCTGTCTCCCAACTCCCGCACGCACTGGTCAATCCTGGCCCGTGAGAAGAAGATCTACCGTGGGGCTTGCTGGGCCACAGCCAAGGATCAACTCAAAGGCTGGATGCCAGAGCTACCCATTGGCCCGCTGCTGCTCGAGCTTGAGTTTGTGCCACCTCATCGGCGTGAATATGATCGAGACAATTTAGTGGCGCGCATGAAGTCAGGCATTGATGGCCTGTGCGATGCGCTGCGCTGCGACGACAAACGATTTACAACCCTGACTGCTCGAGTGAACGCAGAGCAAATTGGGGGTCTAGTCCGCGTTCGAATTTCGAAGGAACCCTTACCATGAACCTATCAATACTCTCCGGCAACCTGGGCCGCGACCCAGAACTACGCACACACAACGGCGACAACATCTTGAACTTTGCCATTGGCGTGCAGACCGGCACCAAAGACAAACCCGAAACCATGTGGGTTGACTGCGCTCTCTGGGGCAAGCGGGCAACAAGCTTGCAGCCTTACCTACACAAGGGCGCAAAGGTAACCGTCAGCGGCCCGCTCAAGTTTGAGGAATACACAGCCAAGGACGGCACGCTTAAATCGCGCCTGCGCCTTTCTGTGGATCAGATCGATCTACCACCAAAGATGGAGCAAACATCAACACCTCAAGAAAAGACGGGCGCGCTGCTAAAACCTAGCTCCGGCTTTGAAGATATGGCTGACGACATCCCCTTTTAAAAAACAGTTGACACTGTAAGTGTGTAGTGTGCTAAAGTGGGGCTTCCATTAACCAACAGGAGATTGAAACATGGAAGACTCCCGCGCTGAAGCCGCTGCAAAAGGGCAAGGCAAATACCTAGGAAAGGCATGCCAGGTCTGTGGTTGCGAATCTCGCTACACCACAAACGGCAACTGCGTTGACTGCAATGCAAGGCACGCAAAAGCCTATCAAAAACGTACATCAGAACTGTTGCGAAAGATCAAGCAACAGAGAGCGAGTCTCTGATGCATTACTACTCTTTCAACATTGGCGACTACGCCAGCCACACCAGGCACCTATCACCCATAGAAGATTTGGCCTACCGCCGGCTGCTCGATCTGTACTACCTACATGAACAACCGTTGAACGAGAGTTCAACAACCGTTGCACGGCTTATTGACTTGCGTGACAACCAGGTTGAAGTGCAGACAATTCTTGCTGAATTTTTTGAGCTTGTTGATGGCACCGGATGGATCAATCAGCGTGCTGATGGTGAGATTTCCAAGTACCACGGCAAGCTGGAAGCCGCATCCAGAGCCGGTTTGGCGTCTGCTGCAAAAAGATCCAACGGCCGTTCAACGGATGTTCAACTAAACAAGAACCATAAACCAATAACCAATAACCAAGAACCAATAGAAAAGAAGAAACCGATTGCCACACCTGACGGCGTTTCACCGGCAACCTGGTCAGACTTTCTACAAATCCGAAAATTAAAAAAAGCAGCGGTCACCGAATCTGCCGTCAAAGGCATTGAACGTGAAGCACGCAAAGCTGGATGGTCACTTGAAAAAGCTTTGGTCGAATGCTGCGCCAGGGGATGGGCAGGGTTTAAAGCCGAATGGGTTAACAAGGAACAGAACCAAAACAAAACACAGCACCAGATCAACCAGGAGGGCATAGCGCGCTCACTTGGCCTTTTACCAAAACACGACGAATTTCAAGGCAACGTAATTGAAGGAGCAATCTATGATTCAGAACCTACCACTACCAAACGCTTGGGTTGAAAAGATTTTTGCCAGGATGCAAGGAATCTACGGCCGAGACTTCATTGGCCAATACAGCACGGGCATGGTCAACGGCATTGATGCTGGATTAGAAAATGCCAAAGCTACATGGGCAGAAGAGCTTGGCGGCTTTATCAAATGGCCAGAAGCAATTGCTTATGCCCTGGAGCATTTACCAGAACGGGTGCCAAACTGCATTCAGTTCAAACAGCTTTGCCGCATGGCCCCAAGGCCGGCACCACCGGAGCAAATAGAACACAAGATTACTGAAGAGCAGGCCGAAGCAAATAGAAAACGGATCAAAGACATTATCGATGGGCTTGGTAAACACATGGCCATGAAAGGGGCAGCAAAATAAACATAACCGATTAAGTCGGGCTAGGCAGACATGCTGAAAATACCTTGCGGGATCCTGCGTCGGGAAACCCAGTAATCTCGATAGGCAACCGCCTGACTTATTCACTTGGTATTAACATGACAATTAAATTTTGTATGCAGTGCCAGCGTGATGTTTACGTTGTTGAGTTAAGTGCGTGGAAACCCATTTACAACAAACTTGGGAAAGTAACTAGACGGATTTGCCCTGCATGTGCTTCGGGGCGAAAGAAATATGACGCTACGGGAGTTTACAAAAAATGAACAAGGAGAAAAACATGAATGAAACATTAAAAGGAATTGCAATTGCAGTGGTGTTGATAGGCGCATTTGGATTGGTAGGCACAATGGATCTTGAAGATGAAATAAAACAAGACGAACACTATTGCCACATGAGGTCTATATGGGAAGCAAACAAGCACATCGATGCGGCAGTTCGCCCAGGCTGGCCCAACTACAAGCCGGAGATCAAATGTCTATAAACGACCTTACTTTCTTGCACACTGCGTCAGTCTTGATGGGCATGTCAATAACCTTGCTTTTAATCGTAGGCGTTATCTACTGGTGGATAAATAGGTAATGGCTTTTACAGTTGACATCCCTGACAAGGTTATCGATGCGTCGATTGATTGCTGCAACGCCGGCAACATGGGCAACCGCGGTGATGGTAGCGATGGTTCAAAAGACCAACAGCTTACCGGTATCATTGGCCAGAACATGTTGAACCTTGCGCTTGAGCAGCCATTGATGAAAGCAGGCGGCGGCTTTGATGGTGGCATCGATGCACACATCTACGACGTAAGCTTTGACATTAAAACAATGGGCCGCACCGTAACGCCCAGGCTTAACTTTGTAAACAACCTAACCAGGTCACAAGTGAAGTTCAATGTGGATGCCTACTTGTTTACCAGCATCAACCGCAATGAAAACAAACTAACGGTATGTGGGTGGCTGCCAAAAATTTTATTCTTGGAACGCGCCAATCTATTTATCAAAGGCGTTGATCGTAAGCGGGAAGACGGCAGCGTCTTTAAGACCAAGTCAGACATGTACGAAATTGTAAATTCTGATTTGTTCTACGAAGCCAAAACCTGGGAGAAGTTGTTTGCAAGCATTAAACACTTCGCTGAAAATAGAGAGCATCCAAAATACCAAACCATGAAGCAGTGGCTTGCTGATTATGAAAAGGAAGAGCAATGAAATTTGCAAAAATATTTGAGAGTAAAAAGCTGGGCCAGGTCATCATCATGAAAAAGCAAACCGAGCTTGGCGCGCCCGAGCTTCGATTCTTTTTCCAACCTGAAGGCTTTGGAGTGTGTGAGTTTGCAATTGGTTTTAACGACGATGAAGCAACCGAGTCTAGGTTTGAAGAAGCCTACAAAGAGATGACGCCACAAATTGCCTACGAGATCATTGATGGATACCTAAAGCACATGACAGCACAGGCAGGGGACAAGCATTGATGGACGATCCTCGAGAGCGGCTGATAAGAATCATGGGTACGTTTGATCTGGCAACTGGCCATGCCGACGGCTGGGATGATTTGCTTGATTCGTTGGAGTCAGAGTTGCGTGATGTTCTTGGTCATTACAGGGCTGTTAGAAAAGAATCTGCAAGCTGGCGCAAACGTCAGATCCGGGAGATGGAGGATTGAAATGTCAACAATGTACAGACGAAAAAAAGATAAAGCTGGTCGATGGCCAAAGCTGTTGCTCCAACTGTCGCGCCTGGTTAATCGAATGCGAAGCCAGGCATCTGCTTACTTTGCCATTGCACAAGCGCAGATCAGAGTTATTCGAAAGGTTAAAGCCAAGAGGCTCGGCATCCGTGGAGAAACTAAAGGAAAAAATGAATGAAGTCTTTTACGCCCAGCGAAAGAAGTGACGAACGCAAAATGGCTGACGGAATCCTAGGCGCAGTGCGCGAAGGCGACGGTCACATGTTCACCCCATTCGAAATTGATTGGGCACTTCAGGTCACCGGCGATATTCCTGTTGCAGAAAACGCAATGTTGAGGGAGAATTAGCACAGTTTCTTTTTAATCACAAGGGGATAGCCATGCCAGGTAAAAGCAAAAAGCCACCAAAGCCACCAAAGTATTGAGGTTATGAGTGGCAAGGAGAAAACCATGATCGTAGCAGTCAACGAGTTTGGCTACCGGATAGGCTCCTCCCACCACAACTGCACGGTGTCTGACGAAGTTATCGACAAGATCCGCGATTTACATGAGGATGACGCCATGAGCTACGGCAAGATTGCCAAGCTCTTGAACTTATCAAAAAATTTTGTAGCAAAGGTTTGCCGGTATGAACGAAGGGCACAAACACCAGAGCGGTGGAAAAGAGTAAAACAAAATGGCCACAAAGAAATCTGAACCTAAAAAAATGGGTAGACCGCCCGAGGCGGTACCAGAAGGCATTGCCGAAGAGTTGGTCGAATGGATCAGCCAAGGCAAGACTTTGCGCGAGTTTTGCCGGCTTGAGGGTAAACCCGCATGGCGTACTATTTACGATTGGCAAGTAAAAGATAAGGAGTTTTCCGCACGGATCGCGCACGCGAGGGAGCTTGGCCATGACGCGATTGCTGAAGAGACTCTCGAGATCATCGACACTTTTCCAATCGAAGTTGTGTCTGACAACGGCAGCCGGCTGGATGCTGGCCATGTGTCCTGGCTCAAGAACCGGGTCGAGCAGCGCATGAAGCTGCTGGCCAAATGGAACCCCAAGAAGTACGGCGAGAAGGTAGGCGTCGAACACAGCGGCACAGTTGCCCTCGATACAGCCATCCTGGAGGCCCGTAAGCGTGTCAACCAGCCCGAGTGATGTTGCCCTAGCCCAAGATATGGGGAGGTTCTTTGACGACGCCCTGGGCTTTGTGATGTATGCATTCGATTGGGGCAACGATCCAACCCTGCAAATGGTTGAGCTACGCGAACCCTGGGCATCAAAGTACAACAGCAAGTATGGCCCAGATGAATGGGCCTGCGAATTTATGGACAGCATTGGCAAGGAAGTGCGCGCCAACGCGTTTGACGGGCAGCAGCCGGTGCCAGCCCAGCGCCACGCCACCAGTTCTGGCCACGGTATCGGTAAGTCGGCCATTACATCCTGGCTCATCCTATGGATTGCATCGACCAGGCCACACAGCAAAGGCGTCGTGACCGCCAACACCAGCGACCAGCTTGGATCTAAAACCTGGGCCGAGCTTGGCAAGTGGAAAAAGAAATGCATCACCGGCCATTGGTTTGAAGTAACCAGTGGCAAGGGCGCAATGCGGATCGTTCACAAAGACTTTCCAGAGTCCTGGCGCTGCGATGCACAAACGTGCCGGGAAGAGAACAGCGAAAGCTTTGCGGGTTTGCATGCTGCCAACTCATCACCGTATTACATTTTTGACGAAGCGTCTGCTGTGCCGGACAAGATCTGGGAAGTGGCCGAGGGTGGATTGACTGACGGCGAACCCTTTTGGTTTGTGTTTGGCAACCCGACCAGGAACACCGGCCGGTTCTTTGAGTGCTTCAACAAGTTTAGGCACCGCTGGAACACGCAGCAAATTGACAGCCGGTCGGTGCAGATCACCAACAAAGGCACCATCGATGAGTGGGTAAGTGACTATGGCGAGGACAGTGACTTCGTTCGCGTCCGTGTCAGAGGCATATTTCCACAAGCATCAAGCTTGCAGTTCATTCCCAGGAACCTGGTAGATGACGCTATGGATCGCGTGCCGGAGGTCAGCAGTATGTCGGGTAGGACTGCGGTCGTTGGCGTCGATGTGGCTCGTTTTGGTGACGATCAGAGTGTGATCCGTACCAGGGTGGGGCGCGATGCTGCCACATTCCCGCCTAAACGATACCGCGGCCTGGATCTGATGCAGCTAACCAGCCGGGTTGTTGAGCATGTAAAGCTGCTAAAAACTGCCAGCTATGGCGTGGTCATTTTTGTAGACGGTGGCGGTGTAGGTGGTGGAGTTATCGACCGCCTGCGCCAGCTTAACTACGACGTGATCGAGGTGCAGTTTGGCGGCAAGGCAGATGATCCCAAGAAGTACGCCAACAAGCGGGCAGAGATCTGGGGCCGTATGCGTGATTGGCTAAAGGGTGGCTGCCTGGCCAAAGACGAAGAGTTGGCCACCGACTTGACCTCGGTTGAGTATGGCTTTAGACCTGACGACAGCATCTTGCTCGAGTCCAAAGAAGCAATGAAGCGCCGAGGCATGGCCAGCCCAGATGATGGTGACGCCTTGGCCATGACATTCGCGCAGCCGGTGGCCGAGTTCATGGGCGGTGAAGACATTCCAAAAACTAAAGCAAAGGCCAGAGACTATGATCCGTACGCTCTTGTATGAGGTGCCCGTATTACCACATCCAGCTACTAGATTGCCATCATGCGTGATCAAACAAGTTACTTGCCATGAGTTGGCCGGTGACCCAAAGTTCGCGGGATTGATTGAAGAGTACGCAAACGAGTCAGCTATTGCTGGAATGCCGCGTCCAAACTATCAGTTCGGGATGTACAGATTAATGGAAGTGGCTGGAGATTTTCATCTCATTGCTGCGTATGTTGATGACGTGCTGGTTGGATTCTTGTCTTTAGTGATAAATGTTGTGCCGCATTACGGCAAACGTGTTGCTTCGACCGAGTCTTACTTTGTCACTGAATCACATCGCAAAGGTGGGCCTGGCCTTGACTTGTTGCGTGCAGCCGAATGGATAGCAAAAGCTAACGGGGCTGTTGGTATGTTGGTATGCGCTCCAAAGGGTGGAAAGCTTGCTAGAGTAATGCCCAGGGCCAAATACAAGCACACCAATGAGGTGTTTTTTAAGGGGTTAGCGTAATGAATCTAGTGGTTGCCGGTAACCGAATACCAACAATGTGCAGCGATGCCATTGCTAGAGTTGCTGTGCTTGAAAGCGTTGCCCGTGAGTACCCACAAGAAAGCGTTACGACTCATCACGTTATTCATGGCGGCATGTACGCTCGAACAGTTTCACTTAAAGCCGGAGTTATGATCACCGGCGCATTAATAAAAACACCAACAATGCTGGTAATAAACGGTGATGTCACTGTTTTTGCCGATAACGAATCATTCAGGCTAACGGGCTTTCACGTCATACCGGCAAGTGCAAACCGCAAGCAAGCATTCATTGCTCACGCAGATACTGCAATGACAATGATATTTGCTACGGATGCAACTACGGTGGCGCAAGCAGAGAATGAATTCACTGACGAGGCTGATTTGCTCATGTCTCGCAATGAAGAAGCCAAAAACTTTATCATCATCACAGGAGAATGACATGACAGGAATAACGACAGCAACAGCAATGACGATTATGGCCGTAACAGCCGTGGCTGCCACTGGCTACAGTGTTTATGCTGGAGAGAAAGCAGCAGCAAAACAAAGCGATGCATTGAAGCAGCAACAGTCAGCCCAGGCTGATGCAAAGGATGCAGCAGTTAAGCAACAAGCAACGGCCGAATCAAACGTCAATCGAGCTAATGCAAAGACGCCAGATTCTGGGGCTATCTTGAGCGCTGCTGGACAGGCTGCTAAAGGTGGCCCTGCTGGCACTATGCTGACAGGCCCAATGGGCATTAACACGGCTGACCTTAACCTGGGTAAATCCACATTGTTAGGCGGTTAATATGAGTGACTTCACCAGCGACGCACAGTCGCATCCAAATGCTCCTACGCGTGACAAGTTGTTCACGCGCTGGGGCGCTTTAAAATCGGAACGTGCAACCTGGTGGGCGCATTGGCAAGAAATATCCACCTATCTATTGCCACGCAGCGGACGCTTCTATGTGACCGACCGAGACAAAGGATGGCGCAGGCACAACACCATCTATGACAACACAGGCACCCGCGCATTGCGTGTACTTGGCGCTGGCATGATGGCCGGGGCAACCTCGCCTGCCCGTCCTTGGTTTCGATTGGGCACAGCAGACACGGAGTTGAACAGCTACCAACCAGTAAAGATCTGGCTGAATGATGTAACTACTCGCATGCAAATGGTTTTCCAGCGCAGCAATACCTACCGCACGCTGCACCAGATGTACGAAGAGCTTGGTGCCTTTGGTACTGCGGCATCTATTGTGCTGCCAGACTATCAAAACGTCATTCATCACTACCCAGTGACTATTGGCGAGTTTGCTATTGCACAGGATTACCAGGGTCATGTCTGCACGATCTACCGCGAGTTTGAAAAGACTGTTGGCGAGATCGTAAAGGAATACGGGTACAACAAGTGTTCAACGACCGTTCGCAACATGTACGACCGTGGTTCACTTGATCAATGGATTCGACTGATCCAGGCTATTGAGCCACGCGCTGATCGTGACACCCGTAAAAAGGATGCATTGAACATGGCCTGGGGCAGCTATACCTTTGAGGTTGGCGGCAACCCTAAAGATTTTCTGCGCGAGTCTGGATATAAAGACTTCCCTGCATTGGTGCCACGTTGGGCCACAGCAGGCGGTGACATCTATGGCAATAGCCCTGGCATGGAATGCTTGGGTGACGTGAAGCAGTTGCAGCATGAGCAGCTTCGCAAGGCCCAGGTCATCGACTACCAGACAAAGCCACCATTGCAAGTGCCTACAGCAATGAAGAACCGCGATGTTGAGTCGCTGCCTGGTGGTATATCGTTTTATGACGGACAGACCGCGGGCATCAAGACAGCATTCGAGGTCAACCTGAACTTGCAACACTTGCTTGGTGACATCCAAGACGTGCGCGAACGTATTCGTGGCGGCTTCTATGCTGACTTGTTCTTGATGTTGGCCAACGCAACCGACACTCGCATGACGGCAACCGAAGTGGCCGAGCGCCATGAAGAGAAGCTGTTGATGCTTGGGCCGGTGATGGAGCGCTTGCACAACGAGTTGCTTGATCCACTGATCGACATGACATTCCAACGCATGCTGGAGGCCGGCGCTATACCGCCACCACCACAGGAGTTGCAAGGCATGGAGTTAAGTGTTGAGTTTGTATCAATGCTTGCCCAGGCTCAACGTGCTATTGGCACCAACAGCGTTGATCGCTATGTGGCCAACCTTGGCTCTGTGGCCACCTTCAAGCCTGAAGTCCTAGATAAGTTTGATGCTGACAAATGGGCTGATGCATATGCCGACATGCTTGGCGTTGACCCTAACCTTATTGTTGGCACTGACCAGGTCGCAGTTGTACGCCAGGCTCGAGCCAAGATGGACGCACAGCGCGCCCAGATGGAGCAAGTCAAACAGATGTCTGAAGTTGGTAAGAACCTTGGAACAGTGCAAACTGGTGCCGGTACAAATGCAGGCATGGACATCATGAATCAATTTAGTGGCTATGGATCCCCATCGCCATCACAAGTTTAAGGAGAAAATTATGGCACTCATAAACATGAAGCAACAACCCAAGCGTGAAGAAATGCCTGGTGAGATTGAGGCAGATGAGCCGCGTTACCCGTACGGCCTGTGCCTTACATTAGGAAAAGAAGAGCTTGAAAAGCTTGGCATCTCTGCGTTGCCAAAGGTCGGCACCGAAATGACGATCACCGCCAAAGCTTATGTCAAGATGACTCGCGCATACGAGACTCAAGGCGAAGGCAAAGAAATGGGAATTGAGCTACAGATCACCGACATGGGAGTTGGACAGACTGAAAACGCAACAAATGACAACCGAGCTTCAATGCTGTACGGTAGTCAAGGTGAGGCTTAATCTTGATGTGGCTGCATGATGGTGCCCGTATCCACATGTGCTTTAGATAGATTGGCGTCATGAGTAATTACGATCCTCTAGATCTTCGCAGTCAGGAAAAGACCGAGGCTGATAAAAAGCTTCGCGAAAAACTTGTACGCGAGAATGAAGAGGTAGATCTCAAATGGCTCATGAGCAACAAGCGGGGTCGTCGGATTATCTGGCGTCTTCTGGATCAGGCGGGTGTGTTCCGGCTGTCGTTCAATACCAACGCGATGTCTATGGCATTCGCTGAAGGTAATCGGAACTTCGGCAATCGCACGCTTTCACTGATTCACACGCATTGCTCGGAGCTTTACCCGCAAATGGTTAAGGAGAATTCAAATGGAAACGCAGATGACTGATACAGCCTCAACAACCAACGACGGCGCTCAAACATCGCAACACTCCAATGGGAGCCAAGTGACGGCAGACGCTCTCTATGGAGGTCAGCAGCAAGCATCAGAAGGACAAGATCAGCAAGTCGCGGAGCCGGCCAATACTGATAATTCTGAAGGCAACACAGAAGGTGACCCGGCTGAAAAGCCACAAGGCGCACCTGAAAAGTACGAATTCACTCCCCCTGAAGGGAAAGAATTCGACGCCGAAATAATTGGAAATTTTTCGGAAGTTGCTAGAGAATTGAACTTGACTCAAGATGCCGCGCAAAAACTGGTGGAGTCGATGGGGCCGAAAATAGCGGAACGTCAACTTGCCCAGGTGGAGGCCATTCGTAATGAGTGGGCGCAACAATCACAAACGGACAAAGAATTCGGTGGCGATAAGCTTAACGAAAACATGGCCGTTGCGAAGAAAGCGCTTGATTCATTCGGCACGCCCGAACTGCGTACGTTGCTTGTACAGTCTGGTCTAGGCAATAATCCCGAAGTAATTCGGTTTATGTTCAGAGCAGGCAAGGCAATTAGTGAGGATACTTTTGTAGGAAATTCACCTGGCGCTGGCGGGAAGCCTTCAGGGCCACAAGATTTCAACGCGAAAGCAGCCGCACTCTACTCTAATCAGCAATCTTAATAGGAGCTAAATCATGGCAACTCTTGCAACCTCTAACCTTACCCTGGCCGATTGGGCCAAACGAACTGATCCAGATGGTCGTATTCCAATCATCGCGGAACTACTTTCTCAATCTAACGAAATCCTCGAAGACTGCGTATTCAAAGAAGGCAACTTGCCTACTGGCGAACGCGTTGTTATTCGTACTGGTCTGCCTGGCGTCTACTGGCGTGCATTGAACCAAGGTATTCCATCAACCAAATCAACAACTGCACAAGTTGATGAAGCGGCTGGTATCTTGGAAGCGCGTTCTGAAGTCGATAAAGACTTGGCGATGTTGAACGGTAACACCGCTCAATTCCGCTTGTCTGAAGACAGTGCCTTCTTGGAAGCAATGAACCAGACTCAAGCCACGACTATGTTCTACGGCAACCCTGGTACAGATCCAAAGCAATACCTCGGCTTGGCTCCACGCTATTCGAGCTTGTCTGCTACCAACGCACAAAACATTTTGAGCGCCGGTGGTTCTGGTTCTGACAATACCTCTGTGTACCTCGTAGTTTGGGGCGACAACACTGTGTATTGCCATTTCCCTAAAGGCTCTAAAGCTGGTTTGATCCATGAAGACTTGGGTGAGCAAACCGTGTACAACAGCGACGGTACCCGTCTGCAAGCGTACGCAACTCGCTACCAGTGGAAGAATGGTTTGGTCGTTAAAGATTGGCGCTACGTTGTTCGCATCTGCAACATCGACGTGTCAGACTTGATCGCTCAAGCAAATACTCAAACTGCTGCTGCCGCGACTAACATCGTTAAGCTGATGGCACGTTCTTTGTATCGTATTCCTAATATGGCAATGGGCCGTGCAGCGTTCTACATGAACCGTACTGTGCATTCTGGCTTGAGCATCGCTGCTCTGGACAAATCACAATATGTTCTGAAGATCAATGAAGGCTTGAGCCAATTCGGCGTACCTTATAGCTGGTTGTCATTCTTGGGCGTTCCGCTTCGTCGCGTTGATTCGCTTATCAATGCTGAAGCTGTAGTGTCCTAATCAACCCATTAACTAAAAGGAACAAATCATGATTACCGATAAATTACTACGCGTATCGACAGATCAGGCATTGACTACCACTGCCGTGTCTACAGATACTATTGACTTGAATGTTGCCCGCGACATGGGCGAAGGTAGCGATCTCTATATGAACTTTGCAGTGACCACAGCTTTGGCTGGCGGTACCTCTGTTAAGTTTGAAGTGATCGGCGCTACCAACGCAGCACTGTCATCTGGTGTTGTTGTTCTTGGCTCTTCTGATGCAGTCGTTACGGCTGACTTGGTTGCAGGCAAGAACGTCGCTGTCCTCATCAACCCGCAAATTGCATCTACTGGCCAACGCTACTTGGGCGCACGTTACACAATCGTAGGAACATTTACCGCTGGTAATGTGCTTGCTGATGTAGTGATGGACATCCAAGACGGCAAGAAGTTTTACGCTTCTGGCTTTACTGTGGTTTAACAGGAGAGATAACACATGGCACAAGTTCGCGCAAAAACACTCTGTTTCGTTGACAATGGCATGCGTCAAGCAGGCGATGTCTTCGAATATGATGGCCCCAAAAATACAAACCTGGAATTCCTTAAAGGCGCTCCGGTTCAGACTGATGAGGTCGAGCAAGATGCGGCTGAAGGTTCCACTAAAAAGTGGTCGCCCAAAGCCAAGCGTGCAAGCGCGGAATAAGGCTCTGTGTAATCCGACTTGTCGGGTACTGTAGTCATAGGGGCCGCTGGGAAACCACGGCCCCTTTTTCTCATATAGGAGGCCACGATGGCATCAGAAGTCGATATTTGTAACTTGGCGCTTGGACATCTAGGCGACAACGCCACCGTGTCAAGCATTTCACCGCCTGAAGGTTCTGCACAATCAGAACATTGTGCGCGGTTCTATCCTATTGCTAGGGACGCTCTGCTTGAAATGCATAACTGGAACTTCAGTATGCGCCGCGTTAACCTGGCTGAAATTGCAAACAATTGGCCAGAGTGGAAGTATTCATACGTCTTGCCTGGTGACTCAATCAACATCATTGCAGTAATGCCGCCGCAAGCAAACGACGATTATGCAAGCCGCTTTGTACCTACTGACACACCAGATTTTGCTCACAACTACAGCCCTGTAATTGCTGCCGGTCGTTATTCTCCGCAACCTTTTAGCGTTGAGATTGCGTCTGATGGCAATCACGTTCTTTATACAAACCAGGAAGAGGCGATGTTGCGTTACACATGCTATGTGACCGACACCACTTCATTTAGCCCTTTGTTTGTAATGACACTATCGTGGCAGCTTGCTGCGATGCTTGCTGGCCCAGTTATTAAAGGTGATGCTGGCTCGGCAGAAGCAAAGCGCTGTACGCAAATGGCTATGGGTTACATGTCGCAAGCAAAAGTTTCAGACTCAAACCAACGTCGAAATAACATTGAACACATTGTGCCCTGGTCGGCCGGGAGATAAGCATGGCAAATACACGCAGCTACACCCGAGCATTCTCTGGTGGCGTGATGTCGCCGGAGATGTTCGGCCGCATTGACGACGTTAAATTCCAGACCGGAGCCGCAAAGCTTCGCAACTTTATTTCAATGCCACAAGGCCCGGCAGAGAACCGCCCAGGCTTTTCATACGTTACGCAAGTCAAGGACAGCACCAAGCGCACGCGTTTGATTCCCTTTACATACTCGACTACCCAGACAATGGTGATCGAGCTTGGAACAGGCTATGTGCGGTTTCACACACAAGGCGCAACCTTGCTTGCTGGATCACCGGCTGCATGGAGCAACGCAACACCTTACGTTGTTGGTGGACTTGTCTCGCGCCTAGGGGTTAACTACTACTGCATCTTGGGCCACACAAACCAACAGCCACCTAACGCAACGTATTGGTACGCACTGCCATCAACCGCATACGAAATTCCAACGCCATATGCTGAAGCTGATTTGTTTGACATTCACTATGTGCAGTCGGCAGACGTTTTGACATTGGTGCATCCAAACTATGCGCCGCGTGAACTTCGCCGGCAGGGTGCAACAAACTGGGTGCTTTCAACAATTAACTTTGCGTCTTCAGTGTCTTCGCCAACCGGCGTAAGCTCAACTAGATACATCCCGGCATCGGCCGCGGTTAACGCTGACACCTATAACAACATGGTGTATGTAGTAACTGCTGTGGCTGCGGATGGCGTAAGCGTGTCTGCTGCATCTTCTAGCACAACCATAGCAAACAATATTTATATAACAGGCGCTTACAACACAATCACCTGGTCGGCTGTAAGCGGGGCTTCACGATACAACGTGTACAAGCAGCTTGGCGGCATCTACGGCTACATTGGAAGCACCACAACTACAACGCTGGTCGATGACAACATCAGCCCTGACCTAGGCTTAACACCGCCGGTCTATAACTCTTACTTTTCAAGCTCTGGCAATTACCCTGGCGCGGTGTCTTATTTTGAGCAGCGTAGAACCTTTGCCGGCTCGGTCAATGAGCCACAAAAGATCTGGATGACCAAGTCCGGCACCGAAAGCGATATGAGCTATGGCCTGCCAATTCGCGATGACGACCGGATTGAGTTCCGAGTTGCTGCGCGTGAGGCCAACACCATTCGCCACGTTGTGCCATTGACCCAGTTGATCTTGTTGACCGGTTCAGCCGAGTGGCGCGTGTCGTCTGTTAACTCGGACGCCATCACACCAACATCAATCTCGGTTCGACCACAGTCATACATTGGTGCATCAAACGTCCAACCATCGATTGTGAATAACTCTCTGGTGTACGTTGCAGCCCGCGGCGGCCACATTCGTGAGCTTGGGTATTCCTGGCAGTCAAACGGCTTCATAACGGGCGATCTGTCGATCCGTGCAGCCCATCTGTTTGATACCTACGACATTGTAGACATGTGCTTTAGTAAAGCTCCGCAGCCGTTGATCTGGTTTGTTTCTAACTCTGGCAACTTGCTGGGCTTAACCTACATCCCAGAACAGCAGATTGGATCTTGGCACCATCACGATACTGACGGCAGCTTTGAGTCATGCACGACTGTGGCTGAAGGTAACGAAGACGTGCTGTATGTGATCGTCAAGCGATTAATCAATGGCAGCTATGTGCGATACATCGAGCGCCTGGAAACCAGGGAAATCACTACCATTGACAAGTGCTTCTTTGTTGATGCTGGCGCAACATATAACGGCACAAACACTACCGCAGTGACTATGACCGTGACCGGCGGCACGACCTGGGGTCCAGCCGATACGCTGACCATCACGTCAAGCTCGGCCAAATTCACAGGCACAGGCGACATTGGTGACGCTATTGTCCTTACTGACTCTGCCGGCACGTTGTACAAGCTGACAATTGTTGGTTACACGTCAACCACGGTGGTAACAGCCCGCGTTGACAAGACCATACCGGCGGCCCTGCGTAGCACAGCAACAACCGTCTGGAACTTTGCCCGCAATGCAATCAGTGGCTTGACCTGGCTAGAAGGCAAGACTGTTTCAATCTTGGCCGATGGTGCAGTGCATCCACAGCGCGTGGTGACAAGCGGGGCCGTAAGCCTGGAGGTGGCAGCCAACATTGTGACTATTGGCCTGCCGTACCAATCAGACTTGCAGACTTTGCCATTGGCGTTGCAAATTGATGGTTTTGGCCAAGGGCGTTACAAAAACATCAACAAAACATGGCTGCGCGTATTCCAATCGTCAGGCATCTTTGTTGGACCGGACGCAGATAACCTGGTGGAAGCCAAGCAACGTACAACTGAACCGTATGGCAGCCCGCCTGCGCTAAAGTCTGATGAGATCCTTGTCATGCTTACGCCGACATGGGCAGCATCTGGCCAAGTGTACATCCGTCAGAGCGACCCTTTGCCGTTAACCATTGTTGGTTTGACCGTTGAAGTAGCAATTGGTGGGTAATGGTGCCCGTATGAAAACACGCTGCCGGTAAGGTGGCAATAAGGCTGGAGAGAGATTGTGGAGCAAACATCAACACAAGAGGTGACGCATGACTATTAATTTGAATAACCCACCTGGTCAATACAACGCAAACGATTGGTATTCGGCATATCCAAGCAATAGTTTCGGGATACCTTTTGGCCTAAACAGTCAGGCTCAAAAAGACGCAAGCGCCATGAAGTCGCTCGGCCCAATAATGAGCATTGCCGGCATGATTGGCTCGATTGCCAGTTCTTACTACGGCGCTAAAGCTCAACAGTATCAACTCGACTCCCAGGCCATGACTCTGCAATTCCAAAAGGACATTGCCGGGATTAACGCACGTCAAGCTGAAGTCACCGCTCAAGGCATCTTGCAGGCCGGTGAAAAGCAATCCGCAATGATGTCTCTCAAATACGGCAAAGCCAAGGGGTCACAACGGGCCGCTATGGCTGCAAGCGGTGGTGTCATAGGGGAAGGTAGC
>Ga0208975_1000597_pt1 | contig 16880 bp, 8 predicted proteins | sample GreLakmeER78MSRF_FD_187700 | JGI IMG/M metagenome (GOLD analysis project Ga0208975, IMG submission 187700) | Freshwater lentic microbial communities from great Laurentian Lakes, MI, USA - Great Lakes metaG ER78MSRF (SPAdes) | ecosystem: Environmental > Aquatic > Freshwater > Lake | place: Great... | reverse complement strand
CTACCAACAGCTATCATCGGACCAACGCACATTAACCCTAAGCTAACACTACTGTATGGGCCGCCGAAAGTCGGCAAGACTACCGCTCTGAGCGAACTCGAAAACTGTCTCATCATTGACTGCGAAGACGGCTCTGATTACATCAGCGCGCTCAAGGTAAAAGCGAACAACATCGAAGAGTTTCGTGAAGTGTGCAAATCGATTCGTGGTGCAGGTTCACCATACAAGTTCGTAGCGGTTGACACGATCACTCGTGTTGAAGATTGGTGTGAGCGTTACGCAACATCACTCTACAAACAGAGTGTCTTGGGCAAGAGCTTCACTGGAGGGAGTGTTCTTGAATTACCGAATGGGGCAGGATACGGACACCTTCGTGAAGCGTTCTCGTCTGTGCTAATGATGCTGCACAACATCGCGCCGCATGTGATTCTTGTTGGACATCTGCGCGAGAAGTTCATCGGAGGCAAGGACGCGAAGGTTGACAGTATGGTTTCGTCGAAGGACCTTGAGTTGACCGGCAAGATCAAACAGATCGCCTGCTCCCGTTCGGATGCGATTGGTTATGTGTATCGTAACTTCGAGGATGGTTTCAAGTTGTGGATTTCGTTCGAGAGCACAGAGCAGATTAACTGCGGTGCGCGGTGTGGTCATCTGAAAGGTAAGCGTATGCCGCTTAACTGGAAGGAGATTTACAAATAACAATTTCCGCCCTAAGGCGGCAAGGCTGGTATCCTCACTACCAAAAACAAAAAACAAAACAAAACAAAACAAATGAGCAACAGCAATAACATCCTGACCCCAGCACCTGTCGACGCGTCACAACCTGAACAGCTGAACAGCAGTGTTAAACTGCCGCGTGGTAACTATGTGGTTCGGTGCAAGAAGGCCGAGTTCCAGTTCTCGCGTAAGGCTGGCAACCCCATGTTCGTTCTGACGTGGGAGTTGTGCAAGCCTGAGACGGTGCGAGTTGAAGGCCGTGTGTATTCGATCGCCGGCGTTGAGTTGCGCAAGCAATACTTGACGTTGACGCCCGAAGCGGCCAAGCGCACGTTCGAGCTTCAGTCACTGCTCGGACTCGAACAGAAGGTGGACCTCGACAATCCGCTCGAAGCGGCGAACAAGTTCGTTGGTCAGGTGGCCAATGCGTTCTGCGGTAGCGATGAGTATGTGAAGCGCGCAGACCTGACGGACGAAGAGATTGCCGATGGCAAGACTCCCGATCAAGCGGCTCCGATCACCTATGAGGACGGCTCACCGGTGAAGGGTTACACTCGTGAACTCCTGCAAGTCTTGCAGAAGTCGAGCGTGACGTTGCCTCCGTTGACTGGCGAGTCGATGTAATCAGTGAGTTCTTGTCTGGCTGTTGTGGTATGCACGCCATAGCAGCCAGCAAAGAAACCATTCTTGACCATGACAAAGTTCCGTCACAAACCTAAACTGCCCTACTGCGGCCTGACGATTGTGTTGGCGAATCCCTCACGGTTTGACACACGTGAGTTGTTGACTGGTAATGCTGGCACATGGTTCCTTGACACACTTCGTCAGGCCGCCAACGGTAAGCTAATTCGATTTCACTGTGACATCCGCACATCTAACACGCGTGACGAAGGCTTGCTCGAAGGGACACGTGTTGTGTTCTGCCTCGGTGAGACAGCGCAGCATGAATGGTTCGCACCACAGACTGAACTGAAAGCACAGCGAGGCTCGCCGCACGTCGCACACGACGACATAATCTATCTATCATCGTTTACCCCACAAGACTCACACGACTTCCAAGCATATGAGCAGCGACTCAACGCTAACTATCGAGGTGCTCATGACGATGATGCGGAAGCAGACGATAGCGAGGTTAAGGGTCACAAGGGTGCGACAAAGCGAACGAACTACAAGTTCTGGCTCGGAATGGATACACACAAATGTGTCCGATTACTTAATCAAGGATTGGCCAACACTGGTCGATGTGCAGTATCAGTCTATCCTGATGCAGAACGAGTTGTCAGCGAGCTACAAAGCACGAAGAACTCTACGCTCTATCTGGACATCGAAACTCTGTTCGACCGAACGCTCACGTGCGTTGGATTTGCTTTTGAAGGGCGACCTGTGTATGTCTTCCCGATACGTCGTTATCACGGAGGATTGGCGTATGATGTTTTGAAGACGTGCAAGATGATGGCCGCGCTTGGAACGGCAATGCGTGACAACTTGTGCGTGACACACAATGGACATGCGTTCGACTGGTTAGTTCTCGCTCACCATTATCGCATCCCATTTGGCCGCCGTCTCTACGATACAATGATCGCGCAGAATCGTTGTTGGCCTGAGGCGGAGAAGTCACTCGGGCATTGTCTCTCGCTCTGGACAGATGAAGCGTATCACAAGGACGACGGAGTATTCGATCCGCACAACACTCAACAGGAGGAAGCTCTGTGGAACTACAACGCAAAGGATGTTCATGCATTGCGCTTACTCAAGGCCGCATTCGACAAGGCTGGGGTTGATGATCCCGGTCTAGGTGCAAGCATTGAGCAAGGCCAGCAGATGATTTATCCGTATATGGTGGCGGCCCTTCGCGGCATTCGAGCGGACGCGGCTAAGATCACAGAGATCGTGACAGAGAATGACCGACTACTCACTCAGTATCTGAGGATCGCTAAGATTCTGATTGGCCCCGATAACTATGCTATACTCAAGGGTAAAAGCGAAGCGGGGTTCCTGTCCTCGAACAAGCAGGCGGCCAAATACTTCTACGAGATTCAGAAGTATAAGTGTCCTCACAAGACTGACACTGGTGAAGATGCGGTTGATGTGAAGGCCATGTTGAAGTTAGCGATTGCGCTCAAGAAGAAGGGTGTTGAGAACCCTGTGATTCCGTTGCGGTTGAAGTTTGCGGAAGTGAAGAAAGAAACGTCGATGTTGTCAAATCTTAACCTCTGGCCAGAGAAGGCTTATCTATGACCCCATTCACCATCCCAGCAAACCTCACTCGAAAGTTCGTCGACTCGAACCCGAGCACAATGTTCCTGATTGGCGGCCCACTCAGCAACATCTTCAGTGAAGGTGAGCCTGCTCTATACGTCGGATGCTCCAACATCTTTCACGTTCCGATCAAGATCAAATGCTGTATGGATTCGTCGGCCTTCTTCACTGACTCGTTCCTAGACATCTTCGAGTGGGAACTAGAGAAGGCCGCCAACGGATTGCTCACGCACAAGTTCAGTCACGGACTTAACCAAGTGGTTCCTGATCCACGATTAGCCCGAACGAACTGGGCCGGGCCAATGCATGTGACTGCTCCGAAATGTCGTGCTGCTCTTGACAAGTGGCTTGAGCAATACTGCTCACCGTATGTCATTGACTACACCTTTAAGATATGAGACACGCTTACGATTTTTATCCAACACCACACTGGGTTACAGAGTCTATCCTACCCTACTTGACTAGAGGTATTGTATGGCATGAGCCTGCTTGCGGTGACGGTGCGATTGTTAGTGTGTTGAGAGCATCTAACATTGAAACGACGGCATCTGATATTCGTTTCGGAGACGCTGACTTTCTTCGTGATACAGCAAAGCGTGAGGCGATAATCACAAACCCGCCGTTCTCCTTAGCCTTTGAGTTTTGTCAACGGGCAGTGAAGCTGGCACCTGAGGTAATGCTTTTACTTCGCCTAAACTTTCTCTCGTCTCAGTATCGTGCAGCATGGTTCAAACAACATGAGCCTGATGCGTTATTCGTGTTGTCACGCCGCCCGTCGTTCACAAATAACGGTAAGACTGACTCAACAGACTATGCGTGGTTTTACTGGGGTTCAACCTTGAAAGGGATTCACCACATATGAGCCGCCTCACCTGTTGTTACCGTCTCGCCAAGACCAACACCTTTCGTCTCGGAAGTGGTAAGCTATTCCCACAATCCAAAACGAACAAGTCGGCTTGCGGCCCTGAGTTTGGCGGTAACATGCAGAACTGGGAGAAGTCGTTGCGAACCCTCGCTCTCGCGGATGAAGGCTGCTCGTTCTGTCAGGTTGACCAAGCGGGCGCAGAGGCACTGATCGTTGCGTATCTCTGCCCTCCCGGTCGCTATCGTGATCTGTTCTTGCATGGCATCAAACCTCACGTCTACATCGGTGTGTTCTTTCCGTCACACTGGGAGCGTGAGTTTCCGATGGTGCGAGACTTCGTGAGCATTCCGATTGCTGAACTCAAGAACCATCCACAATGGCCAGCATTCGCCAAGCTCGTTGCGAAGTCAGACTCGAACCCGTCAGCGACACGATATTATTACTTCTACAAGCAGACCTGCCATTCTGGGAACTACGGCATCATGGAGAACACCTTCATCGAGAACCTTCTCTCGAAGAGCGGCGGCAAGGTAAATCTATCGGCCGCCGAAGGAGCGCAATTCTTAGGAACGTATCGTGACGTGGCATTCCCTGAGCTTCACTCGTTCCACAACTACGTCAACCGTCAGATCGAAACTAAGCATGAGCTTCGTAACTTGTTCGGCTACCCTCGCAAGTTTCGCTCACTCAAGTTCGACTCGAAGGAGGCATACGCTTTCATCCCACAGTCAACCGTCGGATGCATCACGAACAAAGCAGTCGTGATGATGCAGGAACATATCTTTACGCACAAGCTCAACTGGATAATCCTGAACAACTGCCACGACTCTTACCTTGTGCAAGCGCCGACGAGTGAGATCGCGGAGTGCGCGAAGTTGATGAAGCAGTTCATCGAAGTTCCGCTCGTTGGCATTCGCGGCGAGAAGTTTAACATGCGAAGTGAAGCGTCGGTTGGTCGTAACTGGGGACCATACAGCGACAAGAACCCTGACGGACTGAAGGAGATAAAGATTTGAAACACATTGAACACTGGAACAATCTGTTGCGCGACATCGAAGCTCCACAAGAGTTCATCGACTGGGCCTTTCGTTGGCTCATCTGCGCCTCGCTTCAACGTCGTGTCTGGGTGTCGCTTCGCGGCAAACAGTTATACCCAAACATCTACCTGTTTCTCGTAGCTGAACCCGGTATCGGCAAGAGCATCACACTCTCTCCCGCGAAGGAGTTGTTATCATGGCACAAGTATCACGACAAAGGGCCGCATGACACAGAGACAATATACCGCAAGCTCATGTCGGGTGCAGGCATGACCGCTGAGGAAGTGGTTGATCGCATCATGGTTCCTCAGAACGACACGAACAAACAGACCGACGAGGAACGCAAGAACATGCCGTTGTTCGCAGTCGGGCCTGACAGCACTACCTACGAACAACTCGTGCAGGACATGGCTGGCAATCCTCGCATGATTCGCTATCAAGCAAAGCAACGAGACGGAACGACAAAGCCGCAAATCATGACGCACAATTCGTTTTGCTTCGCTTCGACGGAGTTGTCGAACTTGATCAAGAAAGGCTCTGACAGTATCGTCAACCTGATGCTCGAAGCCTACGACTGTGCTGAACGCTACGAGTATCGCACGAAACACCACGGCAAAGATTGCGTGCATCGCGTGTGCTTGAACTTCGCGGCCGGAACGACGCCAGACTACATGTCGCGCACGTTCGATGACTCGTTGCTCAACGAAGGTATCTCATCACGCAGCTTCTTCATCTTCGCGTTCAACAAACGATTCTATCGTCTCGAAACCGGAAGTCACACTGACGATCAGATTCGCAGCAAAGCTTCGCTTCTCGCTTGGCTTCGTGTTCTCGGCTCGCTCTATGGCGAAGTGACGATGACTCCTGAGGCACGTGACTTTCTGAAGTTCTGGTATGAGCAGATTCATCCGACGGCTCGTCCGAACAAGGACCCGAAGATGATTCACTACTACTCACGCAAAGAGCTTCACGTTGTGAAGACGGCGATGGCAGTTCACTTCGCGGATAGCACTGACCTTGTTCTCACGCTCGAAGACTTCCAGAAAGCATTCGAGATTCTCGAACACGCGGAGAAACGAATGCACCTTGCGTTGCAAGTCGGCACGAAGAATCCTCTGGCGAACATTGCCCGCAAGATTATCCGCTGGTTCGTAGCTCGCGGAAACGAACACGCAACTCAGAACGAACTGATTGCGGCGTTCTATTCGGAAGCTCGCTCGTCTGACTTGATCGAGGTCATTCAATACATGATGTCCACGAACAAGCTAGTCGTCGAGCGCACTGGCCCGCAAGACTACTTCAAGCTCAACCCGTTGCGGGCGGCTGAAGATGAGATCGAAACGAGAAGCGACACAGCATTCATCGAGACACGACAAGTCGTTCACGACTCGCTGGATCGGCGTATTCGCTGGGGAAGAGGCGGCAAAGTCATCCTACCTCGTGACTTGCCGGGACCGGAGTTGCTGAAGTTGCGCACGCTTATGCGCGACAAACTCGTAAGCGGAGTTAGCGCGATAGCGTGGGAATAGCAGCTGACTTGAGGGAGTTCAGCTTCGTCTGACGAAGGTAGTCTTGAACACGCGCGTCAGCTTCTTCCGCACCGTAAGCCTTCGTCAGATACTCGTAGTATTTGCGAGCATCCGCGATGTCACGTTGAGGCGAAGGGAACGTCTGATACGAGTTCGACTTGAGACGACGTAACGCTTTCGCCATTGCCGCCGGGTCGTTCTTATATTCCTCACGGAAACGATCCAACACTCCACGCAACTTCTCAGCCGCATCCAACGGTTCCGTCGAACGCTTGAACTCGCGTTCATCTGCACGGAACGCACTGTTCGCTTGCGGAACCTCAGACGGAACCTCTTGTCCAGTGGTCTGCTTATACACTCGCAGGTCACGGAACTTGTTCGTGCGTTCGACTTCGTCGCGATTAGCCCAGTAGTTTCCGACACGATACGCTTGCCATTGTGACTTGGCTAAGTCGTTCATCAAACTCTGAAGCGCGTCGATTGGATTAGCCCCGTCTTGAACCGCACGCGAGAACTTCGTCATGTTACCGATTACTCCCTCCGAGATGAAGTCTGCGAGAGGAACACTGTATCCACGGGGTGTGTTGCCTTTGTAGATATCAGCGCCAACCTTGACCATGTCACCAGTCATTCCGAGGAACGAACCGAGTTGCATGACATTCGCCAAGCGCAATGCTTCCTGTTCGATGCCGCCGTCAGCCGCTTCGATCTCTTTCCAGTTCGCATTCTGAGACTTCTTTCCGGCTTGCAGCGCTTCGTTCAACGACTCGATTGCTTCGCCAGTGAGCCAAGTCCCAAGCGAGTAGGTCAACAACGGCAGGTAATTCTCGCCCTTGTATGCGGGCTTGATTACATCCTGCCATGTGACGTTCGCTTTCTCAACACTCCAGCGAGCCAGAGCGAACCAAGGTGCGGCCATTCCATCAACCGCAACAGCAGGCAATCCTCGCCCGCCGTAGGTTCCTTGCACACGATCTACGAAGTTGCTCGCCATGATATCAGTGTCCCACTTCACTTTGCCGTCCGATCCCTTCGTGTCAGCGAGTGTTCCGAACTTCTTCAAGAACGCTTTGTTGCCAGAGAGCACCGCCTGATTCGCGAGTTGTTTGCCAATCGAATACGTCCAAGCGCGGTTGAACTGTTCGATAGCATCACGCCCACTCCACTTACGCAAGTTCTCCGAAACAACATTCGCCGCGTTCACGACGTTGTCGGTTCCGAGCGGAGTGGCGATAGCGTCTAGCGGATGCGCACCAGTGCGAGCGCCATACTCTAGCGACTTACGCCAAGCACTCTTCATGTCACCGAGCGACGTGATGAGAGTTGGCAAGTCTTGAACGCGCATGTAAGGCAGAGAGTTAGCCGCGATGCTAGCTGCATCACGAACTCCTGAGAGCGGCCCGAGAATTGAATTCGTCACAACACGAACAGCCGCAAGCAAACGCGGCGACTTGTTGATCTCGAAGTCACCGTCGATAAACTTCATCGCGTCACGAACTTCTTGATGCGTCAAGATGTCGTTTCCATCTTTCGGTTCAGCACGCTTGCCAGTCTCAGGATTCTCTAGGCGAAGCTTGCCGCGAACATACTCGTCCGACTGCAACCCTTCAACCTTAGCTAGCAACCGAGACGAACGCCGACCGTAGCGTTGCATGACACGCATCAAGTTACGCTCGCGCATCTCTTCGGGAAGCCCGTAACCGGCAGCTTTCGTGAGCGCACCAAAGTCTGCGGAATGCGCACCATTGCGGCCAATCGCCGCCACGAAATCGTTAATCTCGTTCATCGCGTCTTCCATGCTTACTGGCTTGTCAGCAGACGCCGACATCTTCACAACGTGTTCAGCCCATTCACGCTTCATTCGCGTGGATTCACTGCTATCAACGCTCTTCGTGAACACGTCAATCGCTTTGTCGTTCAGCATCTCTGGCGCATACGACTCGCTCAACTTCGCTTTACGACGGAGTCCTTCGCGAGTCTCAACGAACATGTCCAGACGTTGTTGATGCACACGGGTTGGCTGCGAGATGCGTTCGTTCCAGAAGTTCGCCATCGCTTTCTCACGTTCGCTGAACGCCGTCTCGTCGACAGACTCAGGGTTGCGATACTTCTCAAGCGCGTAGTCATAGGCCCGCTTGAGTTCGCGTTCATTCGCGCCGCCGAACTGTTTCCGGAAGTCGACTAGTGGCGTGTTCAGATAGTTCGCCTCGTTAAGGCTCTTGATCTTCTCAGCACGCTCGAATGCGTCTGCGACCTTAGAGTCAAACTTGCGGACTTGATCGAATTGTGGCGCTAGCTTTTCGAGCGGGCCTTGTTTGGTTTGGTCTGTGGAGGTTCGGATTGGGTCAACGTCGTCGCCCTCAGGACGTGAACGGCGGATGTCAGGATTCGCTGGGTTAAAGTTCCCGTCGTTGCCGGTGGCGGATTTGATTTGAGTAGGATAAAAAGCTACAATCTCTAGTGGGTCATTTTCGCGCCATTGTTTAATTATCCCATCATAACCCTGTTCGCGCAACCATTGATTTCCAATCTCAGCTGTGCCAACACCATCAGTGCTGGAGTAGTTATTTTTGCCTTTGAGTATTTCGGCAAGCCTGTTAAATTCCGGTTTATTGTCGCGTTGTAAACGATAGCCAATATCCATCACAGACGCATCGCTTGAGACAATATACGGATTCTTGATACTGAGATACGTTTCATAGAGAGCTGACCCCTCAAGAGGAACTTTATCTTTGTATGCGTAATAAGACCTCCCTGTTCCTTTAGCTTGATACTCCTGCGCACGAGATTTATCGGGAGTGAAGTAGGCACCCTGACCATATGTATAACCTCTGCGATTAGTATCAAATGTTGAGAAGCCTCCTTGAGGACTTCCATGATACACCACCAGCGGCTTCCCCTCCGCATCAACAACCTTCGAGTCTCCAAACCAGCGTTTGAATTCTGGTGTTGACGTGAAGCCTTCGCCCTCAGGACGGGAGTAACGTCGACCAGCCATCGAGAACTCTTCACCAGTTGCACGACGAGCCGCCGGAACAGAGATGTCGTATAACATACCGCTAACGTCTGTCTTAGGAGAGCCGTCTGGATTGGTGAAGACGAGGTCAGTGCGGGGCACATTACTGCCATAGCTTTCACCAGTGCTACTATCTACATCCATAGCATTCTTATGCTCTCCTAAACTCACGCGTTCGCCTTTGGTGCCAGTTAGTTCAGCGGCAATGGACGGCAAATCGCCTTGAACAACTGTGTAATCTGACTCGTCACGAGGGCCTTTCCAATCCTTTGGATACTTAGACGCTGGCTTGAGATGGAGAACATTCTCTGCATAACGTATAGCATCATCTGATGAAGTGAATCCTTTGTTGGTTAATGGATTTCCTTCGGCATCTTTGAGGAAGTAAGAGCTATCGTAGTTGAATTTGAATCCTTCGAGGCGGTCGATTCGCCCTTCAGAATTCTTATAATCCAACTTCTCCGTAATCATCGCAGTCTCCGCATCACTAATCATGATATGCGTTGCACCTTCTTTGCGAGCTTGGTCGATTGCGGCTTTGAGGATTAGACGATTGGTGTCTGCGAGGAGGGGGTGGTCAGACACTCCAGCATTTCTTAGGTCTTCTTTTTCCATTGAGGCTTTCATTCGTTCAGCCTCTTGTTTAGTCACATCCTCACTTATACCTTTCTTGGTTTTAGTATCATACACTTCCCAGCTTCCATTACCAGTTTCTCTCACAGCATAGTAGCCTTTCGCATTACGTATCTCCTGCCCCCACCTACTCTGTGCTTCCGCGATGACCGCTACACGTTCACCATTCGGGCCATCCTTATACTGTATCATCGCCCATCCGAGAGTGTTGGGGAGATTTTCGTGGAGGTTGTCGGGAGACCATAGTATTTTATCAGCGTTTTTGGCGTTGTATTGCTCTTTATACAGATTGAGTTTTATGCCTTCAGGGTCTTTATATTTAGTAGGCATCACCACATCCACCCTCTGCACATTCTTTGCGCTACGCGTAGCCGTCCACGCAGGCATTGGCTGATTGGTGTCGAATGCGGAGACGGTGTTGTAGTAGGAGGTTGCGCGGGGAGAGGTGTCTTTTGGCTCGGTTAGAGTTTGCTTTTTTAGCTCACGATACCTTTGCAGAGCTTCTGCTTCTTTAGTAGTTAGCCTTCCTTTCTCTACGTCAGCATTTATTTTGCTAGTCATTGCGTCAGCATCTTGCGGGATGGAGCTTCTATCTATAGCAGTAGCCCATCTACTAGCATAATTGCCGAGTGCATCATATTCGCCGCTCATCTTGTCGTATTCCTTCTTCGCCTCACTTACCTTACCTTCCATCCCATAGTTATGCACTTCCAGTTTCGGCCCATTCTCCTTCAACCAATTTGTCAACTCATCCGCACCAATACGCGAACGAACATTCAACACGTCACTCAACCCGCTCTGCTTCAACAGTTCCTGCTCAATCGCGGGAAGTGTCTTGACCTTAGCGAGCATTTCACTCGACGTGAGCTTACCATCGCGTCCAACTTGTAGCCCAAACGGACGAGCGACACGAAGCTCCTTCTCAAGCTGAGTCGTGAACACTGGCTCATCAGCCTCAGGCCGCGATTGACGAACATCAGAGCTAGACTTCTCGATAGGAATGATTCTACCCTTCTCGTCGATTATCTCCATCTTCACTGTCGGGTGTTTGTCTTTCCACCCTTGAACAATAGACTCAAGTTCATACAAAGGAGTGTTATACGCTCCAGCATCGACGATAATCCGACCAACAGCAGACACCCCTGACGATTTATAGTAGTCGTTGTGCTCAATCTTGGAGCCTTTACGAGCAAAAGGCATTATCAACGATACGCCATCACCAGCCCAATCGCGATCTGGAGTAGTGTCAAGAGCAGAACCGCTACGCAATCCTTCTGATAGAATAGACTCAACAGAGTCTATGTCAGTAGAATGTGATGGAGCTTTGAACTGAGCAGCGCGAACAGCTTCAGCAGGTGAGTCTTCAGACAGCTTGATTTTCGCTGGAGGGGCTACGTCCCATGAATCATTTGACGCAATCTTAGACCGTTCTTTGTTTAGCTCCGCTGAGCGTTCTGCGTTACGCTGCTCTTCATAGAGTTTCCAGTAGGCTTTGAAGTCAGCAGAGTCGTAGTATTTTGACCGTAAAGCATCAGCTTGCGCTCTAATTACATCGGCTTTTGCGTGGTCTGCATCTGTTGGCCAACTCTTACCGTCACGATGCGTCACTAACTCTCTGGCTTCATCGCTCAATCGTTCTGACTCAATGTAATCTGGGCTAGACGTGGCTTTTCTGTAGGCTTCCATCATGTCAGCTGACACATCCTCAGGCCGCGAATACCGGGCAGTCGCTTGCGCGTCAACCGAATCCTCAGCTCCAATCCCAGCATCACGCATCCGATCCAACACACCACGCTTGATGTCTGCATCAGGAACACCACGCAACTTGAGTTCAGTCGAAACCTTCACAGCGGCCTCCATCACATCAGCCGCGTCCACTCTGCCGAATTCATATTCGTCAAGAATCTTAGTCCAAGCAGCAGCGATACGTTCATTCGACATCGCTTCAGTAGCCCTGACAATACCAGTCTGTGAGCTAAGTTCAGCCTTCTTCTCAGCGATGCGATCAGCAACAGCCTTTATCAAGTCTTCGTCACCCTCAGTGGACGCACGCTCGCCAGCAGGAACAAGTTTCTGTGACGTGCTGATAGTATCACCGAGTGTGCGGCCATCACCACGCGGCGCATCCGTTGACGCGCTCTCGTTTATATTGCGAGTCTTCAACACATCAACGTCATCACGCAACATACGCTCCGCAATGCGTGCGGCGTTCTTGAATATCTTATCGTCGAAAGTCGCCTTGTCGTCAAGGCCGCGCATGTTCAGTCCCTCTTTCGCCATTGCACCATACACTTCATCCGTGACGCGCTTGACGTAGGCCTCAGTTTGAATACTGCTGCCCCAACGATTCTGGCCTTCAGTGGCTGCAAAGCGAGTGCGTCCACGACGAGCCATCTCACCCGAGTTCTTTGTCGGGAACAGTGCGGTGCGAACACCAGCTTCAATCGTCGGCAGGTATGTGTCTTTGTTGCTGAGTTCGCCGCTCACGGTCGCATCCATGTCCAGCTTCTCGTTGAGCGGACGCTCACGCATTAACGGGCGGCCAGTGTCTTCATCACGAACAGCCTTGCCGCGAACTCCCTCACGTCGAGGAAAGTTGATTGGCTTGTATTGGTTCTCGTTGACGACAGTGTTCCAGTCAATCTCACGAACACTCTTCCCCTGACGTTCAGCGTAAGCGTTTATGTTGCGCTTCGTGACGCCAAACCAATCAGCGAGTTCTTGTAAGCGCCATTCATTCGGCTCGTAGAAGAACTTGAGCTTACCGTTCTCGTCGAAGTCTGCGAGCAGTGGGTGTTTCTTGACGAATGCACGTTGACCTTCAATCGTGCTAGTCTTCAACTCACCCTCAGTGCGAACACGTTGTTCTTGACCGCTAACGATTGGAGTGGCGTCTTCGATTGGAGCTTTAGCCTCAACAGGCTTAGCCACAACCGGAGCTTTAGCCGCAACACTAGGCGTAACAATCGGCTCACCAACAAAACGATTGCCGCCAATGTTCCGCAATCCACGCTTTGTGTAGAACTCCGTGAGTTGAGCTTGCGACAGTCCTTCACCCTCAGACGCGTTAGCCTCAAGGATCACTGGACCTTTGCGGCGCAACTCATTCAGCAAGCGCGTAGCTCCACCTTTACCTTGGCTCTCAGCTGGGGTATCCATGCTCAACACGAATAACCCTTCCGGAGTGCGAACGTAATCAACAGTCGCGCCAGTTGCAGTGTCGAGACTCGTCTGACGCCCTTCTTCTACGTTCTCAACATTGCGCCGGCGGCGAGCCATAGCGTAAGCTTCAGCCCGCTCGAACGTTTTGTTGTTCTCTTCCTCTGGTTTCGAGAAACGAAACTCATTCTGAGCAGGCCGCGTCTCTGGGCCAAAATTAGGCTTCTCGAAGTCCGCAACATTCTCACGCTGCCACTTCGTCAATGCTGTCCCTTCTTTCGCCATCGGAAGGTCAAGCTGCTCTGTGTTCGGTTGCTCTTCAACTCGCTTGATTTCCTTCTCGACATTGGACGCAAGAGAGTTGCGGGCTGGCGTTGTGCTGTTAGGATTAGCCCTGACTGCACCACGCGGCGCATTCAATCCATTGTCATAACGCCACTTCATCAGCAGCACCGTGTCAGCATCGTCAGCGGTTGCTTTGCCCTTCTGAACATTAGCCAGAGCCTTGCGTTCAGCACTCCACGAACGACCTTCATTCGATGGATTCTTCGCAAACTTCTGTGCAGCACGAATCGTAGCGTATTCATTCCAGTCAAAGTTCGCATCAGGACGTTTCGCCTTCGCTTCCTTGAATCGCGGATCATTCTCGTAGGCCGCACGCAACTGCTCACCGAGTCGGGACTGCGACGAAATCTCAGAGTTGATCACGTTATACAACTCAGCGTGAACCGTCTCGTGTGCGCCGGTTGTGGGAACTCCTTGCAAACCTTCGGGAAGATTCGTCTTGACGCCCTTCGTTCCAGCGTAGGTGTTAACACGAATCTTAGTTCCATCATTCGAGAACGAACCGTATCCTTCAGCCGAGTCAACAGTCTGTCGACCTCCCTCATTGAACGTAGTGTCCTCAACACCTTTCTGAGCCGCCTTCGCTTTCGTGAACTCCATCGACTCAGGCGAAGCGACAAAATCCGTGGTCGTCTTCTCTTCGCCCTTGAGAATCTTGTTCAACTCTTCATTCCTCGCCTTGAGTTCCTTGAGTTGAATCTTCGCTTGAGTGACAACTTCAGTATGCTTGGCCGCCTCTGATTCAATACGAATCTTCTCAAGCTCACCAATCTGCGAGTTGAGCGATTCAATCTCTTTCGCCACGCGCGCAGCCTCATCCCCAGTCGCCGCCTCTTTCGTGCGAACAGTGCGAGTTACTTCGTTCACGCCGAGCACAGCAGGCGATGGTTCCGCTAACGGTTGCCCACGATACGGAGCGTTCTTCAAGCCGGGGAACCGTCCAACGTATTCATGCGGCGTAGACACTGCGCCTTGCAGCACAGTGTTGAGGAGCGCTTTAGGAATGTCAACTTCCTTGTCAGCGAGCTTGTCTTCGACAACACTCGAAACGCCACCGACGCCACCAGAGATCAGAACGTCCTGTGCGGCCTGACTCGTCGCCAGCTTATTCGCCAGCATTCGCGGCCCCTGCTGCGCACCTTCAGTGGTGAGAGCGTGCCAAGCGTCCTTGAGAACTTTACCGTCAACCTTCATCGTCGGCAATGAGCCAGCGACATCACCCACAACCGACATGTATGGACGCTCTTCACGAAGTGCCGCAGACTTTTCGAGATACTCTCGGCCGCCTTGGAATTGTTCGAGAGCTTTCTCTTGAAGTTTGCTGGCGGCCATTGACGATGCGACGCCAACACCAAAGCCAGTCACAAGACCAGCAACAGGCGGAATCCATCCGGTGAATGGACCACCAGCGAACAGTGGTGACAATGCGGTTGTGACAGCACTGCCAGCGGCAATAGAACCGGGAAGCGAGACAGCGGAAGGGATTGCCGAGAGTGACGCTTGGCGAGCAATCGTTTCGAGCGCGCCTGTGGTCTTCGGTTTGTCAGCCGGCTTAGCCGTTGACATTGTCGGTTGAGTGCGATTTCGCGGGCGGATTTCGCCGCTGAATGGATCAACCTCAACGTCATCAGGGTTGAAACCCTTCAGCGTTGCATACTCACGTGTCTCTTCGTAGGTGAGGGGCATAGTGTTTTGTCTTAGTAGCCACCGCCGAAAGGAACATTCTCAGGACTGAAAACGTTTCTGACTGGTTGAGTCTTTCTGTAGAGCCACTTAATAAGATCAGCGGTAGTTGCTGCAGCATTGGATAGCACGCTGTTGACTTGAGGTTTAGCAGGTTCAACAACACTGAACCGTTGGTCAACAGGAGGAACATCACTGTCAGCACTCATAGCAGTCGATCCGACTGGTGCTGGCTGATTAGCCGCACGAAGTGCCGCAAGAGCAGCAGAAGGATCAGACACAGATACTCGTGGAGGAACAGTCTCAACAGGATCAAGAGGATCAGCACCCGGTCTAGTTGTTTGTCCTGTATACAGATAGTTCGGCAGACCGCTAACACCGTTCACTCCCTGCACAAACACTGCGTCTTTTTCTCCAACAGGAATCTGCATGGATTTGTTGAACTTAGCGTAGCCAGCACCAGCATCACCAAGCCTGCTCAGATAGTTCATTCTGACCATGTCTTTATCAGCACGATCAGCTGCCTCGATGCTGTTAGAATCAGTCAACCTTGCAGTGCTACCTACATTAGCTAGGCCCCTTTGAGTAGGATCAGCAGGATTAGCTTTGTTCGCCACATACCACTTTATCTCAGCATCGGTTAATGCTTCGCCACTCTTTAGCTTGGAGTCCAGCAAAGCCTTCTGCTCAGCAATCCCAGCCATTTGGCTGTTACCAGTGCGAGTGTTGAAGCTACGAAGCTCTTCTAGCTTTATGTTCGCATCAGCGGTTGCTTTGATTCCAGCTAGAGAGTTGCGTCCTTGACCTTCCAACAGAGCCGCCTGCAACCGCTCTGCATGAGCCTTCTGCTCTCGCAGATTCTCAAGTTCCGCCCTCAGTCGATCACCCTGCAAAGCGCGAGCTTCTTCAGAAGCTCGTGTGCCGAGTGCAAGCTGAGAGTTCAGCTGATCGGCCATGGACGCTTCTCCACGCAAAGCTCTGCCCATACGAGCAAGCCAGTTGCTTTTATCCTCAAACCCAACTAACTCGCCTCGTTGCTCAGATATTGTAGGAGCACCATCTGGTGTTGGATTGCTCTCAGGATCAGCAGGCATAGACGTGCTCTTTGTCTGTGCATAGACAGGAATAGCAGCACCGCTACTTGCTGAACCTCCACCAGACCAGCTGCGAATGGGGATTGGAGCGTTAACTTTACCGCCGCGACGATCTCTTGACATAAGGTGTAGTGTAAGTTACTGCATTACCGCGATTCGTGAGTCCATCCAGCGGCGTATCAAAGCTTTGACTTTTGGTTTATCCTTGATCTTCGAGGCAAACCATTCGCCACGGGTCATGTAAAGATTGTAGAACCAACGAGGAGCCTTGGACATCAACCACACACGGAACAATCTCCAGCGAGGATTGCAGTCACCGTAGACTTCACGAGCAACCCAACAACCAGTGATTGCCCCAATGCCGTTCATGACCGTTCCAAATGTGGCGCCAAACCGATCAAGGCTGTCACGACGTTGAGAATTGATACTCTGGCTTAGACGTTGGTTTTCTCCAGCCTGACTGAGAAGATTCGTCGTCAAGCCCATCGTATTCTGACCCAAACCAGCAGACTGTGACCCAGCGAACTTATTCTCGCCAGTATT
>Ga0208975_1000596_pt1 | contig 16886 bp, 24 predicted proteins | sample GreLakmeER78MSRF_FD_187700 | JGI IMG/M metagenome (GOLD analysis project Ga0208975, IMG submission 187700) | Freshwater lentic microbial communities from great Laurentian Lakes, MI, USA - Great Lakes metaG ER78MSRF (SPAdes) | ecosystem: Environmental > Aquatic > Freshwater > Lake | place: Great... | reverse complement strand
TATGTAAAAGACACAGCTACTACGCAAATTATATTCGCGCCTTCTGTTTTAAGATTGCATACAGGACAAGATAAATACCATAGTGAAATTTATAAGCTATCAAACAATAATACAAATGAAGACCCGATGGATAGCGTTATTCGTATCTTAATAGCTAAGAAAATTACAGGCGTTTCAAGTTGGCATATTAAAAGTGGAAGCGGTGGCACAGGTAGTAATTTAGCAACCTTAACTACATACGGATATGCAGGACACTTAGACGATCCAACAAACCCAACTATTGATATAAATTTTGGAGTGCCAAAAGAGTTACAATTTCCGGCAACAACTTACCCAACAGATAATTTATTTAATACATATCATTTGCCATACATATTAGAGATTACAGATATTGAAAGCAAGCTATTGTCTTGCAAAATGTATCTTAATACTTTAGATATTTACAATCTGGATTTTAGCAAATATATATGGATCAATGGGGTATTATTTAGGCTCAATAAAGTTGATGCTTATAATCCAATGGCATATCAAACGACACAGGTTAATTTATTAAAAGTAATAAACACGAATTAATGGCAGAAGAAATAATTGGTATAAAGATAGTAGTAAATGGTCAAGAGAAAGTCTTGACTTCAATGGCTGAAATTAAAAAAGAATTAAAAGAAGCAAACTTTGATGTAATAAGATTTACTGAGCAATTTGGTGCAACTTCAAAAGAAGTTGCTGAAGCATCTAAAAGAGTAGCATTTTTAAAAGATGCTATTGGTGATGCGAAGGCAATGACTGACGCATTCAATCCTGATGCTAAATTTAAAGCAGTTGCGTCTTCTTTAGCAGGTGTAGCAGGTGGATTTAGTGCAGTTCAGGGAGTAATGGCATTGTTTGGTAAAGAAAATAAAAACGTAGAAGCCGCATTACTAAAAGTAAATGCGGCTATGGCATTGTCGCAAGGTTTACAAGCAGTCGGTGAGAGCGTTGATTCATTCAGACAATTAGGTGCTGTAATTAAAAACACTTCAACTTTTCAAGCAGCTTATAATTTTATAATTGGTCAAAAAGTTGCAATCGAAGAAGTAGATACCACTACAATGGCTGCGCAAACAGCAGCAACAAAAGCGCAAGCAGTTGCTACTAATACGGCAACAGTAGCAACAACAGGATCAACAACTGCAATGAAATTATTTAGAGCAGCATTAGTAGCAACGGGTGTTGGTGCGCTTGTTATTGGTTTAATTGCGGTTGTCAATAATTTTGATAAAATAAGTAATTGGATTGCAAAAAGTCCTTTAGCTTCTTTAGCAAAAGGTGTTAGCAATTTAGTTACCTCATTTACAGATTTTGTTGGAATTACAAGTGAAGCAGAAAGAAATTTAGAAAAATTATCAGGTGCTAATAAAAGAGCAAATGAAGATATTGAAAATAGAATTAAAGTATTAAAAGCGCAAGGAGGTTCTGAAAAAGAAATTTATGAGTTAAGTAAACAAAGGATTCAAAATGAACTTAATGATATAAGAAATGCGGCTAAAGTTAAAGGAGAAATATCAACAGAAGATCAAAAGAAAATGCGCGATTTAAAAACTGAGGAATTAGTTTTAACCGCTGGTTTTAATAAAAAAATTCAAGAAGATACTACAAAGGCAAATAAAGAGAAAAAAGATGCACAAGATAAACACAATGTTGAAGTAAAAAAAATAAATGATGAGGCTAATAAAAAATTAGAAGAAGATACTAAAGCAGCAAATAAAACTTTATTAGATTTACAAAATGACAAAAAATTAGCAGAAATTACTTCAGAAGATGAAAAAGCTAAAGCTAAATTAAAAATTGATGCAGATGCTAAATTAGAAGAAATAGATAAATTAACTATTCACGACGATTTAAAAAAGAAACTAAGAGATGCGGCAAATGCAGCGTATGAAGCAGAGAGAGCTGAATTAGATAAAAAACAAGTTGCAGAAAAAGCTAAAAAGGATGAAGAAGAAGCAAAGGTACAGACAGAATTTCAAACTAAAATAGCTGATATTAAAATTGCTGCAATCAAAAATGATGACGAAAGAGATGAAGCAACAAGATTAGCAAAATTAAAAAAACAATTAACTGACTTAGATGCAGATAAAGAGTTTATAAAATTATCAGAAGATGAAAAAGCAGTAGTAAAAAAAGATTTAATTACCGCATCAGAATTAGAAGCATATAAAGCTAAAAATGAAATTGTAAAAAAAGGTTTACAAGATGAATTAGATATATTACAAGCGCAACAAAAAGGCATAGAAGCAAATAGTGAAGCATATTTTAATAATGTAAAAGAAATTGAAAGAGTTTCTTATGAATTAAAAATTGCAGCAGCAAAAGGTAATGCAAAAGAAATTGAAAAAATTAATAAGGAACATTCTATTAATAATATTGCTATTGAAAAAGCTGAAAAAGAAGCAAAAAAAGCAATACTACTTGAGAGATTTAAAGCAGTTGAAAACTTTGGTAAAGATTTACAAGTATTAGCAGGTAAAAATAAAGACTTAGCTATTGCAGGAGTTATAATTGAAAAGGCAGCAGCTATTGGACAAGTAGTTGTGAACACGGTTGCAGCAACTTCAAAGGCTGTTGCAGCTTCACCTTTAACATTAGGTTTGCCGTGGTCGGCTTTAATTATTGCAGGTGGTATTGCACAAACTGCATTAATTGTAAAGTCAGGAATTGAACAAATAAAACAAATAAAAGCTGCGGGTGCATCAATACCAAGTACAGGTTCAATAGGTGATGGTGGTGGATCACCAGACTTAGGTAGCGCAGGTGGAGGTGGTGGCGCATTACCAGACACAGGTGGGGGTAGCGCACCTGATACCGGTGGCGACGGGGGTGGTAGTCGTAGAGCGCCAAGTGGAGGCGGTGGTGGCGGTTCTGTTCGTGCTTATGTAATACAAACAGATATTAATAATGCTCAACAAAGAGAACAAGAGATACAAAATAGAGCAAGGTTTCAGTAAACGATAAATATAAACAAAAAAACTATTTAGATTATGAATAAAGAATTACCAATATATATGTTGGATATTACAGAGGATATTAATGACGATTCACAAGTTGATTTTATTTCCTTAGTTGATAGTCCTGCAATTCAAAAGAATTGGAACGCATTTAATAAAACTCAAAAATTTGAAGTTACAAATGAAGATCGTCGTATTATTTCGGGCGCTATTATGTTGGCTGACACGCCAATTTTTAGGAGTGATGCTACTTATGGCGACTACTATGTGGCTTTTAGTCGTGATACTATTCTTAAAATTGTACAAAAGTTTTTCAAAAAAGGCTTCCAAAGTAATGTGAATTTAATGCATAATTCAAATGCAGCCTTTGAAGGGGTTACATTATTTGAGAGTTTTATTTCAGACCCTTCGCGTGGCATTATGCCAATGAAAGGGTTTGAGGATGCACCAGAGGGAAGTTGGTTTGGTAGTATGATTGTAGATAATGAGGACGCTTGGTCTAAAGTAAAGAATGGCGAGATTATGGGCTTTAGCGTAGAGGGTTTATTTAACTACAAACCTAAAGAAGTTAACAAGGTTGCATCAATGGTTGATGCTATCAAAAAAATATTATCACAAGTTAAGTGATAAACTTTTCATTTTTTCACTATATAATAAAAAAAGTATGAACGCACAGGAAGCAATTTTAAAAATTAAGGCATTGTTTGAGGACAACGCTGCGCCTGTTAAAGAAGTAGAAGCTGAAGAAACTAAGGTTGAAGAAACTAAGGTTGAGATGGCTGAATATTCTTTGATGGACGGAACTAAAGTTGAAATTTCAGCATTAGAGGTTGGCGGTTCTGTTAATTTAGCAGACGGATCAGTAGCACCGGCAGGCGACCACGAATTGATGGACGGAACAGAAATTACTTTAGACGAGAATGGCAAAATTATTGCTATTGAAACTAAGGTTGAAGAAGTATCACCAGAAGCAGAGGTTGAGGCAGGCAAAGATTATGAAGACAAAAAGATGCAAGATATGGCTGAACAATTCAATGCAAGTATTGCAGAATTAGTTGAAGCTAAAAGAGTATCAGACGAGAAAGTTTTAGAATTAGAAAATAAGGTTAAGCAAGGATTTGCACAAGTAGCTGAATTAATTGAAGCACTTTCAAATACACCTTCAGCCGACCCAATTCAAAGACCTAATAGCTTTAATTCATTTATTAATACAAATGATATTAAAAGCCAAAGATTAGATAAATATAGACAAGCAATTTTAAACATTAAAAATTAATAACAATGGCATTTGACGTATCAGCATTAGCCGCATACACAGAGCAAAACGAAGCCTTATTGGTAACGGATTCTGTATTAGGCGCAAAGACTGCATCTTTAATTAAGAGCGCAGGCAACGTTATGGTAGGCGTAAAGTCTTCTGAAACGATTAACATTATGGACACAGACGCAATATTTCAAGCGGGCGGAAGCTGCGGATTTACTGCATCAGGTTCAACAACTTTTACTCAAAGAACAGTAACAGTTGGAAAAATTAAAGTAAACGAAGCACTTTGTCCTAAAGACTTAGAAGCTAAGTATTTACAAAAAGCATTACCAACAGGATCAATTTATGATTCTATTCCTTTTGAGCAAGCGTTTGCTGAGAAAAAAGCAAAGACTATTGCTTCACAATTAGAGACTGCGTTATGGCAGGGCGATACAGATAGTGGCAACGCTAATCTTTCAAAATTTGACGGACTTGTTAAATTAATCGGTGCTGCAACAGGACCGGTAGCTGCAAACTCTGCAACTTATATTGCAACTGCGCCTATTAGTGCTGCAACAGGTATTGTAGCTTCAAACGTAGTAAGCATTTTTGATGGTGTTTACAAAGCTATTGATGCTAAAGTTGTAGCTTATGATGATATGACTATTTTCTGCGGAATGGATACTTTTAGAACTTACACTATTGCATTGAAGAATGCTAATATGTTTAACTATTCTTTTGATGGTAAGTCTGATAGCGAATTTGTATTACCAGGAACTCCTATTAAAGTTATTGCTTTACAAGGTTTAAACGGAACAAATAAAATTTATGCTTCAAGATTAAGCAACTTGTTCTTAGGAACAGATTTGTTGAACGAAGAAGAAAAGTTTGAAATTTTCTATGCAAAAGAAGCTGACCAAGTTAGATTTGTAAGTGAATTCAAAATGGGTGTAAACTTTGCATTTCCAGACGAGATCGTTAAGTTTATCTTATCATAATTATTCGGGGGTGTAAAATACCCCCATTTTTTAAAATATTAAATTAAATAACAATGGCGTGTGCATTAACACAAGGATATACTTTAGATTGTCGCGATAGTTTAGGCGGAATCGTAGAAGTATATTTCACAGAAGCGGCAAACGTATCTGCAACAACTGAAGCAAGTGGTGTAATTACTGCTTTGACTAAGGCGACAGGAAAACGTTTTTGGAAGTATGCTTTAGTTAAAGATACTTCAATGTTCAATCAAACTATGACTGCTTCTGTTGCAAACGGAACAGTTGTTTATGGTCAAGAACTACAAATAATTTTAAACAAATTACAAACCAATACAAGAAATGAATTACTTTTGTTAGCGCAAAATAGTTTAGTGGCAGTTGCAAAAGATAGCAACGGCATTTATTGGTATTTAGGAAAAACTCGTGGTATTGATATGACTGCAAATGCAGCATCTACCGGTACTGCGCAAGCTGATAGAAGTGGTTTCACTTTAACTTTTACAGGTTCTGAGCCTTGCATTAGCACCAAGCGTTGCACAAGCAGTTTATTCTGTTCTGGAAACAGCAGGCGCATAGGTTTTCATAGGTTTATAGGTTTGCCGCCGTTCGTTAATTCGTTCGGCGGTTTTTTTATGGATCATATATGAGCCTATTATCAATCAATTACGGCTCAAAGTTGTTTAATAAGGCAACTTTTATGATTGATAAAGTTTGCTAATAGAGAACTTGTTACCGAATTGGTAACATAGTTAGGGTGCAATATGTAAAATATTGTAACAGAATTAGGGTATATATGTTACTGATTTATATAGACTTGTAACAAAATTTGTTAATTGTTGGTAGTCATACTACGCAAGTGTTCACATTTTTAAACCTTTCACGGATTCGTGAACATAATAAAAAGTTGTTATACCTAAATTATAATAAGTTGCATGAATTTTACTAATATTTCATGCATATAATTGTATGATTCATACACTTATTCATACGATAATGTGTCATTAAAGTAACATATAGGTATTGTTATGTTACTTTTAAGGGACAAAGTAAAGTTATAACTTGACTGATGTTATAACGCGGTAAAGCTAAAACTTTACATATTAGGTTATTTATCCCCTATCTGCAACAAATTCAAATTTCTGCTATTTAGTAATATGATGAGGTTAACGAAAGGGCAGACGCAAAATATTATTTTAACATTGACCGAAAAGGAGTTATTAACTAACCCTAATTATTTGTTCGTTTTTACTAATAGAAGCGCCAATACTGAGGTTAAATTTGTTAAGCTAAATAATACAGACATAAGTTTGTACAAGGATAGGTACAATGAATTTAGTATTGTTACAGATACTAACTTTGCATCTTCTTTGAATGGTCAATACGACTATGAAATATATGAGCAAGCAAGCCCAACCAATACAAATCCTGTGGGTTTAAATATGCTTGAATCAGGCATAATGGAACTTATCGGAACGGCTATGTCGTTTACTGAATATTCAACAACAGACACTTATAAAATAAGACAATAATGGATTTAAGAGTATTAACATTTGCGGAAGCTAAGCAGCCTGAATTTAAAGAAAAGAAGGGCGAGGGCTATATTCAGTATGGCGACCGAAATGACTATCCAAATTATTTGGTTGACCTATTCAACAAGTCAGCTAAACATAATGCGATTGTAAAAAGCAAGGTTCACTATATTAGCGCAAATGGTTGGAAGGGAAGTCCAGAGGCAGAGGCATTTATTCAAAAGGTTAACAGAATGGAAAGTCTTAATGACTTAACCCGCAAAGTTTCTTTAGATGCTGAATTATTTGGTGGATATTATTTAGAAATTATATGGTCAGTAACTAAGCAATTATCTGAAGTATGGCATTGCGATTATACTAAGATTAGAACTAATAAAGACAATACTCAATTTTGGTATAAGGAAAAATGGGATGACAGAAATGAAAAAGCTATGGTATATCCTGCTTTTAATGCAAATAATCCCGTAGGCAAACAAATACTTTATATTAAAGAATATCGCCCTAATATGGGTTTTTATTCATTGCCAGGATACTTTGGTGCGCTTAATTATATTGAATCAGATATTGAGATTTCTAAGCACGTCTTAGGTAATGCGCAAACAGGATTTAGCGCAAGCAAATTAATTACCCTGCCAAATGGTGAACCTTCAGATGAAGAAAAACGTAATATTGAAAAGCGTTTTACAAGTAGGTTTAGCGGATCAGATGGCAAGAAGTTTATTTTAGCTTTCGTTAATGATAGTGCAAGGAAGCCAATAGTTGACGATCTGGGAACTTCTGATATTACAAAAGAGGACTTCGGGCGTGTGGATTCATTGATCCAGACTAATATATTTTCAGGGCATCAAATTACTACGCCGTCAATCTTTGGTATTGCAGAGGCAGGCAAATTAGGTAGCCGTTCTGAGATGAGGGATGGTTACGAGATATTTAAAAACACCTATGTAAATAGCAAACAAATGCATCTTGAAAGTGTGTTTAATATGTTAGCTAAATATAAAGGGATTGCGGAACCTGAATTACTTATAATTCCAACCGAGCCTATTGGCTTTGAGTTTACTGAAAACATACTTAAAGAAATAGCGCCAAAAGAATGGTTACTTGAAAAAGCAGGAATTGATATTAGTAAATACCAACCCGTTGCCCAACAAGCGCAGTTTTCAGACGAATTTAGCGTGTTTTTTGAGTTTGGCGACGCAAAGGATAGCTTTAATGTTTGGAGGTCAAGAACGCGCTTTAATGACGATTCAGAATACCAAATGTTTGCAGAGGTAAACCAATTACAGGCGAATGTGCTTGATTTGATGTCTAAGGATAAAAGAATAACGCCAGAAGTATTGGCGACAACCCTTGAACAAAGCGTAGATACTATTAATCAAGTAATTAAAACATTAATATCAAACGGGTATATTCAAGCAAATGAATATGTTATTGGCGAAGGTATTGATAGCAATACAATTATTGAGCATACATTAACAGAGCCATTAAACGATATATTAACAAAAATTAAACCACAAACAAAAGAGTTACTAATTAGATATTCTTATGAGTGGAAAGAAGAATTTAATATACCTAATGCAAGTAAAACTACAACGCCATTAATTAAAAAAAGCAGACCTTTCTGTGAATATTTATTAAAGGCTGACAAAATGTATTCTCGTAGTGATATAGAAAGTATTTCAGCACGTTTAGGATATTCAGTTTGGGATAGAGCTGGCGGTTGGTGGAATGATGATGGCAAAATTTCAGCAAGTTGCAGACATAGATGGGTTTCAAATATAGTAACAAGAAAATAAAATGAGCAAAAACACATTATTCATATCAGTACAATCAATTAAAGATAGAACAGGGCTACACGCTAACGTAGAAGAAAAATTAGTATTGCCTGAAATTAAGACCGCGCAAGATATGTATATTTTGCCCGCTTTAGGTTCGGCATTGTACAATGAATTACAAACGGCAGTAGATGCAAATACATATACGCAATTACAAACAACTTTATTAGACGACTACATTGTAGATTGTTTAATTTATTTTGTTATGTCAGAGCTTCCACAAGGTTTATCATATCAGTTTTACAATAAGGGTTTAATAAGAAAGACAGGCGAGAATCAGGAAAGCCCTTCAATGCAAGATATGATTGACGTGGCAAATAGATACAGAGCAAGAGCAGAATTTTATAAACAAAGATTAATAAAGTATCTGAAACAAAACAATGCTTCTTATCCTAATTACTTAAACTTTGGTAGCGGCATTGATTCAATCAAACCTGACAATGAGGGTTACACAGTTTCAATGTATTTAGGGGATGCTTGTTGCAATGACGATTATGAGGGTAAGAATAAAAAAACTTTTGAAGAAAGGTATCAGGGAAATATTGGTTGCTGCTAATATATGAGTAAACAAGTAACAATAAAAAACCAAACTAAACTAAAAGTTTATTTGGAAAAAGCAAAAAAGAATGACACTAAATCAAATAGTGAAAGAATTAACAAAGATAGGCAACGACCACGAGCAAATTAATTACGTCTATTTTGGTGATGTCTGGGAACGTTTAAGCAATGGCGAGGTAACATATCCTGCTATGTTTTTTACGTTAACAGGTGCAAATTATGGCGCTAAGGAAATAGCTTTCTCATTTAGCCTTTACTTTATGGATCGTATGCTTATGGAAGAAACAAACGAAACGGAAGTTTTATCAGATATGACACAGGTTGCGGGTGATGTAGTAGCGCAGTTAAGATACCCAGAGGATTATTCTATTGTAACTTGGACTTTAAGTCAAAACTTACCCGTTACATTTTATACAGAAAGTGATCCTGATTTATTAGCAGGGGTAAAATTAGATGCAACATTAACCGTGCCATTTATTAACAATAGGTGTCAAGTACCTTCAAATTATCAATTTTAATGGAATCAAAAAAAATTAATCAATTAGCGACAGAACTTGCGCCAGATTTATCAGATTTAACAATTATAGGCGACCCAACAACAGGTATAAGTAAAAAAATTACGCTATCACAAATGGCGTCTTTATTTACGGGTACAGTTGAAGAATACGCAAACTTTGCGGCATTCCCTTTGGTTGGTGTTGCTGATACAATTTATATTGCATTAGATACAAACATTTTGTATCGTTGGAATACAGGGACAAGCGCATACGTAGAATTGTCACCAAATATTGTATCTTCTTTGGTGTTTAACGACGCGAATGGATTTGACGGAACTATTAATTTAGTTGGTTCAGTTGCGACCTTAACAATTACGACTGCATTAACAACCGGTTCAGTTGGTTTTATAGGTGCTTCAGGTGCTTTATTACAAGACAACGCAAACTTCTTTTGGGACGATACAAATAACAGATTAGGTTTAGGTACAAATGCGCCAACAACTGCATTGGACGCTTTTGGTTCAGGAATTATTGGACGTTTAAACGGTACTTCAACAAACAATGCTTATTTAGGTTTTGCAAGTGCGGGTACAAACAAATGGTCAGTTGGCAACGTTCAGTCAGACCATAGATTTAGAATATTTAGTGAAGCAAATAGTGCTGAATTAATTACGATTTTACAAACAGGCGAATTTGGTATTGGTATTGCAAACCCTACGACAAAACTTCATATTGACGGCGGTGCTTCAGCTTTAATTGCAAATTTAGACGCAAATGTTTCTGTTGCAAAAAGTGTATCATTCCGTTCAGATAATAGTAACAGATTTAACATTGAAGTTTCAGGTACAGAATCAGGTTCAAATGCAGGCGCGGATTTATTTATTAGACGATATTCAGACGCGGGTTCTTTAATTGATACCCCTTTGACAATTACACGTTCAACAGGTAATGCAACTTTTAGTGGTATTTTAATTACGCCGCAAGTAAAAGCTGCAACAAGTGCAGGATTAAGTATCAATGCAAATAGTGGAACACAGGTGGCAGATTTTGGTGCAGGTGGTAGTGCTAATATTACTTTCTTTGGAGGATTAAGTGGTACAAGTGCTACATTTAGTGGTGCTTTATCATCAAACTCATTGACTCTTACAAATGCTTTATCAGTTGCAAATGGTGGTACAGGTGCAAGTTCTTTTACTTCGGGTTCAATATTATTTAGCAATGGTACATTAATTGCGCAAGACAATTCAAACTTATTTTTTGACGACACTAATAATAGATTGGGAATTGGTACAAGTTCGCCCGGTCTTAATCTATCAGTACAAGGATTGTTTGGATTGCCTAACACAACAGGCACACAAACTGTCGGAATATTTAGAGTTCAAGATTCTTCAAGTAACATCGCCCTTGATATGGGCGTAGTTGAAAATGTTGCTACTTGGATACAATCAGGAAACAAAGCAAATTCAGCAGTTCTTCCGCTTATATTGAATCCAAATGGGGGAAATATAGGCATAAATACAACAAGCCCTGCTGATTTATTAGAAGTAAAAGGCGGCTTTATAAGATTATCTGCAACATCAGGTAATGGGCCACAATTTAATTTATATTCAAATGGTCAAACAAGCAATCACGTTAGTTTAGCTCAAGGCTTTGCACTTGCAACTGATAATATTGGATACTTAATTAATAGAGCAAATGCTGATTTTGTTTTTGGTACTAACAATACCGAAAGATTACGTATAGCTTCAACAGGTGCAGCTACATTTTTAGGTAATGTAGGTATCACAGTTGCTGATACTCCACAACTTTTACTAACTCATTCTAATACAAGTAGAACATTTTTAATGGCAGTTGATGGTAGTAATGCTTTTTTTAGAGCAAATTCTACTAATAATATATTATTTCAAATAGCAGGGGGTACAACTGCTTTGACTATTACAAGTGCGGGTAGTGTGCAATTTTCAGTTCCTTACTCATCAGGGTATCATATTGACTCAACTCCTGCACAAATTGCAGTTGCTAATGGTGGTACAATAAATTTTTCTAATTTTTCAGGAATGGTAGTAATGAATAATCATACATCTGGGGGTGTTACTATATATTTAATGGGTGCCGGAATGACTACTGCTGTTGCAAGTAATGGTACACAAGTTGGAACTATGGCTTATAATGCAGGTATAAATGGATATACTTGGACAAACAATTCAGGTGGAACAAATATTTTTGGGGCTGCAATTATAAGAACAAGAATAACGGCATAAAATTATTATTATGAATTATACAAAAGAAAAATTACAAGATAAACATTATAAAGTAAATGTTATAATTAATGAAATAGAACATACTTTTCAATGTATTGTAGCAAATGATACGGAAGCGGATTTAGATGAAATTGTACAATGGAATATTGATAATTTAAATAAACCATTTGTAGAACCAAAACCAAGTTATGCAGATAAAAGAAAAGCTGAATACCCTCCAATAGAAGATTATTTAGATGGTATTGTTAAAAACAATACTGCACAAATTCAAGCGTATATAGATGCTTGTAAAGCAGTAAAAGCAAAATATCCAAAATAAACAAAACTTACAAGAACAAATGACAATATTTTTAACCATAGTATTTTTAGTTCACTTAATCAGTTGGGTTTTATACCAAAAGCATCAATTTAACGAACGCGACCTTTACGCAACTAATGCACAGGAAGCATACGAGCAAAATAAAAAGTGGCATTTTTGGAAGGGTATAAACCATTTATCAGTTTATGTTTTAGTTTGGTCGCTTTATGGTTTTTGGTCAATGTTTTTATTTGCGACTGCTTTTTGGTTTGGCTTTGACATTCTTTGCAATGTTATCGTTTTAAAAAGACCTGCGTTTTATGTAGGTGTAACGGCTGACACAGATAAATTTATTAGAAAGGTAGCTGAATTTATAAAAATAAAACCTGAATATACTTCGGCATTGATAAAAATACTAATTTTGACAATATTATTAATTTTAAAATAAACACTATGATTACTTTGAACGAACAACAATTAACAGAACTAAACCAATTTTGTCAGGAACTTCCAACAAAATACGGAGTGCCTTTATTACAATGGTTTAAGCAAATTCAAGACGAACAAGCGCCAAAAGAAGAAAAAAAAGACTAAATGACACCGCATAGCAATCAAGCCGACATAGGCACAGGAATAAGCGTTTTAAGCGCTATTGTAAGCATTTCAACAATTCAACCCGTAGTTACTTTATTTGCCGGTTTGATTGCAATTATATCTGGTGTGATGGCAATTCGCTATTACTATAACGCAACTAAAAAAGTAAAAGATGATTAAAAATTTTGTAATTGCAGTCTTATTGGTTGTAGTTATTTTATTTTTAATTACAAATCCAACTTATAAAAGTTCAGTTATTGTAAAGACAGATACGCTTTACCAACAAAAGACTTTTACTAAATACAAAAAGGGAAGTGATATATATTCGTATATCATTGAAACCGATTCTGTATTTATTCCTGTACACGATACGATAAAAATAGTATCTGATTATAGCCGTGTATATTCGTATTTAGATACGATTCGCTTAGATACGAATAATGTCGTATTTATCCAAGATACGATTACCCAGAACAGGATTATAGGTAGGGGATTCAGCGCTAATTTAAGCGAAAAGACCATAATACAAACAAGGACTATCACCCCAAAGCCTAAGAATGCCCTTTATTTAGGCGTATTAGCCGATTTAAGACAGGATAAGTCTTTGCAAGGGGTGGGCATAGGTTTAATGCTAAAGGTCAAGGATAAGGCTTTAATAGGGGTAGGATTCGATTCTAACAATTTTATCAGGACTTCTTTTTATTTTAAATTATGACACAAGAGGAAATATCAAACCAGATTGCAGCAGATAGAAGCAAAGGAGGATTAGTTGAAAAACTTGTTTTTGTTTTATTGCCAATTTGTGTTTCGGCTATTGGTTGGTTACTTACTCAAGTAAGCACTTTAAACAACCAGATAACTGTATTAAATAATAAAGTTGCAGTTGTAGTAAATGCAGAAAATAAAGCTATCCCACCACAAGGAACAACTATTGAAATGGAAGCTATTAGGTCAGCAGCAGCACAAAGCAGAGCAGATATGAAGATGGAAATAGTTGAAAGAATGACTAACATAAAAGAATCAGCAGCAACAGAAAGAGCAGAAATTAAACAAAGATTAGCAGTATTAGAATTTAAAAATAAAATTAAATAATGAAACAATTTTTTACAGAAGATAATGGTCGGTTTAGTATGAAACGTCTTTGCGGTCTTATGTGCGTAGTTGCCTTATGCGTTACTATGTATCATAATAGCTTTAGCGAATTATCAAAAGCACCAAGCGAGGCATTGGTTTACGCAGTTGCAAGTTTAGCATTTGGTTGTTTAGGATTGACAACGGCTGAAAAAATATTTAAAAAAGATTAAAATGAAATTATCAGAACATTTGGATTTATCCGAAGTAATTAGAAGCGAATCAGCGAAGCGCAACGGCATATCTAATATGCCAACAGAGGCGCATATTGCAAACTTTAAGCTATTAGCTGAAAAAGTTTTTGAGCCTATTAGATTAAATTTTCGTTGCCCTATTAATATTTCAAGCGCATACAGGTCTGTTGAATTGAATCGTGCGGTTAAGGGAAGCGCAACAAGTCAGCATTGCACAGGCGAAGCGATTGACGTGGATATGGATGGAACGCCACACGGGGTTACCAATAAAATGGTTTTTAATTTTATTAAAGATAATTTGGAATTTGACCAATTAATCTGGGAATTTGGCACGGATCAAAACCCTGATTGGGTTCACGTTTCCTACGAAAGTAGCGGTAAGCAAAGGAAACAAGTTTTGAAAGCATATAAAGAAGCAGGAAAAACAAAATACAAACCCTATTAATGACAAACAAAAACCTAAAAACCAAACGCCGCAGACTATTTTTTGACATAGAAACTTCACCGAATATCGGATTGTTCTGGGAAGCAGGCTATAAAAAAAATATAGATTACTCAAACATAATTCAAGAACGTGCAATTATTTGTATCTGTTATAAATGGGAAGATGAAAAAGAAGTTTATGCCCTTCAATGGGATGCTAAGCAAAACGATAAACGTATGCTTGAACAATTTATTGAGGTTGCAAATGTGGCTAATGAAATGGTCGGACATAATGGGGACAAATTTGACTTGGCTTGGATCAGGACAAGATGCTTATTTCACAATATATCTATGTTCCCAAAATATACAACGATTGATACCTTAAAAGTTGCCCGTCAAAAGTTTAGATTTAATTCTAATAGGTTGAATTACATAGCGGATTTTTTAGGATTAGGACAGAAGATTAAAACAGAATATAGCCTTTGGAAAAACATTCTTTTAAATAAGGATAAGGTGGCTATGGAAGCAATGATTAAGTATTGCAAAAAGGATGTAATATTACTTGAAAAGGTTTTTAAATTATTAAGCGCACATATTGAACCAAAGACACATTATGGCGTTATATTTGGTGAAGACAGGGGAACTTGTCCAGAATGCGGATCAGATGATTTAATAAAAAATAATAAAGTAGTAACTGCAACAGGGTTAACAAGGATTCAATATAAATGTAAAACCTGCAATCACTATCATTCAAAAACCGATAAATAATATGAAAATGCCTAAAGGATTTGGTAAGTGGTCTGCTCAAGAGCAAGAGATTTGGTTAGTAAATAAATTACAAGATTACTATGCAATACAAAACCAAATTTCAAGAATGTTAGCGTCAATTAGAGGTGGACAAAGATTGCAAATATCTGAAGTAGAAAGACCAGATGAAGCACTTTTAAAATTGTAAAAAATGGAAGAAGAAGTTAAACCTGATGCCGAACCTATTGAAGAATTAGAATGGGAAGATGCTGAAAGCACTACAAGAAGTGATTTAATTTCCTGTGCCTATTATGCTATTAATGCAGTTGATGAAATTGATCTTACTTTGATTTCAAAGATTGAAGCTAATAAAATAAAAAAAATTAGAAGGCAGTCGCTTGAAATTATTGCTGAAGTCATTAACGAATTGCACGCTGAAATGTTTGATGTTGAAGAAGATATATAAATAATTTTATATATATAAGGTATTGCCGCTTATAATAAGTGGCTTTTTTTTGCCTAAATAATTAATAAAGTGTACATAATATGGATAAAAGGTGTATATTTGTAATGCCGTAATAAAACCATACGGCATAAATACTATGAAAAGTTTTAAATTTATTGGGGAAGCCAAATATGGTAAACCCGAAGACATTTTTTATTACACTACCGAAGACGAACAATATATTCTGGATTCGGGTAGTCATACAAAAGAAATTGCCTATGAAAAGTTTTTGATTTTATCACAGGGCGGTTCTTTAAAGCCTACAAAAGAAATATTTGAAGAAATAATTTTTGAACCTGAAAATTAAAAAAATGAATACTCTTTACGAATTAGAAAAACTAAGAAACAATGTTAGCTATTTAGAATGGTTATTTGAGTTATCAACAGAAGCAAATGCGCGTCAAAGATTGCAAAGGTATAAAGAAGCTAAACAGGAATTAAAAGAGTTTAAAGCGAAATATTACCCGCATCTTTTACAGCAACCTAAATTTAATTTACCTAAAATGTCATATACCCCAATGTCCGAATGGACTGAAAAATTTGAGGAATATGGCGACTATTAAAAACAAACCTATGAAATTAGTAAAAATTCAGGCGGAATTAAAAGCGCCTAAAAACCAAATGAATGCTTTTGGGAAATATAAATACCGAAGCGCAGAGGATATTATTGAAGCAGTAAAGCCAATACTATTTAAAAATAATTGCGCTTTGCTTATTAGTGATGAAATCGTACAAGTAGCTGACCGAGTATATGTAAAGGCAACTGCTATGTTAATTGATGAATCTAACGAGGAGTTACCCATAAAAGTTTACGGATGGGCGCGCGAAGAAGAAGTAAAAAAAGGAATGGACGCAGCACAAATAACAGGCTCTGCAAGTTCCTACGCCCGCAAGTATGCCCTTAATGGATTGTTTGCAATAGATGACACTAAGGACGCTGATTCAACCAATGAGCATAAGGACGAAGTTGGCGAGGAAAAGCGAATGAAATTAATTGCCCTTCTGGAAAATACTATCTGGGATGAAAACCTGAAAAGCAAACAGGCTATAAAGATTAGCGCTTACACTACGAATGAGCAATACGAC
>Ga0208975_1000595_pt1 | contig 16907 bp, 19 predicted proteins | sample GreLakmeER78MSRF_FD_187700 | JGI IMG/M metagenome (GOLD analysis project Ga0208975, IMG submission 187700) | Freshwater lentic microbial communities from great Laurentian Lakes, MI, USA - Great Lakes metaG ER78MSRF (SPAdes) | ecosystem: Environmental > Aquatic > Freshwater > Lake | place: Great... | reverse complement strand
CAAGCACTTTTTATTTTTGTATGTAATTCTTTTTTATAGCACGTTTTAACTAAAAAATACAAAATAATTGAAATTATACCACCACCAGCACTTAGACCAATTACAGATCCGGAATCATCCATTTATTAATTATTAGTATTATTTTTATCCATTATAATTTGTCGGACATTCATATATGTCTTATCAATAGCCTTAAATAACTCTTCATTATGTTTCTCAGAAAATTTAGTAAACACTACTTTATAGTGATATAAACTATTTAAATATTCCTGTTGTTGATCTAAAGTACTTGATGGTGTTAATTTATTACACTTATCGATAAGCGTTTTTCGCATATCAATAATTGTTAGTAACATTTCCATTTTTTTCTAATTAGCCGGGAGAAAAAATTCCGGGAAGTTCTGCCGGGAACATTTAATCCAGAATCTCCACTGCTCCCGCCTTCAGGGTCAGCACACGGGTAAAGTGGAGTATCACGTAGTGGGTCAGATTACCAAGTGCTCCACCAGACATCGTGTTATCAACCGTAGGGGGCACCGTAGTGTTTCCGGTCGCTACCTGACCGTTGTTCTGAATCTCAACGGCAATCTGGTAACCTGAAGTGCTTGTATTAATACCACCAGCATCAGGCTGATTCGTCAGGAACTGCTCCAAGTTTACGCCATTCTGAAACATAGCCTCGTCAGCAGCGTTCGCACCAAGCAGAGTACCATCCTTAGTTCCGGTCGCTAACGCATCCTGACGTTGAGTATTACCCGTTCCATTAACCCGAGCAACAGGCTGTCCAACATAGTTAAACCAAGAAATCAACGCACCACCAGCCACGGAGCCAAGTTGATTATATGCTTTCTGAAGTTCCTGGAACTGAGACGCCGAACTCTGGATCTGGAGTTGAGGATAACGCTTAGAGTTAATCACCACCTGGTAAGATGAGAAGCAGAAATTACCGTTAGTTGAGTTATTACGCCACAGGAAAGAAGTCTCACCAGCAGTTACCTTAGATACACCATACACGCCCTTAAGGAAACGAGTACCCTTCGCTACTACGATACGAGTTAAAGCACCTACGGAACCTGGACCAGTACCAGCGGAAGAACCTCCAGAAATAGATGCGGGCTGAATTTGGTATGTGTCAATAGGATACGCAACACCAGAACCATTAGGCATCTTTAGTTCATTGTCCATCAACGCATAATAGTCAGCAGACATACGACAGCAATCATACGTCAGAGTCACGTCGTTGATTGTTACAAAAGCACCAGCCGTAGAAGCGGGAACCGCTGTCGAAGGATTTAGCACCCACGCCGCACCAGCCATCTGTGAGCGGAAAAGAATCTCTATAGTTATATCCTGGAAGTTACGAGCAGCAAAAAGTGTAGGTAGACGACATACACCAAGCATCGTTAGAGGTACGGCATAGTAACGACCCGAAGTTAGCCAAGCGTTACCCACAGCCCAACGGGAATCTATAAGAGCAGTGCCTGTCACATCCGCAGCGTTGTTAACCGCCATGTTTGGACCATCATTCCATTTATCGTAAATATGAAGACCCTCGAAACCGCCATTCTGTTTGTAGTAGTTGTAAGGCATAGAACCCTGAACCAACGCATTCACAAAATGACCGACGTTATTTAGTACCTCTACTGTCTGACCACCAACCTTAACGTTAATGGTATCAACAAGAGAAAATACGTGATCATCTAGAGCAAGGTCGCCACAACTTGTTCCAGTAACCTTGAAGTTAAGTACCATTGTAGAAGTATCGATATAGTCGTTCTGGTTCGCTACACGAATAATCATAAGGCGAGTTCCAGAGCCACCAACCGTATACGTATCACCGGAAGAAGGAACCTGGGTAGCAGTATAACGTTCCTCTACAACCGAAGCACCGGTCAGACGATCCTTGAGCATCGCAAAATCCGGAACTACTTCATCCACTCGGGGCATTAGAAAAGGAACAGTCAGTGCGGACATTGTTTCTAATATATGAAATATTTTTTAAAATTTCATATATTAGTTTTTTCCTTCAAATCCGGGGATTCAAAAGGCTCTATTTAAAATTCTTCCTGCTTGTCCAATTCTTCCAGCCCGGGTACCCATATATCCAGTTCCAGCCTTCAGAGCCTGATTGAATCCACCTTTTATATCTCCTTCCTTGAAGGCATCTACAGCATTTAAAGAAGCATTACCGATATTACGAATATCTTTTATACTCATTCCACCGGCTACCGGAATACTTGTAGCAACATCTTCTGCCTTAGAAACTAAACCACCAATAATTGGAATCTTTTTAGCCTTTTCAATAAGTGGATTTTTTTGATTTAGTGATTCTCGACCATACTTAGTTGCTTCGCTTATAGCACCTTTAACATCGCCTTGTAGTAATTTGCTACCTCCCGTAGCAGCGGCATCTATACCTCGTAAAGCATTCGTAGCAGCCCAACCAATCGGAGTATATTTTTCAATACCACCTGCTATTTGACCAAGTACCGGGACGCTTTTAATTCCATTCCACGCTTTATTTCCAAAGTTTTTAACTTCATTCCAACCATCTCCAATCTTCTTACCTATTACATCGAAGCCATCTCGAACCTTCTTACCAAAAGCATCGAAATCACTTTGTGCGTTGCCCATTCTAAGATTACTTAGGTAAATTTCTTATAGCCCTTCTTGTTAGCCCTTCTACCATCTGAACATTTTGAGGTGTAACATAACCGTCAGTATACTCTCCTACTTTAGCAATTGCTGCCTGTTCTAACTGACCTAACGCATTTCGGGCGGCTCCCCCAACCAAGGGTATTTCACTTACAGATCTTTTTATATCTCCATATCCGGACTTTGCTTTTTCAAACAATCTAAGACCGGACTCTAGACCGCTACGAACTTTTTTTCCGAAAGAATTAAGTCTTTCTTTGGCTCTGCTCCACCAACTCGGCATTGTCTTCTATTTTATATATTTTATTTAAGGTACGAAATCTTTCTTTTGCCGGGCGTTTATAATCAACTATCAAATGTCCATAATTATCCTTTTTACGTATATCTTTATAAATATTTACTATATCATCGGGCGTAGCAAATTCTGACTGATGTTCTTCAGATATTTCTTTCATCATTTCTTGATTTACACCCATAACGACAAGATGGGTAACATTTGTCATACGACAATTACGATTAATATGTTTATATACTTGTGATGTAATTATAATAGAAATTCCAGCATTACGACCGCTACAAAACACATCATCTATAATATTTATAGTTTGACGATTAACTAAACCTTTTGAAGAATAATCATCAAAAACAAATAGGATTCGGTAATATCTTAAGTTTTCTGATTTTCGCTCTTCTTGTAAAATACGTATTTCATCAACTATATTTTTTATTTCTTCTTCATCAAATGTATTATATACTTCTACGTTTTTTAGTTTTTTAAATTGTGTATTATATCTTGGGGAGCCGTTCCATATTATTATCTTATCAAAAAATCCTTCGTACATCTTTTTATCAGACAAAAGACTATAAAGAAAACTACTTTTACCACCACCGGAAGATCCAACAATAACACAACGAAAAGGATGCCCAAATAATCTTTTATCTAATTTAGCAATCTTTGTATCTTGCTTTTCACTATCTAACGGCATTGGCTTTATAATTAAATCCCTTTCTTGCTTTTCCATCTATAGATTGAAACGTTTTTTAAAATCTTGTATACTTGCTTTAAGAGTCTTTTTATTCCACAATATCCATCTACTTAAGGCACCTGGCGTAATAGGATTATTCCAATCCTCATTTTTTTCATGTCGTTTTAAGTACAATTTTTTTCGTTCGTCGTCTTTATGCTTTGTATAGTCAGACATTCCTTTAGCCCCGAATGATACTACCTTTTCTTTTTTACCACACTCCGGAGGCTTATCTTTAGCACAAGGACAACCTTTCTCTCGAAATGTTGCGTCGTATTTCTTTCCTTTTACGTCGGATTCTTCTACCTTACATAATTCGAATTTTCGTTCCATCTAAAATATATTCCTAAAATATAATGGATAAATCTCCCGGGCAGGAACTTTCTGATTTACTATTTGGTCTACAAATGACAGTTAAGATACTAGATGGTATTATTAACGAACATAAAGAAGGTAAGAGAGATCAATTTGATTATGAATCTAGAGTACATAGTCAAAGTAATCTTTTAGCCAATAATTTAAAGACAGTTAAACCATTAGTTGAAAAACTTTTTACAGAAGCATATAGTAGATTTAAGCAGAATGAAACATAATTACTTCATTTCAGTATGTAACAGAAAACACATATCACTTCTGTCAAGAAATTCCTTATCTTTAATTGGCTTTCTGTCAACAATAACTCTTAGTTCATAATCACTTATGTATACAACTTTTGTATATTTAAGTATATTTTCACCAATTATCGGTATTTGATATATAACTCTATTAGGCATTACTTTTACGTTAACGTTTCGTGTGTGGTGCCAAATTTGATTTAACATCTAATCAAAAGTTACTTCTACCGGAGATGATGAAATTTTTATTGGCTTTGGAGGTGGTTTAAATGTTATTTTATTTTTTTCACCAGAAGCCGGTTTTGGAATGGAAACTTTTTCCGGTTTAGCCACTTTTTCAGCAGGAATATATCGGGCTCTTTGTTTTTCATTTTTTAATAATCTTGCTTTTTCTTTTTCTTCTTCGGATTTAGGCTCTTTTATAGGTTTTACTTTCGGCTCTTTTATTGGTTTTACTTTTGGTTCTTTTGGTTCTTTTATTTCAGTATAATCTGATTTTCTTAACGATTTTCCTATAGGTTTTTCATCAAGAATCTTTTTGGCTTGTTTTTCAGATAATGGTTCTGGTAACTTAAGCCTCCGGTCTTTATCTTCATATTTATCTTTATATTCACGTATCGGAGGAATCTTATCAGGTTCTAATACATCTCTTAAATAACTATCCTTAACAAGTCTACGTTTTCCAATTTCATTCTTACGTTTAACTAACAGATTAAGTTCTCCGGAACTATAAGTTACGGCTTTTGATTTAGGCATACATAAAGGATATTCTCCCGGCTTAATTGGAGCGTTACCGCATTTAGTAGGATTTTTTGGATCTTTAAGGAAACTTTTTATATCAATCCACTCCTCTTTTCTCCATGATTTTAATTCTTCCGGGTTATCGCCTTTGTATGCTTTTTTAGAATTCCCATATTTTTCACGGAACTTTTTTAAATATGTCCGGGTATAAGCCATTGATCGATAAGCAGAAGGTTTATCATACTGTTTATTAACTTCATCTTTAGACAGACCATATAAATCTTTATCGGTTGGTTCAGCCATTTTTATCTATTATATAATTAGAAATGTCTGCCCCTATGCCTCTTCGTTTTTACAATCCCGTGAAAAATCTTTGTGCTAAAGTAAATTTAGATTATGAAACCGTAATTGGAACCGGATTAAGTCCTTCTATGCGTGAGGCTTATATAAATGCTGATATTGCTAAAACTATTGATTGTATTGATAATAAGGATAAAAAACTTGTTAAACATAAAATAGAATTCTTAAATAGAAAGTATGGAGGAAACAATTCTAAGACAGAGTCTGGAGATGGAGAGACAGAAGACAAGGGGCGTATTAGATACGATATGGGGGCTAGGACTGAGCCTGTATTGCCTGACGATAGCAAAGTGGACGAATCCACAACTCCATCAAACAGCGTGGAAAATAGTAAACCTTTCACATACAAACGTACCGGCGTTGTCTTTATCCCCGGTCGTGGAGTCATCGATAGAAACGAACTCGGAATGGACTGAAGATCCTAAAACAACAGAGAATGAACAGTAAATGAACAGTAAATGAACATCCCGGCAAATTAATTTCTCTATATTAGATATAAGAATGTCTGATACAGAGGAAGTCGTACTTTCTAGAGCACCTGCTAAACGTGTCAATACTAAACCGGAGATTGCTCGGGAGAAGTTAAAAGAGAAACGTGAACGTCTGAAGAAGGAGAAGGAGAATCTGATGATTGAAGAGGCGAAGAAGCGTCTGATTGAAGACAACAAAAAAGCAGAGCAAGAAGCGTTGATATTAAAGAAGAAAGAAGAAGAACAGAAACAGAACAACCCATCATACGCTATGCTAAAAAGGATGGAGGAAATGATGGCTATGTTACAATCTACTCAGATGAAACCAGTAAGCGAACCCAAAGTAGAACCAGAACCGCAACCTGTAAAGAAGAGGGCATCTAAAAAGGCTATAGATATCGCTGGGGGCGAAGTTGAATTAGATGAACAGAAACATATTCCATTTGCTAAAAGTCCACTTGATGAATATCGTGGAACTGGAAAAAAGAAATTGGAAATTGTAACAACAGAAGATGTCGAAGATGAAGAGAAACCTTTACCAAAACAAAGAAAGCCTAGACAACCAAAACAAAATATAAATAAAGCACCTGGTCTTCCAAAACCTAGAAAGAAGGTCGTATACTTACAAAAGCCTGAGGTTCAGCAAGATGAATCTACAAAATTTATAGGATATGATGTAGCACCATCGGCTGAACCTGTTCAATACCAACCATCGTCGGGATTACTATCCGCAATGATGGGTCGTAGAAATATGTTTACAGCGTATAATTAATTACTTTTTCTTATAAGTCTTTTTAGCCTCCTTCATTGCGTCGCTAAGCGTCGCCTTAGGATTCTTCTTCTTAAGTTTCGCATGTGCTTCCTTAACCGCCGTCATCCAAGCAGTTGGGGGCATCTTATATTGTATGTAAAGAAAATCCTGTCGGCTCTGAAAGTTTCAATTTAGATCCCATTACCGGAGGAGGTAACATTTGACGCTTATTCATTATTTCATGATGTAAAAACATAGTTTCTGGTCCAACCTTCTTGTTAGTCCAATCTACGTTTCCGCCTACAATAGCCGGAGCCGTAGGTAGAGGTTTTACTTCTCCGGAAAGCATAGTCTTAAATCCAAACTTAGGATCACCTAAAAAAGGTCTAGTTGCGTTATTATTATGACCATACTTATCACGAACTCCTTGTAGTTCCATATCTCTCAGTCTATCTCTAAGCGTATATACAGCAGATCTAGGAGTATTTAGCATCTTCTCGTTTCTTAGTTTAGAACCGTAATCTATTCCTTCGATGGTCGCTAGTGACGTTGGCTTTTTGAAGAATAGATTGTGACTGAGCATTTCTATTTTTATCGGGAGGAAAAAATTACATTCCAATATAATAGAAAAATGAAGAATGCTTTTGCGAAACTTCTACAAATGAATCCTACGCAAAGTTCACATGTAGTATTCGGCTCCGGTGGAAATGATATTCCTATTTTAACAAGGGCTTCTAGTCAATCTACGGCTGGTTATCAAACAATGGGATTACCCGGAGGTAAAGTACCATTCCCTGGCGGTGGTGCTAATAAAACGGTTCTAGGACCCGTGAGAATGGGAGATCAGGATGGTAATGCCCCTGGTAGTGCGATATTACCAAATGATATTTTTATTACTCCAGGTCAGCCCGACCCGGTAAATCCTCAGCGTACATTTCAAAGTGTGGGGAACAATGTTTTTCAACCAGATTATGACGATAGAGCAACCCATGCTTTACTCAAACGTCTAGGTGATCAAAAGTTTAAGGCTCAATATAAGGCTCCTTTTGAAGATTATCTAGCACAACAGAAACTTGCTAAAGATTTACAAGAGGCTTCTCGTAGTGCTGGATTACAAGATTTAGGTACGGCTCGTGAAATTATACGTAATCTTTCTGAACAGCGTAGAAAACAGAATGAAGATGACTACTTAAGACGAATGATTGATGGCGGTATGACGGCGGAGGCTGCCCGTACTGAAATCGAAAATGTTCGTAACGCAAATGCTTTACAAGAGGCTAGACGAGTAGATGATAGACCTTATCAGGCTAAATTACTTATTAATAAAATCGCCGAAAGTCGTGGAGTTACATCAATGGTTCGTGAACCTCTTACACATAGTGCTTCTATTGATAATCCCGATAGAAGTCAGGCTATGGCTCAGGCGATGGGTGTTTCTGGTGGTTTTGGAACGGCTCCTCTTGATGCTAATAGACAGTTTTTGACTCCTGATTTTTATCGTAAGTTTTTACGTAGATCTAACTTGACTCAGGAAGCAAGTGATGAAATGACCGCTTTTAGCAATTTACTTACAGGTTCTGGTGCTGAAGAACAAATAAAAGATCCTCAATCTGGATTTTCTTTAGCCACTATACGAGGACAAGAAAGACAAGCACAAATTGATATGGCTTCTGAAGCGTTGGCTTCTAGACTTGATGCTATAAGAAAAAGACAAGTTCGTGTCAGATTACCATTGCCTAATCCTGCGGTAGCAAGAAATATTCTTGAGTTTTTATATAAAACTAAGTCTAAAAAATCTGGCGATAAAGTATTATATTCTCCTGAAACAATTAGTGATTTGAATCCACTACAGTTACTAGTATCTATTAACTGGAATTCTCAAATTAAGGCTAATGGACATAAAACATTAACAGATGAAGTTAAAAAGTACACGTGGGGAACATCTGAAAATCCTTCGCCAAACTGGTTAAATGATTTAAGAAAAGTCGCTTATGCTATGAACGGACAAGAACAAGATGTGAGAATTCCTTTTGCTTCTAGTACATTAAGTGTTCCAGTTTCTGCTTATGTCGATGTATTAAATAATATAAAACAGGGTGCTATACCAGAACTAAGACGTGATATTGAATCGGGGAGAATGGATTTACTACAAGAACTTAATACAGATGAATTACAATTTTCAGATGGTCCTCCTATGATACTTAGACCACGTGGAGCAGCACCAATTCAACGGGTTCCTGAACCAGTCCCTCAGTTAGTTATAACTGAACAGCCACCTCCCGGTGCTCCCGGCGGTGGTGGTGGTGGTGGTGTAGCAATTCCTATGAAAAGTAAACTTAATAGTATGGGAGCCGGACAAATAGAACAATTGATGGATAGTCTAGGATTTCCTCGACAGGGGTCTAAAAATAAGAATATAAAATATATAAATTCTAAGCGTTAAAAAAAAAAATAAAAATATTATATAGAATGTCTTTGTCCGCTGGTCAGTTATTCCTTAGTTCTTACAATAATCAGGACAATGAAACTTCTACGGATTTTTCTTTAACTTTATCCGTTCCGGTGACAAAGGCTAAGAAGATTCGTATGTTAAGTGCGACTATTCCAAATCTATTTATGCCGTTTGGATCTAATGATAGACTTTGGGTTTTTAAAGTGAATGCTGTTGACTACACCATGAGTTTTCCTATTAACAGACGCTGGGCTACAATAAATGATTTTGTTACATTTTGTAATGGTACTTTATTCACTGGAGCGACTCCTTCAGCCGTTCCTGCTACATTATCTTATAACGCAAATACAAACCAACTTACTATTACTGCTACTACTCCCGGTCAGATAATCACAATGCCGGCTTGGAACTGGAATAACACACAGGGAACATCTGTATCGTATAATGCTAACTATCGTCTTGGATGGACTTCTTCTAGACCTGTTTCCGGAGTAACTTCTCTTACCGCTGATGGATTTCCCAATGTATTTAATCGGGCTAATGTGCTTTATGTTGTAACTAATATAAGTGCTACATCTAATAACGATAATAACGTTGCTAATATTCTTGCCCGTATTCCTGTAAATATTGGATGGGGTGGTGTTATAAATTATGATAACTTACATGTTGATTTTGAACAGGATGTTTTTGTTCCAAACTTTAAAGAACTTCGTATACAAGTTCTAGATGAGGACTATCAGCCCGTTTTTCAAGCAACTAATGCTTATTTTAGTATGACTATTGGCGTTAAGTATGACGAAGATAAACGTGGATGAATATTAATTATTTCACTAATTATAGTGTATTTTATATACTATATTTAGATGTCGTACGTCGTTCCCGGGGCAAATTCTTGTAGTTCTTCTGGAAGTGTTGTATATCAAGCAACATACTATAAGAGTGCTAATCAAATATTAAATGGTCCGAATGCTCCTGGAAATACTGATATTACATTTGATGTAAAAGCAGTGTGGAATAATGATGGTGGTTTTATTACTCATACAAACGGAACCACAGTTTTTACAGTTGTTAGAACTGGTTTATATTATTTAGAGTTTAACGCAAATATACAAGGAACTGGTGTTGCTTGGACTGGCTCTAAACAAGTTAATATTGATATAACTCGCTCTCCTATCGCAGAACAAGCAGTTATACAGCAATCCGCAACTCAGAACTCAGGCACGGATTACGGTCAGAGTGTATCCGCTACATTTTATCTTGTAGCAGGTGATGTCATAAATCTAAGAATATTTAATATTTACACATCATTCACACAACCACTCGCCAGAGGACTTTCAAGCACTTTTGATATGAATACATTTTTCACTTGGAGATTTATTTCATAGACTAAGTAGAATGACTTCAGTTCAAGGAACTTGTCCATCACCAAATTACGTTGTTCCCGGTGCGAATCCTTGTGATGATGATAATACTAATAATTTACCTCCTACGGCTCCTACGGGTTTAACAACATATCAAGAAGGACAAACAACTTGGGTTTTATCATTTAATCAAGGTTTGTATTCTAATACTGATACGTGTCGTGTTACTCTTCTAAACGGGTCTAATACTCAAGTAGGGTTCGTTGTTGGAAATTTAGCATATTTTGGTTCTGGAGTAGGAAACTTTCCTTTGGCTCCTAATACTACTTATCTCGCTTATGTTAGAAGTATTAATCCGTTTGGTTTCGCTGATTCCGCATCTTTTCAATTTACTACCGGAATTGCTCCAACGGCTCCTACTGGTCTTAATGTGACTTGGAATCAAGCAATTTCAGGAAACTCTCAGATATCATTTACACCAGGTATTCAAGCGACAAGTTATACTGGTGTTTTAACTTTACCATATCCTCCTTATACAATTAATGGGACTCTTGCTTCTACGCCGAATGTTTTTAACTTTCAACAAATTCCAACATCGTATGGAAATATAGCATGTCAAGTAATTATTACAGCCATTAATCAATATGGTTCTGCTCCATCGGCTCCTTTAAATTATACACAATATGGTCTAGGACAAGGTATTACTCAACCTAATTTTGGATTAGGTGGTTATACAGGCGTTGGTACATTTATAGTAGGAAATCTTACAGTACCGAGTGATTATGACGTAGCAGGAAACTATCAATTCCAGTTTCCAAATCTAACATATTATGGACATCCTCCTATAGAAGCATATTATAGTGGTACAGTTCAAACTCCATCTAGTGGTGGATCTTGTCCAGTTAGATTTACATTAAATTTACCAGCGGCTCCTAATGTTTTACTTAGATATATTAATACTTTAACTGGTGGTGGAACGTTACCTGGTTATGCTTTATGGACAACTACAGCAAATTTTGTTCCTATATTATCGCCTGGTAATGTATTAAATTTAACAATGGATATACAATGGACTGGTAATTTTACAAATGCTAGTTATGTTATAATATTCTTTAGATATAATCAAAGAACTGGAACATTTCAACCATAAAAATATAATATATAAATAGAATGGTTAAGAAATATTGGGAAGCGGATATAAAAGGCGACATTATTACAGCACCAACATTAAAAGAATTGGCTATTAAACTAAATATAAAACCATCTATGATTGAAGGTGTATACTATCGATCTAGATTAGAAGATAAAATAAAAATAAGAAAAGTTGTTGAAGAGATTCCAAAAATTCAACCTAAAATAATTCTCCCGGATGAAAATGGTTTTTTTGTCATAAATTTTAATTAATTAAGGTAGATGGAACAAAATCCCCCGGCATTAACCTCTCAGCAAAAGTATAGACAAACTGATAAATGTAAAATAGCACGTGAACGCTATTATACTACTAAAGGAAAGGCAAAAGCACATGAATATTATGAAAAAAATCGTGATAAAATTCTTCAACGTAGCAAAGATCGTTACAGTCAACTTAAAACTATGCTCGATCAAGTCGCAATAGATCATCAGATTAATTAACGACTTGTGGAACTGTTTGCGTCATATTGTGACATAATAATAATTCTTTTATATGATTCTGTAAAGCAGAATTTTATAAAAGGTTTCTCCCGGCAAATTTTTTTGGGAACACCCGGTAGAAATGACCCGACCCCTCGTCTACTCCACCTCGCAACGTCAAGAGCAGTATTTAACGTTACGTACCGCTGGTCTATCAAGAGCCGATTATCAGGATGGTATTAAACGTTTGAATAAGGCTGAGATCAAGTATCGTAAGGCACAAGCATTGAGTGAAAGACGTGAGGCTGAAAGACAAAGGCAACGTGATATTCAAGCACAAGCACAGGCAAAAATATTAGCACAACAGGCTATAGAGCGTGAAAAAAAGCAACGTGAAGATAAAAATAGAAAACGTCGTGAACGTAACGCACTTAAAAAAGCAGAGGCTAATAGAAAGGCTCAAGAGTCTAAGCAAAAAGCATATATCGATGATTTGATTCAAAATATGAAAAATAGAATTGGTGCTACTTATAATTTTAAAGATGCCGAGTCTATCGGTTTAAGTCCAAATAAAATAGTTGAAACAATCGCAAGAAACTCCGGTACTGAACTTTGGATATTCACTTTAGATAATGCTAAAGAAAGACAAATATCTAATTCAATCCAGAAAGACGGCACTACAAAACCAGGTTATTATTTTACACTAAGCGATACTAATAGAGTTGCGTTATATGAAAGACTTATGAAAAGTATAATTACTGAAACCGCAGAAACAACTTCTGATGGAATGGTTGCTACAGAAATACAAACGGCTAATACTATTACTATTACCCCTATAAATCCTACATACAAGTATAAGAAAGATAAACCTGCCTTTTTTAAATATCATAATAAGACTAATATTGATTTATCCCGTTGTGGTATTTGGAATGAAACTATTGTAACTAATTATGATGATACTTGTTTAATTTTAGCGTTAAAAAATGGTGGTTTATCAAGCAAAAAGCAAGAGATTATAAAGCGTATGATAAAAAATAGATGTATACCCTTGTGTGATTTACCTAAAATATGTGAATCTGCTGAAATACAAATTAGAATTAAGACAGAAGATATTAAAAATAATGGTCGTCGTGTTTATGGTAAGGAATATGATGAAATATATAATATTGGATGTTTGATAGACCACTATTTTATTATTGAGCCTACTACGTATACATCTTATAGTATTAAGCATTATAACGAACTAAAAGATCAGAAAAATTTCAATCAAATATACGGAAAAATTAAGAATACCTATGTACGCAGTGAAAGTAAATATATTGACACATTTGATATTATAAAACTAATGCTTAACGATATTGAAACATTTTTTACCGAAATATCTATGGAAGATAAATTTATTGCTTCTACTCAGTTTTACGATAAGGTTTCTGACGAGATAAAACATTTGGATTATAATATTGAGAAGTGTATTAGACCTATTAAAAGAAATTTACCTAAGTTAGAAGATAAAAAGAAAAAAATGTTAAATGTTTTTTTTGATTTTGAAACAAATCCTAATGGTGAACATAAGCCTTATTTATGTCGTATATATCAACCTGGTCATAGTATAGACCGTGTTTTCGTTGGAGAAAATTGCGGTTTACAGATGCTTTTTAGTCTTAAACAGCATACAAGATTAATAGCACATAATGCTACTTATGATTTTAGATTTTTAATTCAATATTTACGTCAGGTTACAGAGTTGGCTCGAGGAAATAAATTAATATCTGCTAAAGGTAGATTTAATGATTATAATATTGAGATTAAAGATTCTTATCATTTAATTACTATGCCTTTACGTAACTTTCCTAATGTATTTGGTATTAAAAATACTATAAAAGAAGTAATGCCTTATTCATTATATACTGATGAAAATATTTCTAAACGTTTTGTTCCTATACAAGATGCTATAGATATTCTACCTGAAGAAGATACAGAACAATTCTTATCTAATATAAAACGCTGGAACCTACGCAAAGATGATACTTACGATATAATAAATTATTCTTCTGAATATTGTCGTATTGATTGCGAAATATTATATGACGGATATATGACATTTAGAACGTGGATTCTTAATACTTTTGGTTTAGATATAGATAACATATTAACAAGTGCGTCTTTAGCACATCAATATTTTATCCAAGAAGGATGTTACAGTGGTGTTAATGAATTAGGTGGGGTTCCACAACATTTTATACAAGGTTGCGTAGTTGGTGGTCGTGTTATGTGTGCTGAGAATAAAAAGATAAAATTAGATTATCGTGTTAATGATTTTGATGCGGTTAGTTTATATCCTTCTGCTATGTATCGTATGGATGGTTTTCTAAAAGGTATTCCAAAGATAATACAAAACTTAGACTATAACTGGATTAAAAAACAAGATGGTTATTTTGTAGATATTGTTATTAAGAGTGTTGGCGTACATCGTAAGTTTCCTCTTTTATCTTATAAAAATGATAACGGTGTTCGTGTATTCTCAAATGATATGATCGGTAGAACTATACGGGTTGATAAGTATACGTTGGAAGATATAATACAGTTTCAAAATATTACTTTTGATGTAATACGTGGATACTATTTTAACGATGGTTTCAATACTAAAGTACGTGAAGTCATCACTACTATTTTCAATAAACGACTCGACGCTAAAAAGGAGAAGAATCCTATTGAGATGGTTTATAAATTAATTATGAATTCTGGCTATGGTAAATCTATAATGAAGCCTGTAGAAACTGAGTCACGTTTCTTTGATACCTATGAGAACGAAGATGAGTTTAATGTATATCTAACAAGAAATTACAATTGGGTTACATCATTCGTAAAGTTTGGTAATAAAATTAAGGTTAATACTGTAAAGACACTTATAGACCATTTCAACATCGCACAGGTAGGCGTTTGTATTCTATCTAATTCTAAACGTATTATGAATGAGGTTATGAGTACCGCTGAAGATAATAATATTGAATTATATTATCAAGATACAGATTCTATACATTTAAGAGATGACCAGATTATATTATTATCTGATAAATTTAAAGAACGTTATGGGCGTGAATTAATCGGCAAAGGTTTAGGTCAATTTCATAGTGATTTTGATTTACCAGGTTGTTCTAACATTGTTGCGACTAAATCTATATTTTTAGGTAAGAAATGTTACATAGATCAATTGGAGGGTACGAATAAAGATGGTAATAAAGAGATTGGTTATCATATTAGAATGAAAGGAATACCTGAAAAATGTATACACTATGTCGTTGAAAATAATCCTAAGTATAAAAATGTAATGGAATTATATGAAGATTTATATAATGGGGCTGAAGTAGCATTTGATTTAACAAATGGTGGAACTAAAGCCAATTTTAAGTTTAATAAAAACTATACTATTAATACGTTATCTATGTTTACTCGATCTGTTAAGTTTTAGTAATAATAACTTGCGGAATTACTTGTGGAAAAATGCCTATGTTTTAGTCATCTTTCCACTGGATGCTCCACAGGTTTTAAGCAGATTTTCAAAACCGTTCATCATCCCGGAAAAAAAATCTCCCGAAGAGGTATAACCAATGGCGTTCCCCACTCCTCGCCACGTCCGCCCCCTTGCTTCTGCTCACTCTTTCTCTCGTCGTGCTTTGCCTCGTATCGTGGAAGCCAACGAACCCGCAAATGTAATTTTGTTTTCAGAATTAACGCTTCGCCAGTTAGACGACTGCCCCATATTGACAGATTTAAAACATATTGACCCTATTCTTTACATTTCGCATTTTTGCGGTGTGCCTTGCCTTGTTAGAGGTTTAGACGCTTATGTTAAAGAGGGTACTTTAGTTTTTTCAAATGATTTAAAACATTATACGAGATTATGCTCTGCCCGTGTGTCTGGTAATCGTATTAAGTTTAACTATGGCTCCGAAGAGGTCATTCAAGATAGAGTTGAGTGTTATCAGTTCGCCTTAAAAAGATTACAAGGCGATAGTGTGGAACGCTTTACAATCGCACCGAGTGGCGTTTTACCTCCTTTAGTATTATTAAGGGATGAGGACGAGTGCCGTTGCTGTTACAATAAACTAACCGAGAATAATGTAGCGTGTAAAGAAAAACATCAAATCTGCTTGGATTGTTTTAAACTATTACATACCGCAAATAATAAGAAATGCCCCTTTTGTAATGTACCATCTTACCCACCGGAAGCCTATGAAAAATTAGACGTGATACAAGGAAAGCGAACCGTAACAGATAATTTTATTAGAATAAATCTATGTGGACAAAACTCCTTTAAAGAGTTTGTTAATAACGAAGCGTTTTTCTTAGGCGTGTTACGCTATGTTCTAAATACCGGGTTTCTTTCTATATTAGAAAAAATGGTTATATCATCATTTTTCAACTGGTATCATAAACACCCTGACGCATTTAATACTTATGATTTTTCTATGACTAACCAGACATCGGGAAATATTAGAACATTTAGAGAAATCAAAGACGGTGACTATGTACCGTCACCGTTAGAAGAATATATTACAAAAATAAACACTCCTGAAATATATAATGATGTCGCAAATACTGATGTTTATTTTTTATATGATGACGTTGACTTTTTTCGTGACCTGACAGCGTTAGAAGGTAATATCTCACGCCTTTCTGAATACCCTAATGACACTAAACGTATACTTCAACGAGAGATTTTCTTTAGGACTAAAATGATAGAAAATAGTCGTAAAAAAATTATTGATATCTTTAACAATGTAATAGGTACTTATATATTGAAAAAGATAAATAGTAATACCTCTTATTTTGTGAATAATCTTTTTAGAAAATGTATCGAGCCACA
>Ga0208975_1000594_pt1 | contig 16928 bp, 7 predicted proteins | sample GreLakmeER78MSRF_FD_187700 | JGI IMG/M metagenome (GOLD analysis project Ga0208975, IMG submission 187700) | Freshwater lentic microbial communities from great Laurentian Lakes, MI, USA - Great Lakes metaG ER78MSRF (SPAdes) | ecosystem: Environmental > Aquatic > Freshwater > Lake | place: Great... | reverse complement strand
ACTGCTGGATTATTGGCTTAATTTATCACCTTCTAACACACAAATGCGCTCTTCTAATTTTTTGATTGCTTCTATTAAAATAGGTATAATTTGTGTATAAACAACACCTTTATAGTCCCCTATATCTGTTCGTATAACCTCTGGAATAATTTTTTCAACTTCTTGGGCAATAACACCAAAAGAAGCCTTGTTATTACTGACACGATCGTAGCGAACACCTCTTAAAGAATTTATAATTTCAATTGAATTTTCAATCGTTCTTATGTTGGTTTTATAACGTATATCTGAACCACCTACAATATCTTCTTGGCAATAAATATCCCCGCCATAAACGACTAATTTACCAGCCGTCATATTGGTCGTTCCAATACCTACATTTCCCAAGTTTCCAATATACATCGCAATACCACTTTCTTTATCATAGAACTCAGCTACACTATTATTTCCTGATTGGGTTACTTTAAGAGCTGGACCTGTTCCGTCATTTGTAATCACGATTTGTTCTGTATTACTTGTAACCGTATTCATTGTAACAAAATCGCCAATTATAGAAATGTTGCTACAAGTAATCGTACCACTTGAATAAATGTTACCACGAACGTCTAATTTTTCAGTTGGATTAATTGTACCAAGACCCATTCGTCCATCCGCGTAAACATTACTACATGTAATATTACCACTTGAATAAATGTTACCACGAACATCTAATTTTTGTGTAGGGGTATTTGTACCAATACCAATTAATCCATCCGCGTAAACATTACTACATCCGATTGTACCATTCGCAATGATATTCCCTTCTACATGTAGTTTTTGACCGGGAGTTATTGTACCAATGCCTACATTTCCTAAGTTTCCAATATACATTGCCACTCCACTTTCATTATCATAGAATTCAGCCACACTATTGTTACCCGTTTGAATAACTTTAAGGGCTGGACCCGTTCCATTATTCGTTATAACCATTTGTTCTGTATTGCTTGTAATCGTATTCATCGTAACAAAATCTCCAATAACTGATAAATTAGCACAGGTTAATGTACCAGTTGTGTATATATCTCCATAAACATCTAGAGCATTCATTGGAATATATGTCCCAATGCCTAAGTTACCATTTGTATAATAAATACCCCCATCTATATTACTTGTCCATAATGAATCACCGCTAAGACCAAGAATAGTACCATTTTTACGAATATCACCACTTAAATTAACATCACCATTTATATCAACGGAATAGTTTGGTAGATAGGTACCAATACCTAATTTATCTGTAATGATTGCTTTGCCCACTATTTCTAATTTATTAAGAGGTTGCGTTGTACCAATACCCACATTTCCATTGGAATCGATTGTTAACTGTTCTAAATTACATGTATAAAAATGGAGGCTGCGATCATTATTTCCAGGCGTATATTCCGCAGTGATAAAGGTATCTCCTGCTACATTTTTTACACCTCCTAAAGATCCCCATTGTTCTCCTGCCCCAAATCCTTCAAATGTTTGAGTTTCTGTATTATAACGTATATAGCCAGTAACACCCTCTGGACGACTTAAATTAGAACCTTTTGGTAATAAAATTGCGTTAGAAGACCATACTTCTAAAGAAACAATTGGATTGGTCGTACCAATGCCGATATTACTAGAAACAATCATTGATCCATTAATATCAACAGTACTACGTGTTATATGAGTTCCAATGCCTAGACGTTCTCCATATATATTTTTACTTACAAAATCACTTGCCTCACCTAGTACGGTTGATAATTTAATTCCACCAGTAGTAGCATCTTTTTGAATGAGCGCACCGTTTAGATCAATTGTATTGCCCGATAAATAGATATCTCTCCAACGTAAATTTGAAGTACCTAAATCGTAAATTAACGTGGTTTCTGGTACGATATCTCCTTTAACTGCTAGCTTTCCAATTTCTATATTTGAATGACCAATGCCTATGTTGCCATTGCTTCCAATACAAAAATAGATATCATTATTTTGATATATTTCCATAATATTATTACTACTATGTTGTCTAATTTGAATGGTCGGACCAGGATTATAATTATCTAAAGATATTTTACTATTTACATCGTAATTATAAAAAGAGATTACGTTACTTGTAATATAATTGAAATTAATAAGATCTTCGTTCACAGTAACAATATTACTACAATAAATAGTTCCACTAACATCTAATTTACCACGTGTAAAGGTTGTTCCAATTCCAATATTTCCGATTAAATATACCATGTCTTTCGCATTAATTTCTTCGAATGTTCCAGGGACATTTGAAAGTCTCGCACCATTACCTTCAAAATCTATAGCTTTTATTTTTCCAACAACATCAAGAGCATAACGAGGTTGATAAGTACCAATACCAATATTTCCAGCATTATAGTAAACTGATTTATCTAATCCACGATCCCAATAACTATAAATACTTTGGGTTGAATAGCCTCCTAATGTTCCTTCCACCTGTTCTAACGTAGTGGGCCAGAATGTAATATCAATTACATCATTTGCTTTTGCTACACTTGTTAATGTAATATTGAAAAATGTTTTAGGAGGTTCATATTGATTGCTGTAAGAAACCACATAATCTTTTAGATTACTACTAAAATAAGCCAATTTATAACCGTTTAAATAAACTTCAGCATTTTCATTACTTGCGGCGTATAAACCAGTTGTTTCTACCATAAATTCAACATCCGCACGATCTTTAACAATAAATGTTTGATGAATGGGAGGAACTTGTAAAGGTTTTTGATAGATTGATTCACTGGTAAGTAATAAATCCTCCGCAATGATTTTACCACGAACGACTAATTTTTCAAGAGGTGCAGCTTCACCAATACCTACATTTCCATTTCCATCAATAATATTAACAATCGATGTTTCATTACTACGAAATACAATATATGGATCGTAACCACGTTGGATTAAATTAATACCTTCTTGTGTACCTAAATTATCAATAGTTAAATGATTTAAATTACTAGCTGTAAAACTTAAAATTTCAGCGGTTAATGTTCCGCGAATAACCGTGTTACCAGAAATAGTCACACGATAATTTTCTTCAGGTTCTTGAGTTCCAATACCGATACGACTATTTTTAAACACCAATACATTTGAATTTACAACCTCTTCGCGATTACGAAAGGTATGTTTCTTCGATGTATAGGGTAAATTTTCAAATAGCACCGATTGTACCATTGCTCTATTTCAATGCTATACAAAAATAATACTTTTTCATATTAGATGAAACCGCACTTTTCTTTAAAATTCATCTATATGATTATACTTATCACTGTTTTTACAATCATACATTATATTACATCTCAATATGGTGCGCATTATAATATTGGTCAATTAACATTTGTGGATAGTATCTATTATACAACCACTTCCACAGGAATGATAGGATTTGGAGATATATATCCAGTATCAAATATATCTAAATTAATTATTGCCGCCCTTATTTTAGGATTTTTATGGATATTATTTATGTAGTAAAAAAATCAATTTGACGCTTTGTATGATTTGGGTAAGCAAACCATCCATAATGTTTTAATGAAGCATCTAATAGTGCATAAATTTTACCATCCATTGCTTTCCATAAACGGCAAAATCCATAATCTTCACTTTCAAATCGCTTTGTTTCAGGATGAATTTCAACGGGAAATAAATTATAAAAATATTCAGAATTTGCTCCCATATAGCCATCAATGTCATTTTTATAAAAACGTTCTGGATATTGTTTTATCATTGAATCAATAACATTTCTTTGAATTAATAGACAACCGGTTGTACAATAATCTACTTCCTGAATGGGACCCGATTCTCCAATTTTCAAATGAATTGACGCATTGGTACACAACTCGAATGGATTTTCAGGAACTGGATTTTGTGAAAATACCTTTTCTAATTTTTGTTGATTTAACCATTTTTGAGCATAACCAATACCGATTACTTGTTTATTCGCTTGGATTAATTCAATGATATATTTTACATCAAATTCTATATCGGCATCTAAGAATAATAAATGTGTATGTTCTGGATCTGTCATAAAATAAGCCACTGCCGCATTACGCGCACGATTTATTAAACTATCAAATGTTATTGGAAAAATAGATGCTGGAATACCCATTTCTTTTAATACCAATATCAATTTCATCAGGGAAAACATAAATGATGTATGACACATATGATTGTAACATATAACAGGAATGAATAATTTCATTTTAAGCTACTTTAAAAGTAAACTATTTTGTTTAAACCAATAATTTACAAACAAAAATAATATAAATCAAAAAATATAAATCAAAACAATATTAAATTAAATAATAAGAGTTTTCTCATGTCCAACACGAATATCGCAGTTTACATAGATAGTATAACCTGCTTTTTGAAGACCACGGCAAAACGCTACATCTTCAGAACACATATCTTGCATAACTACATTTCCACTTTCATTTTTAATAGTTTGTAGTTCATCCCAAAAGTAAGGGTAACTCATATCTTCAATAACACCATAACGGCATGCGAAGAATCCCATACCATTGTAAACGACCGGCATAAACTTTTGTTGAGTTTCTTTTTTATAGTTTTCAATATCTTCAGGCTTTAGAAATTGAAAGGTACCATTTTCTTCAAAGAATTTTTCATCCCAGTTGGAAATGCATGGGAAGTGTGTAAGATCCGCCATCATATAAAGACCGGATACGACAGGGTGGATATCAATATTCTCAATAATTTCAATTACTTGTTCTGGTTTGAATATTACATCTGAATCAATACTGAACCATACATCATATTTAAGCTTTCCATCGAAAGGTTTTTGGTTTGGACCACGACGAACATCTAATCCAAGGGTTTGCATACGTGAAAAACTTACAAAACTAGAATAACGGTTTAAAACAACTACTTCATAGTTACGTTTCCAAAGTGTATCCATTACACGTGTCCATGCCATTAAAAATGTTCCAGAATAATGGTTACCTGGAAGAGCAATTACAATAACTTTCTTAGGACTATTCTCCATAATAAAAAATATATAATAGCAATCTTTAAACCAATTATTTTATATTAGGTTGAAAACAGTTAGGAAAAAATATACTTAACAAATAGCAGTTATTATGGCAACCGGACGAGATATCTTAGGAGGTCATATATATGACATTTTGTCGTCATCTTCTCCTGAAATATTTACTATTGGAAACACTTCAAATGATGCTTATATGCGTTTTTATGATTCAAATATACCACGAAATGGAGTTGTGATGGGTTTAAGTAATGAGGGCTTTATATTTTATAGAGATAATACAAGCAATTTAAATGTGGGTATCAATACAAGTCGCGCCCGTACAAATTTAGATGTTCATGGAACAGTTGCATTAAACCAAATAACTTCTTACCACTCTTCCTCAAATATTTATATATTAGAAAATGTGATATTATCTTCTAACTTAATTCAAAATTCATCAACTTATGTTGGTCTTGGAACAACCGCTCCTACAAAAAAATTAGATGTCCGTGGTGATATCGTTTTTAGTGATCGCCTTTTCCATAACAATGAAGAATATCGTGAAAGTCAATTTCGCTTTTTACAAGGATCTAATTATACATCAAATATAAATAATTATACATTTTCTAATATTTATTATATACATTCAGTCGGCATTGGTACCGATTCATCCAATGAACTTACGAATTATCAACTATTTGTCCAAGGTAATTCAGCGTTTGCTGGCAAAGTATATGCGAGTGATTTCATTAGTTATGGTGGTGTTGCCGCGAATAGTTTTTTACAAGTAGAACTATATAACTCTGGAAATGAACGTTTGAAAACTGTTGTTACAAACGATACAAATGTTACCAATCGTATTTTATATAGCGTTAAAACACGTCCAGGTCGCTATTTATTATTTGCGAATATACCTTATCGTAATTTGTCCCCTTATATTTTTATTGATAATCAAAATTGGGTAGAAATATGTCTCTATCGCTTTAAAAATCCAGATACATTCACAAGCGATCAAGACCCTTTTTCATTAATTACCATGGAAGTTCGTACAATTAGTCCAGGAATTTCTACACAAATGATTGAATTTTTTGTGGATTCACTCACCGATACTGACTATATTATTGCTGTAAGAGGTAAAGGTCATGTACTTGAGTTTGGTAGCTTAGAAACATCTGGATTACAAGTTATTCCAATTAAAGGTATTGGAAATGATGATTCATTTACTGTTCGTAAGGCACTCCAACCCACTCCAATTCGCTATACTAAAGTTATCACGGCACCTACAACTGATTTTGATTTTAGTACGGCTGGGCGCTATACTGTAGAAGCCAGTAATGTAGATGTATTTATTAATGGTACAAAATATATATATGAAAGTGATTTGGTAAAAGATTATGATATTACATATAGTTATAATTATACTGAAAATCGTACAACTTTTAATTTAACTTTAACTGAACCTGTTTTAACCGAAGATGTTATCCATTTAGCTATATGGCCTTACGTTACAGCTGATACAATATTTTCATCTGGTTATTATTATCAAAATATTGTTGCTTATCCTTCACAGTGGCTAAATATATTTGATGGTGGAATACGTTATCCTAAACGTGTTGTCATTGATGGGGATTTAATTGTTCGTGGAAATTTTATTGGTGGATGTAATACAGATCTTTTTACGGCTGGAGCGGATGTGGGTAGTTTAAGTATTACATGTAATGTTATTGGAACATTTAATATTATTGATGGAGCAATTAATACAGCTAAATTAGGTATTAATTCAATTGTTAATGAAAAAATCGTAGATAACAGCATTTATCCAACAAAACTTAAAATGAAAAATGAGATCTTGTACGTTGGATGCAATTATGGTGAAATGGATGGAGGATTATTAGTAAATCGTAGAGGAATTATTGTTGAAGGCGATATTTATATTACAGGACAATTATCTGCTTCTAACATTGCTGGTAGTAAGGAATCCTTAGCTGATAATAGTATTGAAACTCGTAAATATAAAGATAATTCAGTAACCTTTGAAAAATTAGCATTTAATATGATTGACAATGTTAACTTACGTAATAATATTATTGCCACTCGTAATTTAAGAGCGAATTGTGTTATTAGCAGTAACCTTTTAAATCAAACAGTAACCTTTGATAAATTAGCGATTGCTTCTATTTATAATAGTAATATTGTTGAAGGTACAATTACATCAAATGAAATAGGTAATTTTTCAATTACTACAGAAAAATTAAATTTTTATAGAAGCAATCTTGGTATTGGTCTTTCAAATCAAGAGGCTCTTGAAAAATTACATATAATAGGAAATTTGTTAGTAGATGGTAATATTTTAAGCGCCCAAAATAATATTAATACCATTGGATCCAGTTTAAAACGATTCAAAGATATCTATTTAGGAAGTACTATAAACATAAATAATGTTAAAATAGAAAAAAATAATTATCCTACCGATGCTGGTATTAATGTTATAAATGTAATTTCAGGAAATTTTGCGAAATGTAAAGTAGGTAATTTAATTACAAGTAATATAGGTATTGGTACAGAAACACCTCAACAAGGTCTTGATTTGAATTATGGTAATATATGTATTCGTGATGGGTCTTTAGGAATAGGAACAACCGCGCCTCGTTTTACGATAGATGCTTTAAATACAACAGGAACTGGATCGACCCTTATGATTGGAAATATAGGTATTGGTACTACTTCTATATATGAAAATACAACTTTATCTATATATGGTGGTTTATTTGTAAATAATCAATCAAATAATGTTTTATATAAAGATACTATTACAGGTAGCATTGGAATTGGTACAACCATCGCATTTAGTAATTTAACAATATATAATAATAATATTGCCATTGAAAATAGTAAATTGATTATAAATAATGGATCAATTACATTAAATAATAGTTATGATTCAACTTATACATTTAATTCAACTGGGTTAACAAAATTAGAAGGAAATACAAATATTATTGGAAATTTATTAACATGTAATATATATACATATACAAATACAGATATTGGTACAGATTCGGAACCATTTAATATAGTATATTCAAGACAATTTAACATCAAAGCACCTGAAGGTCAAATAAATTTTAAATTATACGATAATACCATATCAACTATTAATGGTGATGGTTACGTATCAGCAGCAACATCTATTTCTCAAATACCATTATATATTAATAGAAATATTGTTACCGGATTTATAGATGCTCCTAACTTTTTTCCATATCGTAATGCTATTATAAATGGAGACATGTTAATTGAACAACGCTATTATGGATCGAATATATTTGTTAATCAAAATACATCAATGATGCAAAGTTTTTATTTAGATCGTCATTTTACAGATATTCAAAACTCAACTGCTGTATTAAATATTTCAAAAAGTAATATTTTTTCAGCCAATTATTTTAATTCAAAAGTAGGTATTGCCACATCAACAATTGGTGTATCTAGTTATCATTCTATTTTAAATCATAAAATAGAAGGCAATATTATTACCAAATCATTATGGGGAACATCAAATGCGTATCCGATTACTTTATCATTTATATTAAAAAGCGATGTAGTTGCTAAATATTATTTATCTTTACATAATCATAATAAAACACGATCCATCATCCGTGAAATAAATGTTACTCAAAATTTATATCCAGAACGCTATAGCTATATTATAAATGGTGACTTTTATGGAGATTGGAAAATAAATAATGAAACGGGTGTATGGATTCAATTTAATACAGGCATTGGAACTAATTTTTTAATAAATGAATCTTCTTCAAACCAATGGTTAAACACAACTCATTATGGAATCACAGGAGGAAATCATACAACTTATATTGGAACTTCTACAGCTAATATTTATATAACTAATTTACAATTTGAAATAGGTCCGTTTTTAACTAATTATGAATATAGACCCTTTTCTATAGAACTTGATCTATGTAAACGCTACTTTGAAAAATCATATCCTTATGAACTAAAATTACAAACAAACACCAAAGAAGGTATGAATATGGTATTTGTTTCGTCGACTGTAAATGATACTGTTGCTGGAACTGTACCTTTTAAACTTTCTAAACGGACATCTACATGGAATGGTGTATGGTACTCCCCTACAACTGAACCTGGACGTTTAGGAATTAGATCAGTAAGCTCTCCATATAATGTTGCTCACGCTGTGGGTGTTAATCCAACCTATTATAGTACAGATGGCACATTATTTGCTGAAAAATCCCAGACAAACTTTAGCTATCATTTTAACGCACCCCCACAAGCATCTCGCAATTATTGTTTTCAATGGTGTGTTGACGCAGAATTATAATACGCTCCATAAATAAGAGTTACACCTAACATAAATGGTATACGCCCGTTTTGATCAAGCATCTGAAACAATTACATTTGATTATGATACACGTATATTAAATCATTTATCTGCTGAAAAAATATCCATTGGAAGCAATATTCAAAGATATCCACTTGAAATTTATAACACGTCTAATTTGTATCAAGACAATCGTATTTATTTAGAACAAAATAATAGCAATGGGGATATTGGATTATTTTTACAATCTCAAATAGAAAATAATAAACGTACTGTTTTTTTTGGTATAGATAATACACCTTATGGTAGTAATGCTTTTATTAAAACATCCAATTGTGAGTTTTATATTGCCACGAGTAATATAGAATGTTTACGTATTAGTAATCAAGGTAATATCGGTATTGGTACCAAGGTTCCTCGTCAATCACTTGATATTTTACAATCGGTTATTATTGGAAATAGTTTAGGTATTGGAACAACTATCCCTCGTCAGCGTTTAGATATTCAAGCGGGCAGTATGATTATGTCTGGTACAATTGGTGTAGGCACCACCATTCCTCGTCAACGCATGGATATTAATAATGGAAATTTAATTATTTCAGGAAATGTGGGTATTGGTACAACCATCGCAAAAGAAAAATTATATACAATTGGAAATAGTTTATTCGAAGGTTCATTGACACTCGCAAATCCAACAGACACAACACGAAAAATAACATTAAATGCCGATACCATTGTCGGATCCAATTTAACACTCAATTTACCAAATGCAAATATAAATTTATTAGGAGGTCAAAATAAACGTTTGGGATCCTTATTAACCATTACAGGAACCGTACCTGTCAATCCAAATATAACATTTTCATTGGAACAAAATATTATTTATTCGTTTAACTATGTATTATATCATCAGGCAGATACCTTATTGGATGGTATTTCTATTTCAGTAGAATACTCTGGTGTTGCTTCTTCAATGGTTTATTCAACGAATATATATACTGGATCTAGTTCAAATGTAGTTAAAGTATTTACAGCATCGGGTGGTGTTTTATCCACAACTGGTGTAAGTGTTGAAAAAATTAATTATCCCATTTATATTCATGGAACTATTTCTACATCTATTCAAGGAACATTACGTTTAAGTGTTGCTTGTACACAAACTTTAGGTTCTATTCAAATCATTGCTGGTTCGCATGGAACTATTCAAGTGATTTAATAATTATTTTTCTATTTTTGTTTTAATTTCATCTAATTGAGTTTTTAGTTCTTTAATACCTTCTACAATTAATCCCATCAAATTACCATAGGCAAGACCTAGTACACCATCATCTTTTTCAGTTACAGCTTCTGGTAATATTTTTTGAACCTCTTGGGCGATAAGACCAGTTTGACGCAATTCTTGATTTATTTTAAAATAAGTATAACCGGTTAACTGGCATATCTTATCCAATGCCATATCAATGGGTTTTAAATCACTTTTAATACGAATATCTGAATCTTGGATTGTATTTCCATGACATATTGTATCTCCAGTAACCTCGATATTTTGATAACAGTAAACATTGCTATTAAAATCAGCAACTCCGTGAACACATAATGCAGCTTGAGTAATATCCGATAATCTCAATTCTGTACGACCTTCTACATGAAGTGCTGCTGTTGGCATACCCGTTCCAATACCTAGATTACCATAGGCGTCGAATACAGTTTTTGTAACACCACTTTTCTGCATAACCCAATGATAATAAGATTCGTTCTTTTGATTTGTTATTAATATATGACGATAACGATTATCATTAATATTTACAATAGCATTTGTACCATTATGCGTTTGATGACCAAATCCAATATCAAGAGCTCCTGTTGAATCTATATGGTAATCAAAGGCTCCATCAATTTCTAGAAAATCAGAACCCTTGATTTGTAAGGCATGTCCAGCTCCATCGGATTGAAGACTTACTGTTGGAATATTACTATTACCATAAATGTGTAATATACCAGAAGACGCATCTGTTCCAATACCTATTGTATTTAATCGAGTATTTAGAACAACTGGTTTATATGTTTCACTGAATCCTGTAGCTATATTATTAGTTACAAAATATGGGACTGTACTTGATTCATCTTTTGTAAAAATCGTATGTTCTACATCTGAATGCTCCAATTGTAGCGTTTTACTTACCAATCCTACGAGTGAATCATTTGATTGATGATTAAATTTAAAAGCACCGTCGTTTGTTTTTTGAATACATATGTCATTTACATCAATTGTATTTCCAGAAATATATAAATCTTTCCATCTTAAATTGCTAGAACCCAAATTATATGTAATATTACTTGAGGGCAAAATGTCGCCAATAAATGTGGAAATACCATTTATTGTTAATGGACTGGTTGCGATTGTTGTACCAATACCTATGTTACCATTTTTATCGATAATCGTTCGCACTGTTTCATTAAAACATTCCAATAGATTCGCATTGGATGTTGCTAGGCGTAAGACAGTTGTATTTTCGTTGTAAAGATGAACATGTGCCGCAATAGTTGTTGTACCAATGCCAATATTACCATTTCGTTCAAATGTCATACGCGTTACACCATTGGTGCTCGTATTTAGATTTAAAGAAGCATCTAAGAATAAACCTGTATTGGATGTTTCACGGAAACTATAGGTAGGTAAGAATTGAGATCCATTATTTACAAAAATGGCACCACTTGCTTCAATTGCTGCTCTAGGATTTTTAACACCAACACCAATACGTCCATCTTTATCAATAACTAATTTTTCAGATTCATTTTGAATCAATCGCATAAGCGCGCCAGTACCGGATTGTTTTAATAATAATGTTGGCATTACAGCATCCTCATTATATACATGGAATTTACCATCCGCGAATTTAGTTCCAACACTGACACCTGTTTCTGGTAATAAATAGAGGCTTGTATTACTGTGACCAATTGTAGAAGTACGTAAATATATATTAGGATCTAGATTTTTATCCATACGAATATTTGCATCCAATGACATATCAAACTTATTTTTTGTTGCTGGTGTCCATTCTACTACACGTAAGAAACCAGTATGTTTATCGTTAAATTCACGTGTATCATAAATATTATTGCTGTTATATTCTAAAATAAAGCTTTCATTACTGGACGCTAAACGATAAATATGACGAGTGTTATCTTCTTCTCTATTACGAAATTGAATTTGAGCTTCTGGAAATTCAGAATCTAATACCATCATATTACCATCTCGTCCACTTGCCATGTAAAATAAATTACTTGTAGCACCATTATGGTTAAATACGATACCTCCATTTTTTGAAACTTCTGGAATCATAAAAATATTAATACCGCGAATAAATGTACCTAAATCGGCTTCCGCATCACCCGCTGAGAAAATTTGGCGACCATTTAGATATATATCGCGAGATACGTTTAAGGTTCCATTAATACTTACATTATAACGACTGTCCGCTTGTTGATGAATACCCAAAGCTGTGTTGGATGTAAAATGAAAGAGTGGTTTTTGACCAATACGAATATCTTGCATATCTAAATAGAAATTATTTGAATAAGCATACATGCGGAAATCCGTCGCATAATCCGCACCATATTGATTTGAACCACTTTGGAATAGTAATTGAGGCTTCGCTACTGCTGGATCTGATTGTAACATACGAATAGATCCTAGTTCACCTGTAGCAATATCAATCGCAAATGTAGGCTCTGAATGACCAATACCAAAGCAACCATTTTTAGCAAATGTAAACAATTCTTTATCTAATGTTGAATCTTTGTAATATAAACTGAGTTTTTGTTCATAACTTTCTTCTGGACCCATGAAAGCCCATTGATAGGTATCTGTACCAATAACTTTTTCAAATGTCATACCTGCGCCCGCGCCAGGAGAATCAACATTCGTACGTTTTGTTATTTTTAATAGATTGCTACCCATCATATAATCTGTAAAAATCTGTACTTGAGCTGAAACAGGTTGTGTCGTTCCAAACCCTACAGAGTATCCACCAATACCATCATTTTGAAATGCGAATAAAGGTCTTGATCTGTTTTGATTTGTAAAGAAAGATAGATCGTTGTATTCTGTAACACCAAAATTTAATACAACATTCTTTTTAATACTTTCTAATTGAATTAGCGCTGTTTCTCCAATAGATGTAAATTTACTTACCAAATAGGCTGGATTATCCGCACGTTGTAAAACATTTAAAGGCGAATAATAAATACTTGATTTATAATTATTAAGTTGTTCTTCATCGTATCCTATAAATATACCTTTTGATTGAGACTGATTGGGGTTCATGAGAATATCCGCACCCGCAATAAAAATATCATCTGGATTATCACTTGGGCTATATTCTGCTTGACTGTTTGTAATTTGAATACCCGCCGCATTAATTTTATATTGTCCAGTTACATTTATATCTCCAAACACTTTCATATTACCATTTACAAGCAAGACATCTGTATCATTGGTTAATAAAGAATGATTTGAATTAATAATCATTTGATGTTGAAGACCTTTCTTTAAAATAAGGGGTCTGTTTGATGAAGATGTATAGATTTCATTCGAGTTTCCGTAATAAATTTCTAGAATATTTTTCATATCTTGAAGATGAAACATATAGTTATGAGACATGCCCTCCATTTGTAAAATCGTACTGGGCGTGTAGTTTCCTTGAGATAATTTTAAAGAGGTTGCGCTTGATGTATCTTTTAGATGTAGCGTTGCTTCAGGCACTCGTAAACCAACTGCCACTTTGCCCATTGAAAAGCGATCTTCGACTGGAGGTAATGGTTTATTACGGAAAGAACGAGGTTCATACCATGGAACAAACTTATATCCTTCGCGTGTATAATATCCATCCAAAGACATCACTTTTCCACCCACCACTAAGCCATAGTCAGACTGAGCGATTGTATTAATGCCTACATGGGGTGCCGATTCATCGAAATATTCAATGCCATCATATATATTTGGACCCGCATCTATAAAACTATAATGACGTGCTTTCCAAAGACCCAATTTAATAGGATCTAACAAATCAGTCCGTTTAAAATACAAATCGCCATCTACTTGAATATTACCATGAACATCAAGTGCTTCTTGTGGATTAAATGTATTAATTCCTACACGTTTTCCTGTAAAAACACCAAGTGTAGGCGCATTGCTATTTTCAATCTGGAACGTTGAAATGGTACGTTCATATCCAGCATAGAAATAGATATTTTGAGGCGCATAGTTATAAAACTTATTGTAATTTACATCAGTGGGTCCAGGTGTAACAAATACCAAACTGGCATCTTCACGGCGATCTGGATGAACATTTGGATGTCCGATATAAGCTGTACGATCTAAACGTTCATTGCGATCTGTTAATTCTATTTCATAAATACTTGAATCTCTTTTACGAACAACAAATTGATGGTTTACTTCATCTCTATTTGGAATAACTCCTACACCCATACGTCCTACAGTCGCGATTCCGTCACCAATATAATAAATATTGGAAAAGGACTGTTCAGGGAAAAAGCTAGAATCAAACTGGATCATTGCCCATTCATTGGATCCCGTTTCTGGATTGGTACGTTCTTTAAAGAGATTTGCTTTAAAATATATATTATTTTGTACTACGACGTTATTGCTAAATGATCCATTATTGCGAATATAAATATTTTCACCCTCAAAGTCACCCTCATTATACACATTTCCTTCAATATAAAGATTGGAAGTAGTTTTAATATTTCCATTTACAAGTAGGGCAAATTCATCCACATTACATGTCATAATGGCGACATTCGATCTGAATTCAAAATAACCTCTTGAAAAATATCCTGGAATAATATTACAAGCATAAATTGTTTCACCTAATTTACGTACAAATAATTCATCCAAATTTTTAGGGGTACTGCTTTCGTAATCATAAATTAATATATTACTTGCATACATTGGTCCTTCAACATGTAATGACATGGGTTCATACACACTTGGATAAACAATCGCATCTGGATATTGTGGATCAGTTTTTCTTAAAATGTAGGGAATCTTTGGATTAAAACTTGTACGAATACCTACATTTCCATTTTCATCAATATTAAGATGCGGCGCTTCAAATATATTTTTATACTGAGGTGTATCAGTAGGTTCATTTTCAACCCATTCATCGTATTCATTTGAATAAGAACGATAATACAATGGATCAAAGTAAGGTTTCTTACGTCCTACATGAAATTCAAGGGGTGTTTTTTCAGGTGTATTCCATATAACTGGTGAATTTGATGCGCTTCCTAAAATAGCCATACGCAATTCACTGAGTTGACGATTTTCAATGGCTAATTGCGCTTTATTTATATCTTTATTCGATGGCTCTGCGATATGTAATGAATATTGATTTTCATTTGCATCCTCGTAATTACCAATATTTACTTTTCCGTCGTAATAAATATTATTATTACCAGCCCAATTCCAGAAATTACTAGTACCTCCTAAAATATTACTACTATTACTACCAGCAATAACACCTGTAATAATTACATTTCCATCAATATAAACTGTTCCATGAAGTTGAACAGGATAATCATTGCGGTTTTGTTGTCTATGATCTAAACTGGTATTTACAGCAATACCATCTTCATCAACAATTAATGAATATGTATTACTTGTAGATCCATTTTGGTTAACATAATGTTCACCAACAATCATATATTGAGACGTATCTAAGTTTAAATTATCATTCATTTTTTGAGAAATATTAACACCCAAACGACTCACCTTTAGTTTACTGGGTCGATAGGTATAATACTCTGGATTTTTCGTTGACATGTGTCAGAACCTCTGTTATTTGGTCAGAGAATATATTGTTTAAGCAAAAATTTGTTATAAAAAAACCATTAAATCATGTATTTATAAATAGCATAATTTGTTATCATTATAGTATTATTATTTTTAAAGCATCTTTTTATTTTATTTTTAAAATAATTATATAAATATTAAATACAATGTATGATCATACATTTTTATCGTAAAAATAACACTGTTTAAATTGTTTTTATTGAATAAGAATGACTACCCGTACACTTGGAGAAGTCTTTAATATACTCCAAGGGAATGTGGGAATGGGAACCACCATTCCTCGGAAGAAACTAGATATCCATAGTGGGGATCTTATTGTAAATCAGCGTATTGGTATTAACACCAGTAATCCAGAGTATAATTTACATGTAGTTGGAAATACAAATATTACAGATACTCTTTCTACAAGTAATGTTTTCGTTATGGGATCTTTAGAATTTACAACCGACGCAAATACATTTAGAAAACGTATTCAAATCAATCCTATCAGACAAATTACTTATGTAAACGAAGCAAGTAATGACACATTTATATTAACCACCGATGGTATTTATGGTGGTCACGCAAGTAACGCACAGGTCTTTTATGGTCAAACAATGTTAAGTTATTATACACCCACCATCAAAGATTATGATATGACCATTCAATACACCGACGAGCCGCCCACC
>Ga0208975_1000593_pt1 | contig 16935 bp, 28 predicted proteins | sample GreLakmeER78MSRF_FD_187700 | JGI IMG/M metagenome (GOLD analysis project Ga0208975, IMG submission 187700) | Freshwater lentic microbial communities from great Laurentian Lakes, MI, USA - Great Lakes metaG ER78MSRF (SPAdes) | ecosystem: Environmental > Aquatic > Freshwater > Lake | place: Great... | reverse complement strand
CATTGGTTCGTAGCAAAAACGAACTCAAGCAAAAAGAAGTTGAAGTAAAGACTGCCGAAGCAGAAAGTCGCAGAATGGCAGCATTGGCTAATAACTCCGGTGCTAGTATTGCATTCATGCAAGCACAGGCTATGTTGAATATTAGTGAAGGTATCAAGAACGGTCAAGTGCAGACAATCGTTGTACCTAGCAACTTTAACGCACTGATGTTGCCAAAGTAACATGTGGGCCTTAATCATTGCACTTACAATGGATACGGCTCCATTTGAAATAAAGTTTACTCAATTGGCTGAGGTCAAAACATATCAAGAATGTAGAGACCTTTCTAAAATTCTAAAAGATCGTGGTCTAAACGCCCACTTATTTTGTGTACAACAACAATGAGTGGCTTAGGCATCATACAAGAAGAATCACCCCAAGCATGTCAAATGTGCGGGGTGATTGATGAATGTCGTCCTTATGGTCCTAACAATGAAGAAATTTGTTTTGACTGTGCGATGAAAGACCCCGAAACTACTGAGCGCAAAATGGCAACTTATATATTCGGAGATTAAAAATGAACGAACGAATTAAAGAACTGTTAGATGAAGCCACTGTTTATGCACTGCATGAAACTAAAGATGCGGTTGACTTTTTAGATAATCCTGTATCAAAACAACAACGTGAGCGTCAATTGGAAATATTTGCTGAGGCTATTATTCGTGAATGTTGCATGGCATTACATCCTATGTTGCGTGACATGATTAGTCGTGGTCAAGGTCGTGAACTTATTCTACAACATTTTGGTATCAATCCAAGAGAAATTACAACTTTTATGCTTGATAGAAGTATTGCACAGATGAAAAAACAGTTAGAGGTTAGAGCATGAACCAGCGAATGAAAGAACTTGCTAAACAACTAGGTTACAATGTTAACTTTAAACCATCAGATGATGCAACAGATAGAGAATATCAGGTTGTTAGCAATGATTTTGCTGAAAAATTCGCTGAATTGATTGTTCGGGATTGTGCCCTTACTGCTGGCCTAATGGAACATGGAGGCCGGAAAGGCATCGGTGCACAAATATTAGATAATTTTGGAGTTAAATAATGTTTTTAACATGGGTTTTAGTAATATCAATATTCACCCCCGGTGGTGATTTAGTTAATACATATCAAGAAGGTCCTATTGAATCTAAAAAAGAATGTATTGCTAGAAAAAAAGAATTGAATAACCCAACTGATTTAATGGGGTTGAAACTTAAAGGCAAGTGCGTTAAAATGTACGTAGAAATAGATAAGGATTAAAAATGGTAACAATCGTAAAACATGAATGGCATCAACATGACCGACAATACGCAATTGAACTTGATGAAAGTTTGTTGAGTGAAATCTATCCTGACTTAGATGAGGATGAGATTGCACAAAAACTAGCAGACATTGAATCCGGTGAAGTTGACTACGAGGAAGTTCTTGACGATGCCTATAATAACGATGTTGAAATTGAATGGGACTTTCAATACGATGATTGCTGGACTGACCGTAAAGGCGGGTATGATGTTACGTATGAATTAGGTGATGAAGATAGTTGGGTTACACCACCTAAGGATCCTGAACCAACACACAAATGTACCAAGTGTCGTTGGGACGGTCAAAGTTATGGAACTCGCACAGCATACTTACGTGAAGACGGGACTGTAATTGAAGATTATTTTGGCACAGAAGAAGAATCACATAGTACAAAGGATACTTGTCCAATGTGTGATAGTGATACTGAACTAACCGAAGTCGGTCTTAAAGAAAAGCAAGAACGTGATGAACTCATGGCACGTTGGGCGGCAGAGGAAACAGAAAACGAAAATGAGTAACCTAGTCGGCAAGTCCTACATTTTTGAAGATGGTGGCAAGATTGAAGTAATTCAAGTCAAACCAAGAGAAGATGGATTGTGGGTACACTATCTCATATCAATGAACTCTAGTCTACCTAGAAAACTAGTTATGAAACACGGTGAATTTATGACAAATTTTAAACATTTATTTGGAGAAGATGATGGCGTATAAAACAATTTATACAGAAGTTGAAGTTGATGTTGACCTTTCAGAGTTTGAGACCGATGACCTACTTGACGAATTAGCAAGTCGTAGTTCACTCCCAATGGAAGAAGATTTCCATGGTAAAGAAATACTTGAAGCCATTTATCATAAACGTAGAATGGGCCGCACTGATTATGAAAAAGAATTAGACCAATTGATTTGGAATAGTCTAGGCAAAATCTTATAATAAATCGTGTAATCAACTATGAATAAATACTAGGATGTTCTCAAGAATCTTTTCACTCAGCAATGCCACTCTTTTAGTGGCATTGGCACTTAGTACTATCGCCGCTTGGTATAGTATTGTTGGTCTAACTGCTATCTTTGCAAGTGCGGTTATACCTATTATCATCATGGGCTCGGCACTTGAACTTGCAAAAATTATAACAACAGTCTGGTTGCGTAAGTATTGGGATCGTTGTACTTGGATAATGAAAGTATATCTTGTTCCGGCTGTTATTGCACTTGCAGTATTAACAAGCATGGGTATTTTTGGTTTCTTATCTAAAGCACACTTAGACCAGGGTGTTATAGGTGGTGATAGTATTGCCCAAGTACAAATTTTAGATGAAAAAATAAAAACAGCAAAAGAAAATATAGAGTCCAATCGTAAGGCTCTTAAGCAAATGGATGAGGCTGTAGATCAAGTCATGGCACGTTCAGATTCAGAAAAAGGTGCAGATAAAGCAGTATCTGTTCGTAGAAGTCAGACAAAAGAACGAGTTAGATTACAAAATGAGATTATAGCTGAACAGACAAAAATTGCTAAACTTAACGAAGAACGAGCGCCTATTGCTTCGGAAGTACGTAAAGTTGAAGCAGAAGTTGGTCCAATCAAATACATTGCGGCATTTATTTATGGAGATAATCCAGATGCTAATTTACTTGAACGTGCAGTACGATGGGTAATTATTTTACTTGTTATTGTATTTGACCCTCTTGCAATTATTTTAGTGATTGCGGCTAATCAGAGTAAAGATTGGGATAAAGAAATTGAAGATGATAAAAATGCTATGGCTATCATCCCACCCAAAGAAGAAGATACGAGACCCTTTACCGAAGAAGAAATAACAGCATTAGATAAACCGGTAGAAGAAGTTGATATAGTTCCTGCACCAGAAACTGAACCAAAAGCAACTTGGGCTTTTCCATCTGACCCACAACCCGAATCAGTTGACCATTATGTAGCAAACAAATTTACTGAATTTGATCCTAGATATTTGGTTACTAAAGTTATCACTGAAGAAGAATCTAAAGATATAGTGGCTTCTCCGGCATACCCTGAAATGTATATCGATTATCAAATAATAGAAGATGTTATTGAAGAAGATTTGCCACCTGTCACAAGTTGGGTAGAAATTCCTGAACCAGAAGTAATTGTAGCAGAGGAAGAAATCAAAGTAGACGATTCTCCTCCTTATGAAGGTATTAGAGATTTAAAAACAGGTGAATGGGTACAAACAGGACCTGCAATTATTGATCCAACAATAAAATCTACTGTGGGTTTTAAAGATTTGGGCGGAGGGTATGTAGAATTTGAAGGCAAGAGAATGGCACTTCATGTTCTAAAAGATAAGCGTCCTGATTTGTTTGCTATCAGAGAAGACAATCCAAGACAAGTAAAAATTACTTTTGGATCCAACTCAGTTACTGTTGGTTTAATAGGTGATACGTTTATTCGTACTGATGCTATTCCCCATCGTGTTTTTAAAAGCAATGGTGAAAAATGGATAGAGATTAACAAGAACACAACAGCTACTTACTTAAGTAACACTAATTACTTACAACATCTAATGGAAAAAATAGCAACTGGTGAATACGAACCCGACCTTTTAACCGAGTTGGAACAAGAGGCCATTTCAAATCATTTGAATTCGGCTTGACCCAAAATCATCAAAAACAATTGACACTAAATCATTTTGGTGCTATACTATGTTTATTGTTCAACTACACACAGAGGTTAATTATGAAACTTAAATTATCAGTACTTGTCATTGCATTGTCACTGACCGCATGTTCTAGTATGAAGACCGGTAACGGTACTAATTCTAGTGTCCCAATCGTCAATCAAAAGCTCTCTACGTCATTCGTGGCTGAAGGTGTTAAGATTGAAACTAAATGTAGTTGGACATTCTTTGGTAAAGATGAATGTCAATTAGTTGCTATCGAGGCAATTGGTACAGCGCCTACATTCGGCAACACTACATCAAATCGTAAGAATGCACTTACACGTGCTCAAATGGCAGCTGAACGTCAAGTAACTGAATTTTTGCAAAAAGAAGTCACCACTAGTCGTGTTCAAAACACTATTGCCAAGAACATTGAAAAGGCTTCTGACAAAGTTAAGTCAGGTAAGACTGATGATAGCGCAGTTGAATTGACTGACAAAGAGGCAAGTACTATTAATTTGCGTGAAAATCACAATGACACCCTTGTGTCATTGACTGAAAACATTCAAACATCAGCCAAAGCAATTCTCAAAGGCTTCATCAAGACTGACGAACGAGTTATTGGTGATCAGGAAGTGTCTGTGACTATGCGGTGGGACGTAGACAGTGAACTGGCTCGCAATCAACTTGCTAAAGCAATGCGATGAAATACATATTGCTTGCGGTGATGCTGGCCCTAACAGCATGTGCTAGCACTACTGAGGCTGTAAGAACTTCAAGCGATAGTCCCGATGCTGGGGTCATACGTGTTCTTGGTACAGGATCTTCTAAAGAAGAGGCAAAGAATAACGGCTTCACTACTGCTATCGAAATTGCTGTTGGTTCTGCAATTCTTTCACACAAAGATGTCCGTTCCGATAAACTTATACGTGATGACATAGTGAAATACAATGCAGGTTACATTGATAATTATAAAATCATTGACGAGACAAAAACAAGCGGTGGTTACTCATTGTTGATGGATGTTCATGTTAAGAGCAGTCGCATACATGAACGATTATTGAGTGGGGGCGGTGACGAGAAAAATGTCAACGGTGATAAATTGGCTACTCAATATGACACATATCGTGCCCAACAAGAATCAGCCGATAAACTCATTGATGTGTTAATACAAGATTGGCCCGAAAAAGCCTTTACTATCAAACAAGGTAAACAAGAATTTAGTATTAATGAAAAACGTGTGTCTGTATTACGAATTCCAATTGAAATGAATATGAACTATAGCTATATCATGGCATTGGATGAGTCTCTTAAAAAGATTAACCAAAAGAAAACATATTCAGATTTAAAAATTGGTATTGCAGTTAAAGCACCCGATGATTGGGTATTCGGTAGAACCAATGGATACTTCTTTGATGACATTCAACGTATAAAACAATTCCAACAAGGGTTTAATGATAACTTTTGGATTCAAGTTCATTTAAAAGATATTAATGGTAATTTACTGTATTCTCAGTGTTTTGAACATGGAAGAAGTTTTTCATACCAAACAACTAAGGCATTTATTTTACAAGGTAATAACTCCGTAGATTCTAACATTGAAATTGAACTAAATTCAAAACTATCCAAGACATTGCGCCAAGCATATAGTGTAGAAATGGTTCCCTCTAGAGTTTGTATCAACAAAATATACGAAACTATACCTCTGCTAAAATGTCCCCCGCTAAACAAAAAATGATAAGTAATAATATGACCGAAGAATCTAAAATAAATTATTGTCACTTTTGTGGGAACAGCAAAGAAATTGTAAAAAAACTTGTTGTTAGTGAGAAGGTTGCTATATGCAATGAGTGCGTGGAACTATGTCAGAATCTAATCAATGATGAAGTAGAGCCAGAAAATCCGATTGAACCTAATCGTGATCCGGAGGCCATCAAAGAATATCTTGATATGCACGTTGTTGGTCAAGAAGATGCTAAGATAGTTTTGAGCGTTGCTGTTGCCAATCATTATAAGCGCATCAACAATCCACCAAAAGATATTGAAATACAAAAAGGTAATGTGTTGATTGTCGGGCCTACAGGAAGTGGTAAAACATTGCTTGCTAAGACAGCCGCAAAATATCTTAAAGTGCCCTTCATTGTTGCTGATGCTACGAGTTTGACAGAAGCCGGGTATGTTGGAGATGATGTTGAATCAATGATTAGTATGTTGATTCATGCCGCAGGTGGTGATGTAAAATTAGCCGAGCGTGGTATTATATTTGTTGATGAAATTGACAAGATTGCACGTAAAGGTGAAAGTGCAAGTATCACCCGTGACGTATCAGGTGAAGGTGTTCAACAAGCATTGCTTAAGATGGTAGAAGGTAGTACCGTTCGTATTCCCAAAGAAGGTGGTCGTAAACATCCTGGTGGCGATATGAGTGAAATCAATACCAAAGATATATTGTTTATTGCCGGTGGCGCATTTGTTGGTCTTAAAGACATTATTGCTAATCGTATGAATGGTACAAGTATTGGATTTAATGCTACTATCACTGACAGCAAAGTTGAAGGTGATTTGACAAAAGTCAGTCCTGATGACTTAACCAAATATGGAATGATTCCTGAGTTCATTGGACGTTTTACTACTACAGTAAGTATCCAAGAATTGACTAAGAAACAATTGGTTCATATTTTGACAGATGTAAAGAACAATTATATCAGTCAATACAAGTATTTGCTAAGTTTAGATAATATCAATTTATCTTTTACTAAAGAAGCCCTTGAACAAATTGCTGAGAATACACTAACATTAAAGACCGGAGCACGTGGTTTACATACTGAGATTGAACGTGTTTTAATGTGTCATATGTTCTATACCAAGCAATACAAAGAAAATAATATAACTATGCTAAATATAGATGTGGGTCAAATTTTAAATCCCACACCAATGTATGACGAAAAAAGGAAGACAGGTACTAGTAACTGATGGTAATGTTGAAAAAGCATTACGTAAGTTTAAGAAAAAAATTGCAGAGCAAGGTCTACTGCAAGAAGTCCGCGACCGTCAAGAGTTCGTTAAACCCACAGTCAAACGCAAAATTGCCAAGAGCAAAGCAAAGAGTAGATGGAAGAAACATCTACGAGACCAAGAATTACCCAAAAAACTATATTAACCTAAATAGTTGTATATATTGCACAATCATGTAAAATATATACTGTAGTAGATGCCTAACGGGTCTATTACAACACAATCTTGCTTTAACAAAGGAGAAAATTATGAGCAAAGTAATCGGTATCGACCTAGGTACCACAAATTCATGTGTAGCCGTCATTGAAAACGGAATCCCCAAAGTAATTGAAAACAGCGAAGGTGCTAGAACTACACCCTCAATCGTTGCCTATGCCAACGATGAGATTCTTGTAGGTGCTAGTGCTAAACGTCAAGCAGTTACTAATCCAAAGAATACAATCTACGCCGCAAAGCGACTGATTGGTCGTAAATTCAAAGAAGAGGCTGTACAAAAAGATATTAACTTGATGCCGTATACCATCGTTGAAAATGACAATGGTGATGCATGGGTTCAGGTAAACGATAATAAGTTAGCACCCCCACAGATTTCAGCGGAAGTCTTACGCAAGATGAAAAAGACTGCGGAAGATTATCTAGGTCATGAAGTTACACAAGCAGTTATTACTGTTCCCGCTTATTTTAATGATAGTCAAAGACAAGCGACAAAAGATGCAGGTAAAATTGCAGGCTTGGAAGTATTGCGTATCATTAACGAACCCACAGCAGCCGCATTAGCGTATGGTGTAGATAAACAGGAAAAGCGTGACCGTAAAGTTGCTGTATATGACTTAGGTGGTGGTACCTTTGACGTATCAATCATTGAGATTGCCAACGTTGATGGTGACACACAAGTTGAAGTATTGTCAACAAATGGCGATACATTCTTGGGTGGTGAAGACTTTGACCAACGCATCATGGACTACTTGATTAGTGAATTCAAAAAGGATTCAGGAGTCGATTTAAGTAAAGACATGCTAGCACTGCAACGACTAAAAGAAGCCGCAGAAAAGGCTAAGATTGAGTTGTCAAGTACAGCACAAACAGATGTTAACTTACCATATGTAACAGCAGATGCTAGCGGTCCTAAGCACATGAACATTAAGTTGTCACGTAGCAAATTGGAACAGTTAGTTGATGAATTGATTCAACGCAGTATTCAACCATGTAAGACAGCTATGGCTGATGCTAAGATTTCAATAAGTGATATTGACGAGGTTATTCTTGTTGGTGGTATGACACGTATGCCTAAAGTACAAGAAATGGTTGAATCATTTTTTGGTAAAGCACCTCGCAAGGACGTTAACCCGGATGAGGCAGTTGCCGCTGGCGCCGCTATTCAGGGTGATGTATTAGGTGGTGGACGCACAGATGTTTTATTGCTTGATGTTACTCCATTGAGTCTTGGCATTGAAACAATGGGTGGTGTGATGAGTAAGTTGATTCAAAAGAATACAACTATTCCTACTAAACAAAGTCAAACATTCAGTACAGCAGAAAACAATCAACAAGCGGTTACTATTAAAGTATTCCAAGGTGAACGTGAAATTGCACAATACAACAAGTTGCTAGGTGATTTTAACTTAGATGGAATTCCACCAGCACCAAAAGGTATGCCTCAAATCGAAGTTACATTTGATATTGATGCTAACGGCATTATGCACATCGGTGCAAAGGACAAAGGTACTGGTAAGGAAAACAAAATCACTATTAAATCAAACAGTGGTTTGAGTGAATCAGAGATTCAAGAAATGGTTAAAGATGCTGAATTGAATGCTGAATCTGACAAGAAAGCCCGTGAATTAATTGAGGCACGTAATGGTGCAGAATCAACATTGTATGGATTCAAACAAGACTTTAATAAGTACAGTGACAAAGTTACTGAAGAAGAAAAAACTAAAGCCGAAGAAGCAATCAAAGCAGTTGAAGAAGCAATCAAAGGGGATGACCCAACCGTTATCCAAGATAGTATTCCTAAATTATATGAGGCAATTGGTCCAATCACTAAAGCTAAAAGTGATGATGAAGAAGCCAAGAAAAAGGCTGAAGAGGCAACTAAGACTACAGAAGCACCAAAAGATGATAATGTAGTTGATGCAGAAGTTAAAGAGTCACCAGAGACTGTTTAAACTTTAGATCGGGTGCCGCAATGCGGGCCTGACAATTATTCTTGCTTTATTAAGGAGATATAAAATGACAAGAGAAATGACAAGAGAATTAACATTAAGAGCGTTAGACATACCAACCATTCATAGATTTGGAATCGGATTTGATTCTATGATAGATGAACTGATGCGTATGAATGCAACGCAAACTAACACCAACTACCCACCCTATAATATAGTAAAAGAATCTGAGGATCGATTTGCTATTGAAGTAGCGGTTGCTGGGTTTAGTGAAGGTGAGGTTTCTATTGAAATAGAGAATCGTGTACTTACAATTGCCGGTAACAAAATACATGACTTAGATAATCCTAAAGAATATCTACATCATGGGATAAGTAACCGTAATTTTATTCGTGAATTTTCTTTAGCAGAACATGTTGAAGTTAAAAGTGCTATAAATGAAAACGGGATCTTATCTATTGGACTAGAACGAATTATTCCAGAAGAGCATAAGCCCAAGAAGATTGTAATAAATTACAATAAATAATATAATAGCATATCGTAAATACAAGTGTGCGGGAAACTGCACACTTTTTTGAAAGAGAAAAAATGGCACAAACAGATACGAACCTAAGCGTAAGACCTATAGTTGATGTAAGGGAACCACCGTTGTTCAGAGTAATTTATATGAATGATGATTTAACCAGTATGGAATTTGTTATACGGAGTTTGATTGATCATTTTCATTACACAGATGAAACCGCAGTGAATATCACAACTGGAATTCATGATTCCGGAAGTGCAGTAGTTGCAGTGTTACCATATGAAATTGCAGAACAAAAGGGTATTGAAGTAACTATGGAAGCCAGAACTGAGGGCTATCCGTTACAAGTTAAAATTGAGGCCGAGACTTAAATTCTATTCGTTTAGGGTAATAAGGATTTCGGCCCGCACACGGGTTATTAAGGTAGTTGATATTGTCTAAAACAGTATCAACTATTTTTCCATGTGTGCCAAATACCCAGTGAGATACTTTGTTTTCAGTATCATATTCTAATGCATCAGTTAGTGGTCCGGCATCATGCATATCAGGTTCTTCACCATAATATAATTTTTTAGTTGGTACAGAACTAGAAACTACCATAATATGTTCTACTTCTGAATGGACCTGTAATCTGTGTATAGTACTGCATAGATATGAAACATCCTCATATCCAGCAACAATTAATTCTATTTCAGCCATTTTATTTCTAGGCTTATAATTTCCATACCATCCATTAGTGGCTACAATTGCTATCTCATTTAGCACCACTACATTATCATGTAAGAATATTACATTCTTTAATGACGCACAAATTTCTCCAATTTCTTTGATACGTTTTTCTCTAATAATTACAGTAGAGTGTTCTAACGCACCATCAATAAAAAAGACACCCTGATAGCAATTACTCAGGGTGTCTAATACTGTTTGTAGCATTGCTAAATCATTACTGACATTACCCGCAACAATACAATATAAACTTGTAGGTTTATCTTCCCAGATAAAGGTGTCATCTACTGATAAATTCAAATCACTAATTACATCAAATCCAAGTATCATGTTTTCAACAGTTAATATGGAAATAGGACTACTGCCCTATTTCGCAATAAAGCAGTATATATTACGCTTTTGGTTTAGCTTTAGTTGTTTTAGAGGCTACTTTTTTAACGGCAGCAACTGCATCTTTAACATCAACTTTGCCGTCTTCATTGACATCTAATGCTTTTTTAACACGGGTGGTAGTCTTTTTAGCAACTGCCTCTACTTTTGCCACTTCTGCTTTGACTTCTGTCTTGACTTCAGCAACAACTTCTTTAGCAACTTCCTCAACCTTAGCAACAGCTTCTGGTTCAGATTTAGCCAAATAATTCCATAATGCGTAAACAGCAATCACTGCAACGACAACGATAATAATTTCCATAGTAAAATCTCCTTGAACTAATATTTATGACTTGAGGTTCCAAAGCAGATTTTTTCATAAATACTGTATGTTCAAGTCCTTGTCATTGCGAGAGTTGATGGATCTACCCTTGCCCAAACTAACCGCGCAAAAAAGACTACTATTTAGACCGGATTTAGAGGATGTGGAACATGTCTATGATTTGTTAAATGAGCATGTTTTTGATAATATTTTAGTTAAGCCTAATATTAAATTGGGCACATGCCGTGATTATTGGGGTATGTGCTATGGGGAGGACAATCCCTATAATAGCGGAACTTATTGCAGAATCAAACTAAGTGACAAATGGTATTCTGCTCAATGGATGGTGACAATGTTATCGCATGAAATGAGTCATCAGTATCAATGGGATGTTTACAGTCATGGTCGCAAGACTAGAGTTATGAGTCATGGCCCTAGCTTTTACAGATATCAATTAAAGATGCGGGAACACAATATTTCATTGAAAACATACTATTCTACTAGACAATGGTTTAATAAACAAGATTTGTTTAAATCGTAAAAAAGAGATAAATACATAACTATGAGAGCATTTGAATTTTTACAAGAATCCCAGGGTGGTATATTCCGTCGTGCCCAAGAGGTTGACCAAGGTGCGGAAATCAAGTTTAAAAACGCGGAAACAAACCAAGAAATTAAACTACTGTCAGCAGAAGTATTTCCTCAAACTGGACAATACCAAACATATGAAGAATTAGACCAAGCAGTTACTGATTTTTGTACTATGTTTGAAGTTCCACCGGAGAACGTTCAGTATGCAGGTAAACCAGATAAATCACGTGCCGCAATGGTAAGTATTTGGACGGATTTAACATCAGGTGAACCAATGGCGTTTGTTAAACTTGCTACAAAACGTAGTGAAGGTGCTTCACCTATTATGCAGAGTAATGCTGATTTTAAGAATGCGTTTGGTTATGGAGATGTAGGTAAGACAGCACAACGTCAAACATTACAATTAAAACCAAAAGACGTATTAGCATTTGATGAATGGTTAAATCCACAAGGTGTTATACGCAGTGTTGCTAGCAGATTGAAAACTAGAAGTGACCTAGACGAAAACCTGAAGCAAGGATTAGTACAGCTTGTAACTAATGTTGCCCAAGGTGTCAGTGAGCCTGTGCCGGGTATGGCACAATATTTAACAACGTTAGAAGTTGATTACGGTGAGGTACCTGCCCCTATTGCGTTAATTACAGGTAATTTTGTAGGAGGAGACTATCTGCAAGCCGAAAAAGGATTATTAGGTCCATTAGGTTTAAAATGGAGCGATTTATCAAAAATATTGTATCCCAAGGCCGGGGGCGAAAAGATTTATGATAGTTACATTTATATTGATGAAGAAACCAAACTTAAAGTAAGTTCAAAAGATAAAAAAGGCGGCGCAGCCGCTAGTATTACTGGATTAATTGATGAAGTTAACAAAACACCAGAAAAATTTCAAAGTGTATTACTTAATAAAAAATTCGGCTCTTTACTTAATATATGTAAGACAATTGCTAGCGCACCAAATACATATCAAGGAAGTGCAAAAAAGAGTAGCAAAAGTATAAATGGCCCTTTAATTTTAGCTGTAAATACTTTTAAATTTATTGACGACAATGATGCTAGAACAATTGTAGGGTTGATGAACTCCCCAAATAATAAAATGATGCCAGAACAAGCATACAAAAAAAATGTCATTGGTCCTAATTTATGGAAGATAATTTCAGTTAAAGGTGCCAATTATAAGGACCCGGGATATAATTTAGGTTATCATTTAATGGCATGTGTTGCAAAAAATATTGCTAATATATGTAATAGCGATCCAAATACTGATAAATTTTTTAGGTCTATTTTGGAAAGATCCAACATGGTACAAGTTAAAACTACAGTTAAAAAATCCGGTGACGGGGCGTCATTTACTAATTTTGTTGTAATGTATCCTCCGGTCTTCGATGGCAAAATGACTATGCTTGCGGATAACAATTATATGGCGACACGAAAGCCAATCGCACCATTAAGTTTCAAAATGCCTTAACCAAAACTCTTTTAATTTGTTTTACAACGTGTTATACTTGTAAAACATTTTAAAGGAAGTTTATGAGTCTAGTCCCAATCGTTATTGAACAAACAAGCAAAGGTGAGCGTAGTTACGATATCTACAGCCGTCTATTGCGTGACCGTGTAATTCTACTTGAGGGTGAAGTACATGACCAAATGGCAAATCTTATTGTTGCCCAATTGCTATTCTTAGAATCAGAGGGTGATAAAGATATTTCAATGTACATCAATAGCCCCGGTGGTAGCGTAACTGCTGGTATGGCAATCTATGATGCTATGCAATTCGTTAAGCCTGATATTCATACAATTGTAATGGGTCAGGCATGTTCTATGGGTAGTCTACTTGCACAATCAGGTGCACCCGGTAAACGTTTTATGTTGCCCAATGCAAGGCACATGATTCATCAACCTTCAGGTGGTGCAAGAGGTCAAGCAACTGATATGCTGATTCAGGTAAATGAAATACTTGAAATGAAAAAGAACCTAACAGGAATCTACACTAAGCACAATTCAAAAGGTAAAACTTTTGATGTACTACAAGCTGATATGGAACGTGACAATTTTATGAGCGCCCAACAAGCATTTGACTATGGACTAGTAGACGAAATAGTTACAAAGCGAGGTTAATTATGGAAGAACTAATTGACCTTTCATATGCTCATCATATCCAAGATACCGTTGACATAGAAACTATATGTTCAAATGCAATTGAAGTTAATTCAATGGAACCCTATTGTTGGCCATTAGATATACCAATAGATAAAGAATTATTATTAGAAAGTTGGAACAAGCTATTTGTTTCGCTTGGTTATACTTATGAATCTATGACCGCATTAATGCGTGAGTATTTTGTAGAAAAATATAAACAATTAGGTCACCCCAAAGATCCAATTGCATGGGATATGAATCTAACACATTATACCGAACTAACCGGTGATGATCGATGGAATAAGTTCAGAGGTACCGTCGAATGGATTCTAGAAGATGGCGGAGATCCTAAAAGAGCCACTGAGATGTTATCAGAAATAAAAAATACATACTTAGAACATGTCATCAACAGTTTATTTGAGCATCATGCTAAGAATTTTAATAGAGAATTTAAAGGGCAACTTAATGTAACTTGGGTTGGTCCTGGTCAACGATATAATCTTCACAACGATAATAATATCTATTTAAGATATCATATTCCGATCATAACAGATCCAAAAGTCTTTTGGATATTTCAGGATGTAAATAATGTTGAACAATATTATAAAATGCACATGCCGGTTGGTGCTGTATGGATGTTAAATCCTGTACAAGTAGTACATACCGTAGTAAACCAATGGGACCATGCAAGGGCACATTTATTATTGTCCGAGTTTAGATAAAATTAATTTAGAAAATGCTATATGAGCTTCTTGGTTAAAATGACCTAACGGCAATCGTTCATGCCCTTGATTCATACACCAAGTACTAAAATCTTCAAAGATTATTTTGCTAGTGTCAACGTGTTGAATTGAATTATAAATATCACTAAATCCAAAAATATGAAAGTAATTTGAGGATAGATTTTTACATGTTTGGTCAACATAAAACAATGCATTTTCCACTCCGGTATCATTTATCCTTAGCATGTGTTCAATAAAATGCTTGTTAATTGGATGATGTTTTAAATTATTTTTATATTGATTTCCGCTCCACTGTATACCTAATTGAATGTAATTTGTATTGTCTCTCGCATAAAAATTTCCCTTATCAGGATAGTATAGTTCTTTTCGATGTGGTTCTGTATAAAAAAATAATACCAAACTATCAGGATGATCCGTCAGTGCTTTTGGTAAAATACGTAAACTGCGTTCATTACTCCCACCACTAAGAGCATAATTATAGCAAGGAATATTAAGGCTATCAGCTACTAACTTGGGGAAAGAAAAAGATTTTGTTTGATTATCCATGTACTCCAAAGTAATACTACCTTTGATGTAATCGTTGACCAAATCCTCTCCCAATAATTCACATCCTGCAACATGGCTATCACCAAAAGCTAGCACCGACTTATAGTTTTTCATAGTACATATTTAGTTAACAAAAATATGGTTGACAATAAATCACTTTGGGTATACAATAGAGGCTTCTGTAGAGAAAAGGAGTTTTTATGTCTTACGTTGTTTTCAAGCATAATAAAGAATACGGTCCTCGCAAGGGTCTTGAGGGTCCGTTTCACTATCCCAATGGTCGTGTTCTGTATTACGATCCTAAAGCAGGTGAGTACTACGATCCTCGTACCGACTTTTACGTTGACCGTGATGAGGTCTCAGACCTGCAAAATTCTATCTTTGACATCCTGAAAGGTTAATATGAACAGCTTATATGCTTTAGTATTCATTATGGCAGGTTCACCACCTGCATATTTAGGTAACTATACTGGTCTGAATAGTTGTCAAAATGCTATACGTGACATCTACAGTGGTCGCTTGAATCCAACCGGCGAATATTTGCCAGAGTTAGACAAAAGTATTAAGTTGATAATGAAGAATAAAAAAGAATTTATTTGCATTCCGGTGTCAAAAGACTGAAAACGGTTGACAATAAATCACTTTGGGTATATAATACTTGTATTGATTGATTAAAGGAGCTAAAAAATGCGTACAAAAACAGTTATCGAAGGTCTGAAAAACTCACAAAAATTCCGTGTGATTTTCAAAGGCGACGGAAGTGAAAACGATATCGGTATGTATATGACTATCAAGCAAATGACTGAAATGTTTGCCACCGTTAACGCCCGAGTATTATGCTGGGAAGCACTGATCCAGTTGTCTTACGAGCGCCGCATGGCAGAGGCAACTCGCAAGCCTATCCCCACCGGTCTCGGTACTACAATTCGCAACAAGCAAATTCAAATTGATTTGGTCTGAGGAGACAAAAATGAAATTAGAAACCGCTCTTAACGTGATCCATAAAGAAGGTAAATTCTTAGGATTGACTTCCTTCGCAATGATGCAATTCATTGCAAAGAATCCCCTAGCACAACCTAAAAAGACATTAGAAGCCTTTAAGGTTGTAAAAGAAAGTGTTACAAATACTTTTGAATAAAAAGGTTGACGATAAATCGTTTTGGGTATATAATAGAATCTTAAACAGTAAACAACAGGAGTTAGCAAATGGGTACACGTTCACTTATCGCAGTTGTTCATGGTGATAACTACAAAACAGTTTATTGTCATTGGGATGGCTATCTGTCACACAATGGTCGTATTTTGCAAAAACACTATGATTCACCTAAAGCAAACAATCTTGTTGCAATGGGCAATATCTCTAGTCTCAAAGCTAACATTGGTAGAAAACACCCCTTCAGTGCGTTTGACATTCCCGGCATGTCTCCAAGTGCATGGGAAAATAAGTATGGCAACATGACTACATTCTATGGTCGTGACCGCGGAGACGAAGGTCAAGAGTTTGTCACACATACCAGCAAAGAATCACTAATTGAATCATTCAATGAGTCTTGGTGCGAGTTTGCATATATTATGAAAGATGACATTTGGTATGTTATGTTTCAAGGTGATGAGAATTTTTATTTGTTGTCAGAAGAATTGGTTAAACAAAAAGATACAGTAGAGGCAGTATAATGGAAGCAGTTGTCGAGACTACAGTCTGGAACGATAGCAATAACGCTAATCATACCTATCTACTTGATGGCACCAAAATGATTGCGTACATTAAAGTAGGCGACACTGCTCCCTTTTATTTTAAAAACCCAATCACCATTGACAAACGTGGTCGGAAGTTTCAA
>Ga0208975_1000591_pt1 | contig 16952 bp, 26 predicted proteins | sample GreLakmeER78MSRF_FD_187700 | JGI IMG/M metagenome (GOLD analysis project Ga0208975, IMG submission 187700) | Freshwater lentic microbial communities from great Laurentian Lakes, MI, USA - Great Lakes metaG ER78MSRF (SPAdes) | ecosystem: Environmental > Aquatic > Freshwater > Lake | place: Great... | reverse complement strand
AGTCTATTTACCCGTATGGATCAGCAACTTACGGGAGCCTCCTAATTTTTTACAAAAGTTCTTAAACATTATATTAAATCAAACTGGTGATTTGCAGGCTCCTTTGATCCTTTTCTTATATTGTCGAGACGAAGCATTGGTCTAAGGTTTGATATGTGATTTGCCATTCTCCTGTCATTAGGATTTGTTAGATCAAATGCAGACAATGGGACAATGTGATCAATCGTCCACTTTGTTCCATGATTATCCCATGTCATTCCGCTCTTAAACTGGGATTGCAATCTAATCATTGCGTCATTAAATGAACATCCAATATAATCCTCTGTCCTCATCTCTCTCTTTATTTTAATATGTTCAATGACTCTCTTAACATGACTCCGCATTAGATACCTAGCTTTTTGTATTGGAGTAAGTGGAATATCCCTTTTTATCTTTGCAGTGCTTCTCCTAATCCTTCTGTCAGCCTGAGAATCCCTGCTAATTAAATCTAATGCGTTTACCCTAGAAGAAAGAAGCTCTCTATTTCCTGCGGACTTATTTGATCCTCTAGGATTATATACACCACATCGAATCATCTTAATGCGAACAGAATTATAATTCATTGCCATAACCTTTCCTATGGTCTTTATTCCATACCCCAAAGATTGCAGGCAAGACATACATTGAACCATTGACCCTAATGTATTCCTTGATTGTGCATAGCATTCATGGCAGCAATACTTTTGCTGTGGGCTTCCACATGAGAATTGGGTTGAGCATCGGATACATTGCTTTTGAAATTTGGTAGGGTTGTAGCCTTTGGCCTTCCCCCCTTCATTCCGTTTATCTTTGATGAAGCGGCTTTCTTCTTCGACTTCAAAGAACCAAGGATTTTCCCGATGTTGATTTGCTGATTGCAGTGTGGGCATTTCATTAAACATATATCCTATCTGCTAGGATTGTCAATTTAATTTATTGTAAATGTCCACGATTGGTTTGAGCGAAATGCGCAACGATTCTCTCTCATCAGCCCGCCATTGATCAACCGGCTTGCGCGTGAATAGGTCTGTGAACGATCGTTGCAGTTTGCCAGCATAGGTCAGCCAATGCGTCGAGGCGCCCGTGGTGCGTTCGGGGTCGTTCTCCTCGCGTCCCGCTGAACCTGGAGGCGGTAGGATGCCGAGCATCTGGGCGCCGAGCTTGGCCATATCGGCAGGCCACAAGTCTAACTCAAGTTGGTCTCGGTTGCGTGCTAGGTGTATCGCTTTGGCTGCTTTGTCAGGGTCGATGCCGAGCGATGCGAGCCATTCGTTGCGGTTGCCTCGGACATGGTCTTTCGCGACCATGAGCATTTGGCCGCAGTCTGCCATGCGTAGGACGGCAGCGCGGGCGTTACCTTTGGCCGTTACTGCTAGGGCGTTGGCTTCCGCGTATGCGGCGCGGATCTCTGTTTCAATTACCGGCAGGGTGAGTGCCGTTATTTCGTTTGGTTCCATATTTGTTGGTGTTGGTTTTCCTGTATGTATTGCGAGCCTCCTCGCTCTTAAGTGACGTCGAAGGCGGCAGCCCTGTCGTGTCGAGAAAGTCCATTGCGATCTTGCTGATGGCCTGCTTGGTGCAGCCTAGCTCCCGCCCTGCTTCCAGCATACTCATGCCAGCGGTGAGCGGATGACCAAGAGCAAATGCCACTCCCCACAAAGTTTTGCTTCTGCTGTAACCGTGTTCCGCTAGGAAGCTGATCGTTTTGTTCAGCACAACCAAGAGTTTCTCGCTGGCTTCGCGGTAGGCCGTCATGCGGAAGGCGTGGCCTGCCGTGGGATCGTCGAAGCTGTAGAAGTCTGGCGTGTAGCTGGCTTCGTCGTATTCCGCCGCGTCGCGTTGGTCGTGCATCGAACATCTTTGTTCGCATATATTTTTTGTATTGCAAATTAAATCTTGTTTTTTTGCTCTGAACGAAGGGCGCTTTGCTGCCGCTCCCACCAAGAAAAACAGTGGCTTTTTTATAGGCATCCAAACATCCCGTATCAACGCCTATAAAATTGTTAAATCATTTCGTCTTCACCCTATCGACAAAGCTAGCTGCAAAAAACAATTATTTTTTGCGGGGCCGAGTCCAACATAATAAATTGCCCCAACAAAAAAATAACCCCCCCCTTTAGGGGGGTTTTTTGTGGGTAATTTTTTGTGGATCTCATCGGGTAAAAAAAATACCATTTTTTGTAATTCTTTTTAATTTTTTGTAGTGTCATTTTTGAGCTTGTCTTTCCATATATTTTTTATGGTTTCTTTGCCGCAAGACAGCTTGAATTTGTCCAAGCACTTCTGCCACTTGGAATGATCATCTTCGGTGAAAGATGCGATGAAGGCAATAACTTCTTGAGTCTGGATTTCATTTAATGCCTTAGGTCTTCCGGGTTTTCCCTTCTCCTTCGTTGCCTGCTCTTCTGTTGGTAGCGCACATGGTTCCCAATACAGACCGACTTGGCCGTGCCTTAAACCTATTTGAGTAGTCGAATCACCTATTTCATCGACTACGCCAGCCCGACGTCCACGTTTGGCTAATAGAAGCCGGAATGTGCCATCCTCCCTTGTTGTTTGAAGAACGCATATCGCCCTTGCCCAGTTTGTGAGTTCGGATGACCCGAGTCCGACATAAGCGAAGTCATTTGTATTCCAATGTGCGCGGCTCTTGGAGTCGCCTTGTGGCTTGCCTGTATGGTGACTCCATACCCATGCGAATTTACGCTGAAATGCAATGGGGTTGCATAGTCCGCGCAGAAATGAACTTGCCACACTCTGTTGGCTTATATCATCGCCGATATAGCTCAAGAGCGGATCGCCAAAGACTAAGTCGCAGTCGCCCTTCTTGTCGAGTAGCCTTCCGACAACATCGATGAAGTCAGCGCCGGTCTGAGAAGTGACACGCGCAAATGTGATGTTCTCTGTTAGCAATTTTACTGCTTGCGCTTGTGGCATATTGGCATTTGCGACGACATAGGACATGACGCCCTGAACGATCTCTGCCATGTCTCCTGTGTCATTCTCGGCTTGGATGAATAGGCTCTTGAGTTGCCGCTTTGGCTTAATACCAAAGAACGGTAGCCCCAATGCCCAGAACATCGATGCCTGCACCGTCAACGATGATTTGCCAACGCCGGACTGCCCAACGATGAGTAACTGACCGCCCTGGCATACCCACCGATCTCCAAGCAACGTCGTGTTGTCCTCTTTGGGAACAAATTGGAATAGCTCCTCGAATGAGTGCATCTCCACTCCCACCATCGATGGATCGGTAGCATTTTTGATTGCTGAAACGATTGTTTTTTTGTTTGTGTCTTTTGCTTCTACCCAATCATTTGCGTCCTTGAAATTTGATGGAGTTCTAACGCGAAGAATCGTTTTGCACGATGATATAGCATCCTGCATCCAGATTTCGGAAGGTATTTTGCCATCCTTTTTCGGTTCGTCATTTTGCGGGAAAGCATAGACCTGTCGGTCTTTGGAAAACTCTGCAATGCACTTTCCGTTGCTAGCCCCGCGAGATGCTACCCATAAGACGCTACTCCAGTCGTCACCGAGTTTATCGGCAATAGCTAACAAGTCCCATTGCGACTCAAAGAAATAAACGTTTTTGGAGTTTTTATCTCCAAATACAAGTGGAACATTCTGCGTTCCCTTTGGCTCAAATCTCCATGCGCCGTTATCGCAACGGACGTGAGCACCATCACCAGATTTGAATGCTGGTTGATCTCCAGATGCGCCAAGGATGTCATTGTCGCGAGCAGTCTTCATTATATTGAAAGATAAGCTCCTCTGTTCCGCTAATGATCTCAGGAAGTCATCCGTTGCTGCCGCTTTGTATTTGCTCCAATCAGATGATGTAGGTGCGCTCGCTTTTATCTTGAAACGTGCAGGCTCAGGACGATTGTTTTGAATCGGCATTCCTGCAAGTTCAGCGTAAGCCAACATCGCGTCATGGTTGCTTTTGTTTTCGAGCTTGGCTAGGAAGTCGATCTCGTCTCCACCTTCGCCTGTGCCGTGGTCTTTCCAGCGCCACCGACCGTTGGCATTGTATATTCCGAAGGATGCGGTTTTTTCATCGCGGAATGGTGATTTTGCTTTTGATTTTGCGTGATCTCCTAGGCCAAGTTTTGCCATGAGATCAGGTAATGGCAGGCGTTGCCGGGCTTCTTCGATGTTCATTTAAGCCCCCCATCAAGATACCACCAACCTTGGTCGTCTTTGTGTAGTTTACCCTGCATTGCCATGTGATCTAGCACATGGTCTGCTAGTTTCTTCGCTGCCTGCCAATAAGCAGGATGAGCGCCGTAAGGCAATAATTGCTGTGCTATGTCGAGCCTATCGATTGCGCCGCGTCTGTGCGATGAATTGAAGGCCCGAATGACATACTCTTCGAGAGCATGATCGGGAAGTTCCGTTTGCATAATGTAAAAAAATCCCTTCGTGCTTGTCGGATGAAAAATTGGCCCATGCAAAGGCTACGACGCGCACGAAGGGAAAATGGATTTTGTTGGTGTTTGGGTTGCATGAATTGAAAGGCTTTTTCACGGCCTAGGTTTAAATATATTTACTTGACTCTGTTTGTCAAATAACGCTGTAACGTCTCCTCGGCCTCATCTTCTATCCACCGCGTGGCCTGCGTTACTACCTCAACCCAAGTGCCGTCGATCTGGACTTCCCAGTCCCACCGGTAGCAGTCATCCTGGTGGTTCGGCCAGCACCTGAGCGGATAGCCGCGCCATTGCATTTGGTTATTCATCCTGTCCTGATAGGAATTGGCGGAGCGCCTTGTTTTCTTTTATGAGTCTATCATTCTCCTCGGTCAATGACTCGATGCGAATGTTTAATAACTCTACGAGTAATTCAAGATCAGCCATTTGCTCTTTAACTAGTCTTGTTAGGTTTAGTAGCTTTTTGATGCCGTCGAACATAATCTGAGATTCTTTCTAGGTGTTGTTCCGCCAATGCTCTCCCCTCCGGCGAGTCGTCGTATGTATGCTGGTAGACCGGTAGCGGGTCGCCCCTTTCGAGACGTAAGCCAATAGGGCAGTCATTCATACAAATTACCAGCCGGAGAGAGAGAGATCCGTTCATCTATTAAAACGGAATATCGTCGGTTTCGTCTTGGGGTTGAGCAACGAATCCGTTGCTTTTAGCGACAATGTGCTTGTCGGTCTTGGCCGCTGGCTTGCGGCGGTTGCCGAGCCACTTTGCTTTCTCGTCACCGAATAACCAACGTTCGACGCAGTTGAACTGGTGGTCGGGGTTGGTCTGTCCTGGCTCGACGCCGATAAGACAAACGCCTTTTTCACCGATCAAGTCTTCTGCTTCAACGGTCACGTCTTCACCTGGCACTACGGCCCGACCGATGCTGGACAGCACTTGGTCAACTTTCCACGCCGCTTTGGGCGTGAAGGTTAAGTGTTCCCACATTTTCGGCCCTTCGATGCCGCCTTCAAGGATAACGGCGACGTCAAGTTTGATGGTTGGGTTTCCGGCTTGGGAAGTCTTCTCGACCGCTTTGATGATCTCGACTTCGTAGGTTCCCGGCTCGACGTAATAGACGGCCGCTTGTTTTGGTTCTGATGCTTTGTATGTTGGCATTTTGTATTTTCTATTTTGTTGTTGTTGGTCAGCGTTTTTTAGGATGCGCTGCCCCCTTTTGCCCCTGCCTGCCGGATCTTTCCAGCAAGCGAGGAAATTATTTGATCTTCGTTTGGCGTAACTGCGTTGTCGGTGATCCCGCCTTGATCGCCGTTGTATCTGGCTCCACGCCGTTGTTGGCGCAAAACTCGATATAACTCTTCTCCGATAGCTTGCCGCCCATCGCGAGTATTAGTGTCTCTTTCGTGATACCTTCGGACGCTTTAATGATAGCATCGTGCTCCACAAATCTCCGACCGCTTACGCTCGTCAGCTTCCATCCTGCTACCTCGTCACCACTTTCGAGACGGGTTTTGAGGTGACCGAGCAAAGGCTCGGCGATCTCCTTCTCCGCAAGCTTCCACTCACGGATGAATGACCCTAGCGACTCCGGCGTGGAAAGGATGCGATCTTTGATAGCTTCGATACTGTTGCCATTCGCTTCGGGAATGAGAGCGATAGCACTCTCCGCCTGTCGCACGATGGCGTTGCAGTTGTTGAAGTGCTTGCACCATGAACAATACTCCGAAGGCGTCGGCTTCGCCTCCGCACTTGTTGCGCGGTCGATTGTGCGCTGGGTGATCTGCTTCGCCTCTTCATATGAAAAGTCGTAGCTACGGATCATGCTTTGATCGACATATATGACGTGGGCAGTCCATGACGTGTCGAAATTATCTTCCATACACGCCAATGCGTAGGCCGCGAGTTGCTCGCGATAGTTCCGCACTTGGCCAGTTTTTATGTCTGCGACCCATTTCTGCTCTTTGCATACGGCGTCAGCCGTTCCCAACTTACTTAGTCCAGGGACTGCCATCGCCAGATACTCTTCGCGGGTCTCGATGAACGAATGCCTCGCAAGTCGCTTGAGTTGTTTAACTCCGAAGTCAATGGGACTAAAATCAAACCCGACGACAGCCGCCATAGGCTCAAGTTCGCCCCCTGCTATCAGGTTTCGGATCGCAAGATCGACAGCGGTTCCGCGCTCCGCTGCCGCGCTCGATCCGCCTGCGCCTTCAAACAAGGCGCACTCGGCGAGTTTTGGCAGGATGCTAGGTGATATTTCTTTACTCATTTTGTTTTAATGCTTTAAGGTGTAAGTATAGTTACAAATAATGGGTAGTATTTGTCACGAGTTCGCCTTCCTCCATTCGACCGCCGTATTTACGAACTGATCGACCCGAAGCGCAACTCGGTGTAGGTATTCCGGAGCGCAGTCACGCCAAGTCTGCTCGGATGTTAGCACTCCGCGCCCGATCAAGAACTGATTCACCGCGCCCTCGTGCTCTGCAAGTCGTGCTTGCCAGCCGACCATTTCGTCGGCTTCAACGATATGATCGGGCTGTTTAGTTACAACGGCCTCGAACAAGTGCGCGACCGATGCCCATTCGAGCGGCAACTCTTCCGCTAGGCCGGATCGTGTCTTGGCGTCGTATGCTGCGCTGTGCGTGGTCAACAGGATGCGCTCCTTGCCGCCGATGCCCTTTCCCTTGCCGGAGTCGGTCGTCGATACCTTGGTTTTGAACCGTAGGAACCAAAGCTCGTCCGCAAACTCTTTCAAGAGCGGAGCCGATTGTTTGCTGAGTTTTAGCTCGTAGCGGTCATATGCTGCCAAGGCGTCTGGAGCCTCGAAGCGGACGATCTTGCTGTGAGCGATCATGACGACATTCTTTCCGGCATCAATGAGTTGATCGACGGATGACAGGAACCGGCTCATGCGCTCCGCTACCATTACCCACCCTTTACCGAAGCCAAAATCTTCGATGCTGGCCTTTTTGGTGCTGGCGAGTAGGTCTTCAACGCATAGGCGTTCTGCCCAGTCTGCCGAGTCGATGACGATGGTTTTGTAGTCGGTCGCCTTGCATACCTCCAATGCGTCAGTGAGATGCTTCCAAGTGTTGATCTCGCAGCGATCAACGTCCAAGTGCGATGTTCCTTGCTCGATGTCCAAGAACAGCGGATTTGGGAACTTGGCCGCGAATGTTGATTTTCCTACGGATTCGACGCCGTAGAGTACTACGCGCTGGGCGCGGGTCTGTTTTCCTTTTGTTATTTTCATTTCTATTTTCCTTTGTTGCTTTAATATCAATCAGATATAATTACATTTTTAATTCTATTGCATATTTCAACATTAAGCTTTACAAGCCAATCCCTAGAATCTTCAGATGATGATGCTTTTATCATATTTTGACCTAAATGAAATTTATAAATCGCGTTGCAAACAATATTGTACCTTCCTATCTGCTGCTGGCCTCCACAGGTTGATGTATTATTTGAATGATATTTTGCCAAAGTCCTTGATGGAGAATTTGAACCCTCGGGCTGTGAGACATTAACAAATTCCTGCAAGAATCTAATAGCCTTATCAGGGAATGAATTATGATATATAGAAACAGGCCCAGTGATGTACGCAGGCGCTTTTAATATAGCCCCGCTTTTTCCAATCTCTACGCAAGTATTTATACTATCTCCGATTAAATGTAAAATTTTATGAGTTTGAGCTATGCTGACTCCAAAATTGTGATTTGATCTGCAACATATTAGCCCGACTGCTTTTGCTGTCGCTGCCACTTGCGATGAGTTTTTCATTCCAGATAGTAATAACATCTGTGAAACATTTCTACTTTTACCAGAATCAATGACTTCAAATGTATTGATAACTCCATCTCCAACATTTTGAGATACTGGTAATCCAGTTGCAACTAGGATCGCAATCGGTTTATTAGCCATCACACAAGCAGATAAGCGATGCTGCCCATCAATAAGCCGACCGGTAACATCAAAGGCGATTGCTTGGTGAGTTAAAACATAGGATCCATTGTTAATGTCATTAGCTATTTTTTTAACAGATATTGCACTTATCGGCCTATTGTTATAATTTTTAGTTTGTAGTATCTCTTTGGCTTCTGATGGCCAAATTGTTTTTAGTTCTACTTTCATATTTATGTTTTCTATTTGTTGTTTTGTGCTGCGTAAACGGCCACAGCTAGTGCCGCCCAAGAATGGGATTTGATGCCGTATGTTGGCCCCGGCTGGGCCTTTGTTCCCTGCGGCCCGATCTTGTCGATCAAGGCTTGGCGAATGTTCGCGTCCTTGGCTCGCATCGTGCCACAAAGAAAAAGTTTGATATCTTTTCTGAAAATTAGTTCTACGTCCACCCTGGACACTTCGATAAAGCGTCCGATCCAGACGCACGTTTCAAATGTCGAAGCCCCGACTGCCATCCCGTAAGATGCGATCATTTCACAAGCAACTCGGTCGTATTCGCGACCGATAAGAATCTGGCGTATCTCGGCATTCGGAAGGTGGCCGTGGTCAACAATCCTTTGTTGGTCGTATTGCACGAATGCGGTGTGGCTCGTTCCTGGATCTAGTGCTAATATCATGGTTCAATGCTTTTGTTTTAATTTTATCTGCCGGAAGTGCGAGAACATCGCAGATGCCTTGGAAAGCTTTGCTTTTAATGAAGTGAATTGCCGAGTTCCTATCGAGTTCCTGTTCTTCGTTTAGCTGTTTGCTCAAGAACACCTTCTCACTTTGAAGGTCGGCAACGGTCTGCTGGATCATCCCGCACAATAAAGCGCGGGTGAATTGGCATTCTGCGTCATGTAGCTCTTCGGATGTCATGCTACCGGCGCTCCCTGCGGGTTTGGCGGTTCATCCACCAGCGGCGTGTCTGTTCAAGCTCGCAGGTGGCTTTGATGTTGCCGATTAGGTATCCGGCGATGAATGCACAAGTTGTGCAGATTCCGAATAGGGCGAGAAATGTGAGTGGTTCCATATATTTAAATTAGATGTTGTAGAATTTTGCACGGACACCAGCTAGTGCCGTTTTTTCTTGATCGGCGTTTAGGCCTACCTTGATGCCACCGTCTTGGTTCGGGAATAACTCAACGCGTTCGATGCTGGTCACATACCAATAAGATCCGCCGCGAACCGCTTTGATCCGATTTGCAATGCGTGTATACTTGTAGGCACGAGCCACCGAGCCGCCCGATGTATATGTGAGTTCCGCTCCGATGCGTGATGATTTAGCAATTCCGAATGCGGCGAGTTGCTTTTCGGCGATCTCTGTCGCGTTAAGGATGTCCATCGCTGTGGCTGTGGCTGATTTGGCTTTTCCATTAACCTTGTCTAGGGAGTTGGAGAGTTCGCGTCCTTTAGTATTTAGTGCAATTTTGATTTTCATTTTTGGTTTTCTGTTTTTGTTTCTTCGTTCGGGTTCGTCCCGTTCGATGTGCAAACTCTCATCCATTTCCTTCAAGATGAAAAGAAAAATTTTCGCGAAGTGCGAAAATAATTCTTGGGAAAAGTCTTTACAAATGAGCGCAACCAATGCCCATGCGCCTCTGCGGCCTTTTTTATTTTGAGATCTTGAAAGATAAAGGCAGGTGTATTTCTTTCTAAATCGGGCGGTATAAATTTACCTCGCGAGCGCCTTGGTTTGTCTGTATCGTTGCCTTTTTTGATTCAAGCATCCCTTTTTTGATAGCAGTTTCAACTCGGCAAGAGATCGCGGCAACGGTCATCTTTGATTCCGTTGAAATTGCGCGGATCGTCTTCCATCCTTGCTTGGCTAGGTCTTTCTCGTTCTCAACTTTTGTTGTTGAGTAGAAAGCGTCCCAGGCTTCGTTTACAGCGGCAAGAGCCACGGGTTGTTTTGTCGTCTTTCGCATAAGTTAATGTTTATCGAGTTGTCTTTGTAGTAGCCGTAAGCGAAGCCCTGCGACCATCCGAAAGTTGCACGGCGGGTGCTCGCGTATTCCATATCAAAGCGCGCAAGCATTCCGACGCAATAGCCGCTAGGCCCGTCAAGCGTGCGTGCGCGTTCCCATCCTACGCGGTGAAGGTGGGCTAATACGCATTGCCCGTAGGTTTCTGCATGGTCGCGGATAGCCTGCACGTTATACATATAGCCATGGATAAACTTGCATCCACCTATCTCTAAGTAGCTGCGAATGTGATACGGGTACAGTCGCGCTTTGAGTTCCTTCGCTGTCTTTTCTATGGCTTGAATGGTCAGCGTCGCGGCGTGAGCCGCTAGCGCGTTAGGAGACGACGCGAGCTTGTATAGCCGGGCTTCGTGGTTGCCATATAGAATATGCTGTGGCCTGAGTTCGTGCAAAAAATCAATACCGGCGCTGAGATCGTCCGAGATGCTGGCCGCGCGGTCGCTTGAGTTCGGATCGGAGATAGCACCAGATCGGAAGGCGGCTAGGTCGAGGAAGTCGCCTAGATGGATAGTGGTCTGGGGGCGAAAGTGCTGTTGGAATTTTAAGACGGCGTTGCGCGCTTCTGGGTCGATCTGATCGCCATGAGAGCATCCGACTGCCATCCATTTTTTCCACCCCTTCATTTTAGTTCTGGAATATTGCGGTCACTGCGTTGTTGCCAAATCCAAGCGCGGACGGCCTCCATCGTTTCCACGTCGAGTTTTGCAAACTCGCCACATTCGTGCTTTAAAGCGGATCGGAGTTCTTGATCTATGTCATCCACCAATATCAAAATATCAAGCGCCTTGCAGGCCACCTCGTGCTCGTATCGCTCTGTTTCGTCAAACTCTAATGTCATTTTCATGCTTCGTCCTCCTCCTCTTCTTCTTCTAAGTCTGGAAATAGAATACTGAAAGAATCGCCCGCGAGTCCTTCCACGGCGTATTTGTTGCCGAAGACAAATTCCCCGTGCAGCGTTTCGCCGCCTTGCTCCCAAGAAACAATAGTCAGCCCGCAGTCGTAGTGCTCGGACAGGATGCGCTTCGCTTCCGCGAGTGCTTCCGCACGCTCTGATTCAACCGTCGGTTGTCGCTTTTTTTTCAAGCAAGTATGTCTATTTTTTTCGATACTCTAGTGCGTAAAATTGTGAGCATTTCGCGTTCTGTCATGCCCTTCGCCCAATGCGGGCGTAGCTGATAGTGCGGTTCGTCGTTGAATTTCCAACGCCCTCCCCACTCGAATCCGAGGGATTCGCCGAGGGGTCCGAGCTCGCGGTAGAATGCGTGGTCGCCAAAGTAGGTTTTGCCGTCTTTGGAAAAGACGGCGATGTCGAGCGCCAGTGAGTAGTTGTGCATGGAGGCTCCACCGGCGGCGTTTGTGATTTTAGGGCCACTTGTGGTTCGGCCTTTGGCGTAGAGGGCGTCTTGCTCGGCCCATGTGCGGAGGCCACAGATGCACTTCACGTCGAGGTTGAGCGGGGCGGCGAGCTTTTTTGCCGCGATGATAAATGAGGCGGCGCGGTCGTAGAGATCCGGATGCAGGGTGGAGAGGTTGCGCTCGCTGCGTTCGTCGAGGTTCATTTATCGTGGAGAGTTTTTGAAAATTCCGGTGTGTAGCAGAATGTGCCGTAATCCGTTTTGATGCATAACGACGGGTTATTCATTCCAGAGCATGAAGTCAGAAATGCCATGCCCAAGAACGCGAAGGAGAGAACGATCATCCAAAGCGCGATGGATTTGGCGTTCATTTTTCCTTTCGGAAGATTTCGATGAGTCCAATGATGGCGGCTACCGCCGCGCCGATTGCGTCCCATTTTGCTGGCTCTAGGCTTAGACCGGCAACGCCGCCGATGATGGCAATGCCGCGAATGGTGGACGGTTCTTTGAGTTTTGCGAGTAGTGTTTTCATTGTTTTTTAGGTCGAGTCATTTTATACAGCGAAATCGCACCGATGCAAATTCCCATAAGAAGCGAAAGAATGCGAAGCCAAGCCTCGACTTCGCTGAACGATATCAGAACGGCGGCTGCGGGCGCGGACGTGCCGACAAGAGAATGGAAAGTGTGGCTTTCCATTACGTCAAACTGGCTTGCGTTATGAGTTCCTCGGTCAAGGTGCATGATTGCAAAATGATCGTGTTGCGCTCGCCGCTTTCGGTCAGCTCGATCTCCAGATCGGCCGTCGCACTTGTTAGGTTCGCGAGATAGTCGCGCACTCCGAACGTGCTAAAGTTGACCGATGCTGTTTTGCCTCCAGCCGCGCTCAGTCCGCTTTGAACCTGGAGTGTAGGAAGGTCGGCAAACCCTTTGCTGCCGCCGAATGTCACGTCGTAATAATTACCTTGAATGCCGCTCACGGTCGCATTGCCCGCCCCGATGGAGTCGAGTGCTTGCAAGGCTGATTGTAGGCCCGATGCTGTTGTCGTGGCGTCAAGCGGATCGGTCTGCCGTAGGACGGTTGTGCCTACGCTCCCTGTCGTCACCGTGCCTGTGCCGGTTGTTATTGCAACGGACCCTGCTGTTGTGCCAAGCAAAAACTCGGTTGTTTGCGGAATCGAGCGCACGAAATATTGCACGCCTGCCGTGTATCCGGTCAGCGCCGTGAAGCCTGTCAATACAACAGGCTGGGCAAGCGTCAGTCCGTGGTTGGTTGCCGTAATAAATACGCCATCCGTGACGGTCGAGGCGATGTCCACGTTGTAGGTCGGGACGGTTATGCGGTAACTGCCTTGGTATGGAGGGCGTGAAAATGAGATCCGTTGCACTTCGTTTTGAAGTGTCGAGCCTGTAAGTGTCGTGGCGATGCTAACCGTCAAGGCCGTGCCTAAGTCAGTCCATGTCGGCTGGTAAACAGCCGGAGCGAGTCGGAGTTGCAACTCTTGAATTTCAGCGGTTGTGGCGTCTCCTACGAGACGCTCGTCAATTAGCGCGGACGTCTCTGGAATTAAGCGGGCGACGTTTGCCGTGATCGCGGAGCGAGTGCCTGCGGAGTTAAACGAAATGACGAAATTGGTCGCCATCGTGCCGTCAACGCTAACACTTCCCGCGCTCGTAATGGCTGAAAGCGAGTTGAGCGCGGATGATATCGCGCCTGCCGTTGCGCTGAACGCGATGGCCCCGCTCGTCTCGCCGCCGAAGGAGAGGGTGAAAGTGCCGCTTGCGGGAACTCCTGTCCTTGTTCCTACGCCGAATTTGACCGTCGTGCCGGTCATGTCCACTACGTTAAAAGGAGCGGACACGTTGCCCGTTGCTTCTAGGAAATAAAGGTTAATTTCGCCGTTGTCGCCCTTAATGAAGCGCGGTGCGGTCGCAGGCGTAAGGCTAGTCAGGCTCGTAGCAAGCCTGCGGTTGGTCATGTCAATGTAAAGGTCGCGTGCCATTTAGTTGGTAGGTTTGTCAACAGCTTCCCATTTCCCTATCGGGCAACGCTCGGTTGCCATGCGTAACTTCGCCCATGTCGAGCATCCGCACTTGCGACAACGGCCCGTGTTGTTGAGCGCCTGCGCGTCCCATTCGGGACAGGCGCGGCACGTCGCTTCGCGGCTGGCGAGTGCTTCGGGCGGGGTGGTCGCGAAGCCTGCGCGAGCGAAGCGGTGTCCCGCATTTATAGCTAATCGCATTTGCTTGTGCGTCTCACGCAATCCTTCTGGCATTTTGCTCAAAAATTCCTCGTATGTCATGAGACGGTTACGGTAAAATTGAAATCAGTTGGCGGCCCAAACGGGGCGCATTGCGCTGAGATTGTAAACGGATAAGACCCAGCTGGATTCAAACTGGTTATATTAACTAAGTCAGACCCGCCTACGGCGCATACATCAGGAGACCCCATAAACTCAAATTCAAATGTTCCTTGGACATAAAGAGTAAGTTGCCAACAGCATCCGCTTAACTCCCCGTCTGTTGATGCTCGATTTATATTTATTATATACAAATTAGTGCCAGAAAATCCTGGGCCAAATGCGTCCCAAGAATCCGAGCAAGTCCGAAGCGGATCGTATTCATCGACTGAAGGATATTGGAATTCTTCATCTATAACGACTTGATCCCCCGACAACGAAAACTCAAAATTATGAAGGTATGGCGGGCAGTCCCTGCAAGGAATAAATGGCCCACTAGCACAACACGCGCAATTCACAGCGCGAGTTGTGCCGTCGGTCTTGATCTTGATAGCGTTGTCAGCGGTTCGGCCTAGAATCATTTTAGCACTCCTCCGTTGAGAGCCAAGTGAGCGCACCTTCCACCGCGCCGAGGACGTATGTGCCCGACGCTGGTGCTTCGGGTATGTCTTCCTTCCAGCTTAGCGCCCCGCCTGTCGAGGCGAGCACTCGGTTACCGTCGCTTGGAACTGGTGGAATCTTTAGCTTGAAGCCGGTAAACCCCATTGACGAGACCTCATCAACCAAGGTCGGATCGGCTTGCAATTTCGCCCAAGCGAAATTTCGCATAAGGTCGGATGAAGAGATCGGCCTTAATTGTTGCCCCCCCTTTGCTACGGTCTGGAAGTCTACGGGGAAATTGTTCATGCGGTTTGCCGTAAGGTAAGCCCTGCGTTTGCAAAATCGTATCCCCACGTGCATTGAACCTCATCGACGCCGCCATAGGTCGAGCGATTCACATTTATTATAGCAACTTTTGTGAAAATTTGGTTGGGGTCGAATGGGACGTTTGTGATGGCTCGTGTATTGGCGTTGTATATTTCCCGCACATATGTGTAGCTTCCTAAAATAAGATCAAAAGTTTCCAGCGAGCTTACGATTTTGTAATTCAATGTTTCGGTTGGAAGAGCAAGCGTGGTAACCGACACGTTGGCGGCTAGGGTAAAGGTGCGGGTGATCGTGTCCGACAGGACGGTTAAAGGAATACCAGTGTTAATCAGCGTTCCCCCACCTATGTAGGTAATGCCAATAGGAAGCGCAATTTGTGAAATTATAGCTCCAAAAACGGCTGGCGTGGATGTCGAAATTCCCGTGCCGGTCGAAGAAAACGAGGATGACCGAAATGTTGTGAACCCGTCTTGGCCTGTCTCTCTCGTCGGGTTTTGACGAATGATATAAGCCGGATATTCCGGCAGTCGGTTGCCTGCCGCGAGCAACGGCGCAAGGTTGTCCGCCTCGGTCGTGCGGCACTTGTATGTCGCGTCAATGCGCGAGAGGTTCGACGGGAAATCCTGTTTTTGAACGTCTGTTAAAATTAGGTCGTCCGACCCGTGGTAAATGTGTGCCATGTTTTTAAACCATTACTGGTTGCGGTAGTTTCATTTCGAGCTTGACGACGGCATCTTGGATGATTTTCACCATACCTTCGAGCGTCATTGGAGTTTTCTTTTCCTCTGTTTTCTTTTCGGCCTCTTTTTTCATCCCCTCGCCCATTCGCTTTTGAGTTGTCTCAAGTGTTTTTTTGACCTTGTCGCTTGTCCCTTGGCCTTCGGTTCGGATTTCGTAGAGTTGGTCTCGGATTTCCTTCTCGCTCCCGCTAAGCCCATAATCGCGACCGATGTCTTTTATTGCGCGAGTATCGCGGCCCTTGCCTGTGCCTCGGATCATAGCTTCCTGTTCGCGATCTTTAATCTGGCGCATTGTGGTCTCCGCAGACGTGTAACGGCCTGCCGCAATTTGCTCTTGCGCCTTTTTCATCAGCCTTCCGCCTGGGTCAACGGCTTCGGCATCTTGGCGTTTTTTAATGTCTTCGCCGATCTTTGTGGCGAGTGAGTTTTTTACGCGCTCGGCGGCGCGTGCGGAGCGTTCAAGCTCACTAGCAAGTTTCTCTGCCTCTCCCTGCGCTTCGATAAGTCCAGCATCTCTGAGTTCTTTGATTTTTTTCTCTAAGTCTGCTTCCGCTTTCAAGCGATCTACCTCTTTAGTATTACCAGATGCCATCGCGTCATTGATTTTGATCTGCAAATCAATTTCGTCGCGCTTCATTTGCGCTTGTACCTTGTGGTCTTCTTCGTATTTTTTCCGCTCATTTGCGGCACGCTCGTCTTCGGCTTTTTTGAAGGCAGCCATGTCCATCTCGGCTTGTTGCGCCTTCGATATTTCAACGAAATTAAATGGCCTTGGTTTGAATGCTGCGTCCCCGCTCTTCTCGATCTCCTTGTTTTTCGCGACTATCTCTTCCTGTTTTTTAATAGTTGTATCGAAAAGCGGAGTGACTCCAACCATGTTCTCTTTGAAACTTTCAGGGATAGAATTAAATGCTTTTTTTATTTCGGCACTAGCTTTTGCACCTGAATCTGTAAGCGTCCCTTTCATTCTGTCGGACGCCGCTTGAGTATCATTTGAAAAACTATAAAGATTTGAAGCAAGTCCTTTCGTTAAATACGAGCCAGACAATATACCCGCCAACTCTTTAGCTATTGTTGCTGATATATTTTTTCCCAAGACTGAAAAGCTATCCTCTATGAATTTAAAAGTGGAACTGGAGCTTGAAAATACGGTTAAAAGAAAATCTCCTGCCGTCTTAAATGCTGCAACTAACTTTGTGTAAACCGAGTTCGCAGTCTCCATCGCCTGCATTTTGATCGCTTCAAATGCCGCCTTGAACCCCTCCGAGAAGTTGCCCACCTTGAACTCGTCAACGGCTTTTTGGAACATCTTCATACCTT
>Ga0208975_1000590_pt1 | contig 16971 bp, 29 predicted proteins | sample GreLakmeER78MSRF_FD_187700 | JGI IMG/M metagenome (GOLD analysis project Ga0208975, IMG submission 187700) | Freshwater lentic microbial communities from great Laurentian Lakes, MI, USA - Great Lakes metaG ER78MSRF (SPAdes) | ecosystem: Environmental > Aquatic > Freshwater > Lake | place: Great... | reverse complement strand
TCGGGCTATCGGTACTGCCCGTGACATAATGCTGTGTCTCACAGTTAAACGAACCGAAGAGAACGTCCTGAGTATGACGCAATAACTGCTCAACCCCCCCTAATGGTTAGGTTGCTATCAAGGCGGTGTCTTATGCTCTCGGAAAGGAGCACACTATGGACTACAAAGCAGAAGCACAGGACATCATCAACAGCCTCAGGGATCAACGGCTCCCTGAGCCCGAACAAACGAGGGACGCAATTGGTTCAGCGATCCTGTGGGTTGAGCGTCAGCTCACTCACTTCCGCCACCAATGTGGCACGATCAAACGTGCCAAGCGTATCGCACTCATGGACAATGAGTTGTTAGTCTTTACCAAGGCTAAGCGCCTCGGTAAACTTGACGACGCAGTGCATGGGCTGTCAATTGAATTCACTACCAGGGTCAACCCTGGGTTTTTCAACACCAATAACTAATCGTTGACACCGCCTTGTTAGCAATCTAACCATTAGCCCTAACCGTTAGGAGACGGTATGACAAAGCCAGTAGTAGTTGAATCTGAGCATGGCCCGTTTTGGGCGTGCCTTGATGTCATCTTTGACGAAGATGGCAACTCTGAATACAAAAACCTAATCGTTAGGCACGAGGGAAAAGTAGTGCTTGGGCTCGCCAATAACGGCGAGATCACTGAGTATCTTGTGTCATCGGTGAAGTTACACTGCGAAATTATGAAAGCAGAGGTGGATGATGAATGACCCCGAATGTTCTCTAGGGTTCGTTCATTGTGAACGGGTCACAGCATGGCCAACAGGGTGGCAGATAGTAGCCATTGTGGGGTCAATAATTGCCACCAGTTACATTCTTTGGAGGTCTCGTCGCTAATGATTAGTTTCATCATTTACTATGTGTTTAGGAAACACATATGAGCAGAACAATTCGCAACTCATGGTCTTGGCAACAGAGCCAAGACGGTTGGAAGGCACACCGTGACCAAGGTTGCGGTGGCAAGTGTTGGTGCAAGGCTGACCGCAAGGCACGCCCACCAGCACGTGATCGACGGGCGCTTCAAGACTTCGACTACTGAAGCGTCCTTAACGGGAGCACGACGCAATCGTGCGCCCGTCCAGTGCCCAATATCTATCCTGGCCTAACGGTTAGGAACAGTACGGCCGTGTGACCGTCTCACACTTTACAGTAAGGGGTATACCAATGGAAGCTAATACATCATTGCCACAGTGCTGGCAGGACGTAGCAGACGCAACAGCGGCAGGCATCACACAGATGGTCCTTTACGGGCCTCCTGGCACAGGAAAGACCTTCACAGGTCTTAACTTTGGCATCAACGATGCTGGTGCGTATCGTGTCATCTGCAACGAGGACATGACGTCAGCCGACGTCACGGGTCACTACATGCCAACCGACAACGGGTTCCAATGGAACTACGGTGCGGTGCTCAAGGCATGGCAGGGCAACGGTGTTGTCGGTGGCCGAGTTGTGGCAGACGAAATCGACCGTGCATCTGGCGACGTATTGTCGCTCCTCTTGGCTATGTTTGACTCACCCGAGAGTGCTTCGTGGACTCACCCGAAGACGGGCGAAGTCTTCAAGCCACTCAATGGTTTCTCGGTCTTCATGACGACCAACCTTGAGCGCATGGAAGATCTGCCAACAGCCTTGGCTGACCGTTTTCCTGTCAAGATCCGTATCAACCAACCGCATCCTGATGCGCTGACATTCCTCAGCCCCGACATTCGTGTCGCTGCTGCTATGTCTGCTGACTACTCACGTGGTGATCGCAAGTCACTCCGTGCGTGGAAGGCGTTTGACAAGATGCGTCAGACCTTGCCTATTGAAACGGCAGCCCGCCTCACCCTTGGTGAGGACTGGCAGGGAATTGTTGACACTTTACAAGTGGAAGCAATCTAATACAACCACCTAACCGTTAGGAGAACGGCTTATGAACAAGGTCCATCCCGATTGGTTAACACGTGAAGACCTCCCACTCAAAAAGTGGGAGGTCCAACGTGGATCGGCAGTCCGCGGTGATGCATGGACAAACATCACTGACGGCAAAATGCGTATCCCTCTTGACAATAGTCACTTGTCTCGGGCAGTACGTATCCACGAAGCAATCCATGCCAAGGTGTCACCAGCATCATTGGTAATCCCTGACGACTTCGCCATCGATGAAGACGTCTTGCGATGCGTTGAAGAAGTACGTGTCAATGTCTTAGGGCAATGGCAAGGCTTCCCAATGGATGCGTTATCGGACGGAAGCGAACGTGTTTCCGCTGAACGTTGTGTAAATGCTGATGACATTGCTGGCATCCGTAACCTAATCATTAGTACTTATGGTACTAAGGTCAATGGTGTAATCATGCGTGCCATCACCAAGGCATGCAAGGAACAGGACAAGCCCAAGATTGCAGCCTTTGCCAAGGACATACGTCAGCATCTCAAGTACGCTGTGAGTCAGTGGAACAAGTACCGCCGAGATGAGCTTGGTTCTACTTTGGAGTCAGCAGTTGAGGTTGACGGTGAAGAGGTAGGTATACCTGTCGGTTACTTCTCCTCGCTCAGATTGGCTGAGCAACTCAGCAACATGGTAAAACCACAACCACAGGACAGTGAAGACGGTGACCCATGGAAACCTGGTGAGGGTACTGAGACATTGCCTAATGGTGAACAGCGGTTTGCTGATCCCATCATTGCAAGGTTGCCATTGCCTGAGCGGGTCGCTGGTCGTATGGGGCGCAAGCGTATCCCATCCGACATGGGTACCAACCCACGACGCATTCATCGCATGATGACTGACCCTGAGCGTCGTATCTTTGACCGACGTGCTCGTAGCCTTGGCGGTGTCATACTCATTGACCAATCAGGGTCAATGCATCTTGGCACTGAGGACCTATGGTCAATCATCAAGGCAGCGCCTGGTTGTACCATCATCGGTTACAGTCATGCACCTCGCAACACATCAGGTACCCCCAACATCTGGGTCATGGCTGACAACGGCAAGGTAGTTGTTACTGTGCCACCAGGTAATGGTGGTAACGGTGTTGATGGTCCTGCGTTACTCTTCGGGCTTAGCAAGCGTAAGAAGGGTGACCCATTCGTATGGGTGTGTGATGGTCACGTCACTGACAGCACTGACGATACTCATCCTGATCTTGACACGTTCTGTGTAGGCCTTGTCAAGAAGCATCGCATCCACATGGTACCAAATGTAGATGGTGCAGTACTTGCGCTTGAGAAGATCGCCCGAGGCGAGCGTCTTGAGTACAAGCTTGTCGGACCGCTAGAGCGTTACGACAGGTAATGGTTAGGACGGCGGCGCACGCTAACTGTGCCGCCGTCCAATCATCAATATAAATCAATCAACTAATCGTTAGGTAAGGAGAACCTATGGACGACAACGACAAACTAAGTGCATTACCCCCCAATGGCGTTATGATCTTCTTGGATCGGGAATCGGGCGATTGGGTTCTCAGTGCCAATCGTTTTACAGTGAAGACAGTCACAACAGATGTTCGTGACAAAATGCTTGTTGAGGCTGTAGAGATGACAGGCCTTGACGAGTACCAAATCCTTCCACAACTACCCGAGATTGGTGAAGTGATCGGTTGTGCGGAATCGCACAACAAGAAGCTTGCTTCCCTTGAGGAAGGAACACAACTAGTACCTACTCTTTGGGGTTGGCTAGTAGGTTGGGAAGATAAGTTCCCGCTCGAATGCGATAACGAAAATTGCGAAGAGAACTAACGGTTAGGAGAACCAATGTTCAATAAGAAAAAGAAAGCCATCAAGGTTGCCTCAGATATGCGATGGTTCATTGGTAGTACGCCTTGTACTTGTATTCCTACTGAGGAGTACGCAGAGTATGAGCGTCAACTGTCAGAGAACATCACTCCTGAAGCAAAACTTCTGTGGGGTATTGACAATGAGATGCCTGATGACACCATCTCAATTGAGTGTGAACGCTGTCAACTAATTGGTCAGTATGATGACCTTATCGGTGAGGATGCGGCTGAGAAAGAGTGGAACGAACGCAACAAACTTACCGATGAGCAATTACAGAAAGTGCTTGACACTATTCTTAATTCAATCAACTTACGGAAGGGTGATGCCTAATGGTTAGTCAAACCATAAATGAACCGCAGGTCATTGAGTCTGCTATAGATGTCATTGAGATAGTAGATAAAGCAATGGCAAAACATTCAGGCCATCAAATGATGCCTGTGTCAGATATGACTGACATCCTTTTGGATATCAGGTCACGAATGTCCCTAATCATTAGGAGTGTGGTTTCAGAATGACCACCGAAGAACCGCAATACAGCTACTTAGCCAATGGAACTTATGTTCGAGACATATTTGGTGGTTACATAGAACTTCCACGACCATGTGACCATGTGTATGACTCGTACTGCCCCGCTTGCGGAATAGATTCACCGGAGGAAGCTGATGAATGACAGAGTTATTCGTTCACGCATGATGGACATTCGTATGTCCATCACTAGTACAGAATCTGCTTTGATAGAAACTCCTTGGTGGAGGTTGCTTAGTAACCGTAAGCTAAGGCGGGATATAAAGAAGTTAGAAGAGCGTTTAGAGATGTGGCGTTTTGATTACGACCAACTCCTTGACGCAGTAATGTCCGAACAAGAACAGAGAAAGTGGGCTGACCCATCATGATTCAGGTATTTGTAATTGCTCCTACAGCAACAGCAAAAGTAATGATTGATCAAGACAATGATGAAAGAGGTATATCCGAATTCATCAACACTGCTGTGGGTGGCTGGTTTGATGCAGTGCACCCTTACCCTAACGATGACCTCAACATCGTTGGGTATGTACATGACGAAGGGTTGCTCCTGGGGTTGGAGCCTAACCCTGTAGCAAGTGCTTTGTTTGGTAGATTCCTTGTTGGCACCGTAGTAGTTGTAGGTGCTTTGAATGAGGAAGGCAAGTATGATGGCGACTCACATAGTGTGGGTCAAGATGCCATTGACCGCCTCACTTGGTTGTGTAGTGCTCAAGCAATGTGGAAAGACCACCTGGTTGAATCCAGCGTTGGCTAACCATTAGGTGTATGAGGACAAGGGGTTTAGTTTGGTTCCCTATCATGCAGTAGTTGAAAGCCGGATGAAGAGGTCCTCATAACAAGGCTTGGCAGTTCGGAGAGACGAACCAACACCGCAATCGTGCGCGTGTCCAATACCAAATATCAATACCTAACCATTAGGAGAACCATCATGGAACTACAAGACTTCATTGAATTTGATGAAATCTATTTCAACGAGTACCCAAGTTGGGGTGAAGCACCAGCAACTGTTTGGAGCCCTAACGAAGTCCGTGAGTTTGAAGTTAAAGAAGAAGCAAACAGCCCATACGACCTTATGCGAGAATTTGCCGTGTATGGTGTTATGGACAAAGCAATCCTGGCCATTCGTGGTTGGGGTGCTCCAATAGATCCCGAAACAGGGATCGATAGTAAGGTTCGCCCATCATTACACCCTGAACGCAAGCGTTTGGCTCTCTACATGTACTTTGATGAGGACAGTGAGAAGCTTACGATTGCTGTTCACGGAGAAGGCGACGACCTTATGGTTATGCACGACGAAGGCGCAGGCGCACTTGCCGATGTTGCCTACGAGTGCATTGCCAATGTTAAAGATGTAGTCACTAACCTATTAGAAATTGAGGCTGAGTCATGAGTTACGACCACACAAGCACATCCACCAACGTCCACCTGCGTGCAGGTAGCAGAGTAAGCATGGAGTTCAATGACTTCACAGACCCTATTCTCTCTGCTGTCCCGTTTCGTACACTGCAATTAAATGCAGGCGACCACGCCGTCCATGTATTCTTCAAGGAATACGAAGACGGTCCCGACCTTGCTGATGTACTTAAGCAGATCATTGAGTCAGCCACTGCGCAGTTGGAATTAATGGCAAAGCAGGCATGGGTCAATGCAATTAATGAGTTGGGTGTTAAGGCATGAGGTGGTCTTTGCCAGACCACACTTGCCCGCGATGCTTAGGGGGGGTTCCGACCCCCTCTGAGCGTGGCAAATATCCTGGGGCGATTAGCCGTACGGATAACGTTACCGAAGTATGCAGTGAGTGTGGAGTTAAGGAAGCCTTAGAAGTATTTACTTCAGCACTCATGCAACAAGAGGATTGGGCATCTAGTGTGCCTAGTCGTTCAGAATTTTTACCACATCCTAACGGTTAGGAGTTACCTATGGGTTACGACGCATGGTTAGAACAACCATTTCAAGATGCCTGCAAAGCATCAGATGATTACGACACTGCTTGTGAGTTGTTTGCAGGTAGTGATATGTATTGGGAGCACTATGAGCAATGGGCTAGCCCTTTACTCAAGGCAGACATCCATTGCAGTACTGAAGTTTGGGAAGGTACTGCTGACTACGAGCAGTCTGTTGGATCTTTTTGGGCAAGTTATACCGAGCCCGAACCAATGCCTGATGATTTCCCATACCGAGAAAGGTGGTAGTTGTGAGTTTTAGTATTACTACAACTAAAGAACTATGCCCTGACTGTAAGGGGCACGGTGGTACGTGGAATGGTGTCACAGACTACGTTGAGTGCACTCACTGTGACGGGTGGGGTCATCTGTTTGTTGACAGGTGTGCTGAATGTGATCGAAGATTTGATCACACTAATGAAATTGACCATGCCGAATGGTTATACGGACACGACTGTGAGGTTGAGTAATGGATAACAAAATCGTTGGGTACATAGATACTGATGGTGAAGTCTCTGCGTATTTACCTAAGAGAGAAGACATCATTGGGTATGTAGACGCTGGGGGATTTAGTACCCCTGAGGTGGCATACGAAGAATCAGAAGGATGGGTCACCTGTGTATCACACACACATGAACGTGTCCTTGCTGAGTTTGCTGAGTTGGTTGACGAATACCTAGAGGATCATGAGGTATACAGACCCAAGGAAGTACTTGCATGGGTGTTGGCTCGTTATAAAGGTATAGATGACATGTTTGCGATAACAAAAGACATGATTACCGAAGGTGACCATAACCAATGCCCTGACTGTTATGAGGCCTGGGTTGACGACTTACGAGAGCAATCCATGAAAGACGCAGTAGCACGGTGGGAGAATAGGTAATGGCAGAGGTAACTGTGCACCAAAAGAGCCTCATCCGAAGGCTGTGGCAGGAGCACAAGTCTCAACTAGAGGGCGACGAGTACGCCAGTATTAAGGCGATGCTCCCTGTTGAGAATTCAGGAAAAGCAAGTGTGTTAATTAGGGCTTTGTTGGCTATGCCAGCAGACCCACATGTTCTAGCGTCACAAGCTGTGATTGTAAACCAGTTAAGAAGTGTTATTGAAACACTCAATCACTGGGAGGTTACGTTTGCTAATAGCGTCATATCAATCCACGATGATGCTAGAACACTAAGTGAAAAGCAAGTAGATGCTGTAAAACGCATTGTTAAACGGCAAGCAGGACGAGCCAAGGTTGCAACCGTGGCCGCGTCTAACGATTAGGAGGTATAACATGCCAAACTGGTGTGAAAACGAGTTAACCATAACCGGAAACGTCTTATCCATTTTAGATATCAAGTTTAAGGTAATCAACGACCCTGAAAAAGGATTGCTTGAAACACTTCACCCAACGCCTAAACAATTGGTTGAAAACAATGTTGAGGTGTACACCAATAACTCTGATGACATAGAAGAGAAAATGATGCAACGATTCCGTAACAAGGCAAAGACTGGTTACGAGTCATGGTATGACTGGGCTCTTGCTGAATGGGGCACCAAATGGGGTGACTCTTCAACCCATATGACTGAGGAAGGCGACAACACCCTCCACTTTTACTTTGAAACAGCGTGGTCACCTCCTGTTGAGGGAATGCTCAACATCTCTAAGAAGTACCCAATGCTCACCTTTGTTATGACCTTTAGAGAAGGTGGCATGGGGCTTGCTGGTGCTGTGGGTATCAGTAACGGAAAAGTAATCCATGAGTCAAATGGGAAATGGCCAGATGACAACGAACTTACATATGATGAAGATAATCCTGAGTTGTATTACGACCTGCTTGAAGAGCATATAAATAACATGCTAGACGAGTGCAAGAAAGAAGTAGAAGAAAAATGCAAAGCATCCAACTAACACCAAAGAAATACGCAATGATGAGATACGGGTACCAGATGGTTACTCTGTATCTCTTTGGGAACCTAACGGTTAGTAACAACAACAATCTAGTTAGGCTTATGGCTTTTGTTATGTTCTTAGTGGCACTAGGCAATTTTGTTGTGTCGACTATGTACATGCAATGGAGAGCCAAACAAAATTGGTCAACCGAAGTTGCTCTTGAGTCTGACGATTGGAACGATTGGCGATAAGTTGTTATGAACCACCACCACAAGGAGAACCACCATGGAATTAGACGAGATGTTATTTGGCGTCCCTGCAAAGGTACTACCAGCAATCACTCATCTTCCAGCACTGTCAATTGGGTTGTTACCGCATCAAGAGGAAGCGGTTAGGTTTGTATTAGACAAGGGTAGTGCTTACCTTGCCTTAGATATGGGGTTAGGTAAAACGGCAACTGCAATAGCAGTAATAGCTGCTGCCAAGACCGTTGGTGATACACCAGCAGTCGTAGTTGTCCCCCCATCCTTGAGGTACACCTGGCAGGAGGAGATAAAGAAGTTTGCTCCATTCCTTACTGTGGAAGTTCTTAAGGGAATGAAGACACACAAACTTAAGCCTGCGGATGTCTACATCATTGGTGACGCCACCATTGATGCTTGGGCACAGTTACCTACAGAAGATCCCTTTACCCTTATTGGTAAAGTTAAGACTCTTGTTGTGGATGAAGCTCACCGTGAAAAAACACCATCATCAAGTAGAACTAGAGCGGTCATACGTTTGGCTAGTTCAATTGAGAACTACCGTGTGCTTATGTCAGGTACGCCTACACCTAATGGGCGTAACCAGGAGATGGGATCACAGTTAGACATTCTTGGTGATGAGGCGTGGGCTGCAATCGGTGGTAAGGGTAAGTTCTATACCTACTACTGTCCTGTGCTTAGGGATGACAACGGTAAGTTAAATAAGTTTGGCAAGCGTGCTAACAATGATTCACTGGGGCTCAACGCCGCAATGATTGAGGGGTTCATGTTGCGTAAGCGTAGGTTTGAAGTGCTTGACCTACCTAGCAAGGGACGCACTGCCATTCATATTGAGGGACAAGGTAAGGCTGTCAAAGATTACCTACTAGCAGAACAGAGTCTTGTTGCTTACCTAGCAGGTGAGGGCAAGGACTGGCGTGCGGCGGCACGTAACGAAGCCTTGGTCAAACTAACAACCATGCGAAAGCTTGCTGGTGTATGTAAGGCTAAGGGAATCATTGACCGCACTAAAGAGTTACTCAATGATACGTTGCCTAAGGGGCACGGTGTGTTCATTGTTGCAGAGCACCATGACCTCATGGATAAGTTACGCATAGGGTTAGACAAGTATGGGGTCGTTGCATTCAATGGGCTTATGGATGACGAAGAAAAGAAAGAAGCCATTAAAGCTTTTACAAGCGGCAGGGCGAGAGTCTTGGTCGGACAAATAATGTCAGTTGGAGTTGGCCTCACACTCCACGGAGATGGTATTAACCATCATGTTCTTGTTGCACAGTTACCTTGGTCACCTGCGGCGCTTATGCAAGCAGAGGACCGACTACATCGGATAGGTCAGACTAACGATGTGGATGTGGAGATATGTGTAGCAAGTATCAATGGCTCATGGACGATTGACGAACGACTATGGGCCTTATTAGAGAACAAGGCCTTTTCATCAGGAGAGATCATTGATGGCAAGGGTGAGTTCTTATTAGAAGAGGTACAAGATGGCATCATCGACAGTTACCGCTAACAGTTAGGAGGCATCATGCCAATTATCAAATCATCACGTGCTGGTGGCGACATCACCGTGGTCATATTTACCGACGAAGAAGTAAGGGCGTTAGTCAATCTTCTTGAGTCGGTTCGGTTTGACTACGACGACGACACCGTTAACTCTTCCATTGATATTTTGGAGGAGTTAGTTTATGGCTTAGGGATCAACGTTAAACCGTTGTGACCTAAGTCACTAATACAAAAACACTTTTAGTGTTCTTATACCCATAAGATAAAACAAAAACAACACCAAGGAGAACCACCATGGTTTCAGCAAGAGCCCTCTTTGAGGGCATGGAAGTGATCGTTACTTCAGGACCTTATAAAGGTCTGACGGGTAAGGTCATTGACCCGACAGTGTTTCCTGACGGCCATAAGGATCAGCGCAAAATGCGTATTGATATCTCTGGCATCGGTGAGACACTTATCATCCCTAAGCAATTGGATATTGCAGGCGCTGTGCGCAGGCTTGCATCAACCCCAATTGCCCCAGTACCCACTGCAACCGTGATCGTGTCCAAGACTCAAATTGAATCTCTTGATGACCCAGCACTTGATAGGTTCCGACCTAATCGTCCAGGCTTATTGAGTAAGTATGTATCACGCAAGTTGCCAGGTGGCATAACAGATATCAATGCGTTGTTGGCTTATTGGGGCGACAGGCCTGAAGGTTACGCAACATCTGTTGGCCTTGTGGGTGACACAGCATCAGGTAAGACAATGCTTGTTGATGTTATGGCGTATAAGGTCAGCGAGAAAATGGGGCTTAGCAAGCCTCTCCCCGTGCTAACCCTGTCTGGTACCAATGCCATTACTGACCACGATATGTTTGGGCAGTACCGTCCTGATGAGAGTGGCAACTTGGTATGGATGGAGGGAGTTGTTGCACTGGCTGCTCGTCTCGGTGGCATCCTCTACTTAGATGAGGTTAACGCTATGCCTGGTAACGTTACGGCTGGCTTACACCCGCTATTAGATGACAGGCATCAGTTTGTTAATATCCGGAAGCCGGTCGATGACGGCCATGGTGGCAAGATGCCCGAAGTGGTTACGGCTAGTAAGGACTTATGGGTCTTAGCCACTTATAACCCTGGTTATGCTGGTATGAGCAAGACTAATGAAGCATTCGCCGCACGGTTCACCTGGTTACCGTGGGATTACGACGAAGATGTTGAGTCAAAGCTTGTCAAGTCTCCAGCAATCAGGTTAATGGGTAAGGCATTGCGTACTGCTAGAGAGACACGTGCGATAACTACACCAATCGGTACTAGTGCCTTACAGCGGTTAGAGCGTGATATTGCCATGTTGGGTGTGGAGTTCTCACTGTGGGCGTTCTGCGGGCGCTTTACCAACAAGAGTGAGCGGGTCATTGTTGAGACATTGATTGAGGATAGAAGTATCCGATTGATGCTCAACACTGAGACCACTGAGTCTAAGTAACTAACAATTAGGAGGAACAATGGATTACGAATTGTTTGACGATGACAACGAAGAGATTGACCAATTTTGTACAACTCTCTCTAAGAAAGAACTAGCCAACGCTCGTTCACGACTGCGTGGAAAGCTTAAGCGAGACACTGATAGTGCAAAGACAAGTGCCTCGTCAATGGCTAACTACATCCTTAACAATGCAGCTACGCGAGACAACCCAGCCGCATCAAAAGTTGTTCAAATACGCCGTAAGGGTTCTGCGTTAGCGATTGGTGTAAGCAATCTATCTAAGGTAGTGCTACAGAGTTTGGGTGTTAATGTTCCAGTCAAAATCAGCACAAAGAATTACGGACCAATGACACCAATAGCGTCCGGCTCTACAGACTTTAAGTCAATAAGTATCTCTGTTAATCCTGCGGTATACAGAGAGCATGACGAAGACGCGGTTGCTGAACTGATACATCTAACCAAGGGAGTTATGTACCACGAAGGTGGGCATAACTTGTGGACAGTTCCTTACGGTGGCTTATTAACTGAGTTGATCAAACTTGGGCACCCAATTAAAGATAGAGCATGCACTCTTGAAGAGTTTGGTGAAGATAAGGGGCGCATCATGGAAGTACATGAGTTACACAAAGCATGGAATGTCCTTGAAGACCAGCGTATGGAAACTGCCATGTGTACTACCTCACCCGTTATGGCTAGTTACTTTACAACCCTTGTGTTAAAGGTTGTTCTTAACCTTGACAACGCGGGTAGCAACTGGCCTTACATTGTTGGTAGAACCTACTTGCCCAAAGAGATCCGCCTAATGATTAGGGAAGCTGCTGACGGTCACAAGTACGCACACTTGATTGATCGCATCAACGATTGTGTTATGCGTTACCGTCGGTCAACTGATTACATTGAGATGTTTGAGTGTGTCGTTGAGTTTGCTCAATACATGATTCTTTGGGGTGTTGGTTCCTCCCCAACTGATGGTCATGACAATTGGGCAACATTTGAAGGTACCACGGTTAGGCCAGGGACAATCCCAATGCCTGAACATTACGAATTAGAAAAGCCAAGGGAGAGGAAAAACAGTGCCACTGGCGAAACAGGTGTTGAAGCACCTAAGGTATCTGATGATGCTAGCGACGGTGGTGAGACACCGAGCAATGGCAATAAAGGTAGTAGTAAAGGTAACCCTGATAAGGAATTAGAAAACCTAATCAATGACGAAGTTACTAAAAATACAGAAGCAGTTTCTAAGGACGAAGTACATGAGTTCATGTCTCAGATCAACGAAGTACTATCACGTGAGGTATTACCTGATGAGACCATTACTCGTATGAGCCCCTCTGAGGTAGATGACTCAAAGCAAGTTTGCAATGGGATGATCAATGTCCTTGAGCAATTAGTTGTTCAAGTTGACCCAGCATGGACATTCCATATGGAGCAAGGGGTACTTGACCCAACTGCCTTTATGACTAAGGAGATTGGTGACACTGATTACTGGTCTGGTCTTGATGGGAGTGGGGGTAATGGTCATAACTTGTCCGTGTCCGTGCTGCTTGACTCGTCAGGGTCAATGGGTGGGTTCATGGAATCATTGTCTATCGCTGCAATGGGTATTAGAAAAGCATGTGACCACTTAAATATCCCATGCACTATAACTACCTTTAATGATGATGTAAGAATGGTTGCGTCTGCTGATATGGATGTTGACTTTATTAAGGTCGGAGCAACTGGTGGCACATCACCATACACGGCGCTTAGTGCTATGACAGGTCAACGATGTGATAAGGACTTTCATCTAGTGGTAATACTCACAGACGGAGAGTGGTCTGACATCAATGATGTTAGGCCATGGTGTGTTCCAGGCAGGTACTTTATTATTGCAGGCCTTGGCTGGGGCATAGAAGACACCATTAAGGATAAGGGTGCTGATCATTACGTTGTATTAAACAATGTATTAGAACTACCAAAAGTAGTTACACACGCTTTGGTTGGATTCTTTAAATAAAAAGTTGTAATAACACAAATAGAAAGGTATGGTAACCGACATGGAAACCACATTAGAAAACACAGTAAGAAACTACCTATCCATCAAAGCTTCTATTGAAGCTTCGCAAGAGATGCTTAAGTCTCTTGAAGAGAGCATCAAGTCAGAGATGGTTGAGACTAGCCGCGACAAGATCGAGGTTGATGGAAAGGTTGTCTCTCTAGTAGTCGCTGAACGGCGATCATTCAATGCTGATGCACTTAAAGACTTGGTGTCTTCAGCAGTGTTTAAGCAAGTTACTGAGCCGGCGGTTAAGACCAACCTGTTTGATTCAGCTGTAACCCTTGGCAAGATTAAGCCTGAGGTTGTTGATCAGGTAACAAGCAAGACCCCGTACTCACAACTACGAGTTAAGTGAGAGAGGGCATAATGGAATGCGAATATGAAACCGTCGCAACTCTTGATCTTAAGGTAATCCTTAAGTTGATGGTTGATGGTCACCTTGAGCCAAAAATTGGTTTAACCCTCTTAGCCAATGCATATGAGTTAGACCCTGAAAGACTGATGTTCACAATCTACGGAAGTCAGAAGCGCCATTCAAGGCACTGGACCAAAGAAGAAGATGAGCAACTAGTTGCAAGCTGGAATAACGGGGAGCGTGCAGTTAACATTGCTAACATGCTTGAGCGTAGCCACCAAACCATTTATGGAAGAATTAGGCATCTAGCAAAACTAGGCCACCCAGTTGACCGCCGTAGAAAGACGGAAAACTACAAACAAAGGACGTAAGGAAAGATAACCAGGTGCCTGCCAACACCCTTTCTGTGGTGGGCTCTTTCCTCCCCTTTATTCCCTTGCAGTACATCCCATGTTTCCGTACTGACTCCTCTTGGGAATAAGGGGGCGAACCTGAGTTAGACTATCTTGCAACGCAATCGTGGCGTTGTCCAAGGAGGTCTATATGAGTATGTGTCGGGGTCCCGTTTGTAATAAGCCATCTGTGGCTAAGGGCTTATGCTCAGCGCATTACAAACAAATGCAACGTGATGGCATGTTGCATATTATTGATGAGTCAAAACTACCTGAGGATAAGTTTTGGAAGAACATCCGTAAAGATTCTAATGGGTGTTGGACATGGACTGGTCCTGTAGATAAGGGTTACGGGCGTATGTACATCGGTAACAAGGCGTACCAAGCACACCGTTGGTCGTTTGAGCAACACCGACATGTGTCTTTAACAAAGGTAGAAACTCTTGACCACTTGTGTCGTAACACTCTTTGCTGTAACCCCGACCACTTAGAAAAAGTATCACTCATTGAGAACATTGAGCGGCAACACCTTTACCACGCGCTTAAGGCAGAAATCAAACGATTGCGTGACTTCCTTGAAGACATTGGGTATAACCCCGACAGCCTTCAAAAAGAACTTTAAGATTTTTCTTTTGCAAGCAATGCACGGGCTTCATCTAAATTAAGGTTAAGCATTAGTGCTAACCGTTTCATTGGGTCAGGTGTTTTAATCTTACGTAGGTTTTTAAGGATGAGAGTTGCTGGCATTGCTGAGGCTCTTTCAGCATCTTCTACCTCTAACCCACGCCGATTCCTAGGGGTTACTCCACCCCAAATGCCGTACTTAAACTTATTGGTTAACGCAAACTCTAAGCACTCTTTACGTACTGAACACTCTGCACAACATAGCTGAGCATGCGCAACAATCATAGCGGCGTCAACACCGTCTCTGTTAGGGAAGAACTTTTCAGTATCGCTTTTAGCGCAGGCCGCTTTTACACGCCACCTTCCGTCACCCCAGTCTTTAAGCATTGGGAGTTCAACGAACAGGGGAGTTGTAGTGTCTTGTTCCATGCCTGGAGTTTACAGGGCGCTAATTATTTCAGCAAGTTTTTGAACACCATATTTAATGTCACGTGCAACTACTTTTTCTCGATTGAACAAACCTTCTTCTGCACGTAATTTAGGGTTAGTTCTAAGCTCTTCTAAATGTCGTAACCAGTTAACAGGTCGCTTTGCAATACGTCCTATTCCTAATGACGCATTCAAATCACAATAAGCATCAAGGTTTTGTGCGATGAACGGAATACCAGACGCTGCGTACTCCAATCCTTTAATGTCCGACTTACAACGATTAAACGGAATGTTATTTAATGGAATGATACCAATATCCATAATCATTAGGGATGGGTACATCTCTGTTGTTGCAATAGGTGCAGTCATTACGTCATAGGGTGAAAGCCCTAACAAAGAAGCAAAGCTTGGGTAATTGTCAATATGCCCGCCGTGGTATAAATGGATTAACTCGTTCCTTACCATTGGGTCAATGATCCCTTTAAGGGTTTCAATGTCATTACTACGATGGCCTGTACTACCTACCCACCCAACTATTGGTGTAGTGCTACCGCTGTCAACGTGTTGAGAGTACTTAGAAGTATCAATAGTGTTTGGTGTTATCTCAATTGGGCAATTAACAAATTCAGAAATGCGTTCGCGTAAGTATGGAGTGCTACATAACACTAGATCTGAGGCGCTCAACGTTGTTTTGTAATGATTAGTGTTTTCGTTAGCATTGTGTGTTGGATGGTTATGCCTAAATGCCATATTGGATGGAGAGACTCCCCAATACCAGTCGTCAATGTCATTGATAATTTTGATACCAGCAGCTTGAGATTGTTTGATATGTTTGGCAATCCCCTTATGCATTAAACGTTGCATAAGAATTACATCAACGTCTTGAGGTTCCCCATAAGGATCAAAAATTGCTAAATGAGTTCTATTCCAGGTCAATGTCCCAACGTGAACTTCAAATGGAAGTTTGTCAACGTACTGACCTATGCGTGCCCATCCCGAGCCGCCCCAGTGGTGAGTGTTGTCATGTGATCTTGTCGGACTGACCCAATCCCCTGATGCTATTCCTACTCGTAACATGACTGCTCCCTTGGTGCTCCATTACATTTAACTTTTTACCTACGCCACAACGATGGGTGGGTGCTTGTAACAGCGGTACAAACACCTCAATCCCATCATTGCATTTTGGGCATTTATATGCCCCTGTTGGAAAGTACGTCTTTTCCACTTCTTATGCTTGTTCTTTGCGCCGAACCCATGTGATAGCAAAACTACGAATTTGATCTAAGTCCCACAGTGGTGTTGCGGCAAGTGTTTTGATGGGTCGTGGAAAGTTTGGGCGTTTCCGAAGAGCATAGATCTGTTGCTTTGGGCAACCTAATAGTTCTGCTACTTCGGCTGTCCCTCCAATATTATTAATATCCATAATTGCTCCTTATTGTTTACATACTACATGGTAACGGTTAGGTAGGTCAATTACTTGCACTTACGAGACCAAGGTATAAACCCGCAACCTTTATGGTCATCAAACCATTTGTACATTTCCCAAGCCCAAGTAAAGTTTACTAATGGGTCATTAACCATTGACCAGTCGCCAAAGAAGTCTTCAACTTCATTAGACCACACTTGATTAATTTGAAGTGGGCCATGATCATGCCCGTTCCATTGTGGATGACCAGGAACTACATTTTGACAACGAGACTCTGACCACGCTTCTTCAAGAACATCAACTAAAAGTTCTTGGGGCCAGCCAGCCTGTAAGGCAATGGGGGC
>Ga0208975_1000585_pt1 | contig 17042 bp, 26 predicted proteins | sample GreLakmeER78MSRF_FD_187700 | JGI IMG/M metagenome (GOLD analysis project Ga0208975, IMG submission 187700) | Freshwater lentic microbial communities from great Laurentian Lakes, MI, USA - Great Lakes metaG ER78MSRF (SPAdes) | ecosystem: Environmental > Aquatic > Freshwater > Lake | place: Great... | reverse complement strand
AGAAGAACGGGAAGCGAAAAAACCTGCAACGTATGTGGGGGGTGCTAAAAATGTAAGTTACAAAAATGTAACATCCGAGCCAAAAGTAAGTTCAACCGATGACCTACCATTTTGATGAAAGACCAAATAATTTACACTTGCCATCACATTAGAGATTTGATTTTGGAAAAAAATGCCAAGTATGGAAACTCCGCACTCGAACCAGTGCGGGTTTTCAGCAAGGCATCCACCACCGAGCAGTTGCTTGTCCGTATTGATGACAAGTTGAGCCGCATCAAAACAACCGGGATGGAAGCACCTGATGAAGACACTTTGAATGACCTTATCGGCTACCTTATCCTGCTGAAAATCGCAACTAAAAAAGAAACGACCAACCCTGAATATAAACACAAGATATGACACACGAAGATAAACGCAAACACTTTATTGCACACGCACGCAAAGGAATGAAGATGCAGGTGGTAGACGCCTGTAAAGGTGTGGCAAGTTATGCCACCGTGATAAAGGCCCTGAACAATCACAGCAAATACAAAAGCAAAAAGGAACAGCAGGTAATTGACACGGCCTTCCAACTTTTACGCAATGAGCATGGAAACGAAGGGATATAAAACCATTGTTTATTGGAAAGACCAGATGATGTCGTTTGAACCTGTGCCCGATGATGAAGTGGAAAAGACACTCAAAAAATATCGGAAGAAAGGATTTAACGCTGAACCGATATCGGATGACTTGATAAAAAAAATTGCAGAAAAAGTTTGCTAATATAAAAAAGTATATTATATTTGCATCATGGAAACACAAATAAAAGTAAAAGATTTGAAACATGGTTATGGTATAAACCATAAAAAGCATGGCTACCTTCAATATCGTGGCCTTGAAACAAAACACCCTTATACGGATGAGCCAAAAGTTCCTCATATATACGTTTTTTGGTTACCAATAGATGAAAATGGAAATACATTGCCTGATGTGTTTTTAACAAACGGAAACGAAATTGTTGAACTTGTTGATAAATATGATGATATAGAATGATGTAAAAAACAATAATCATGGAAACACAAATAAAAGTCACACACACCGGCAGTTATTCTGCCAAGTTCGAACACGATGATGTAATTTACCGCATTGACTGGGAAGATGACAGCGACAATGTCTATTTCTTTCAGGAGTTCAGCCCGACAGCAGAAGGCCGCAAATGCGTTAGCATCCCTGCTGAAATTCTGCCAACCTTAATCAGGATTTTCGGCACAATCCACACGGACAATTTAAAATAACAAGGCAAAAACTAAACTAACACTTTAAAAAACCAAGGACATGAATGAAACACTAACCGCACCTATTCAGCCAAACGAGATTGAATGGCGTGTGCAATCAGTTACCAGCACAGGCAAAATGATTGTCGTGCCGTACATTAACAACAGATGCGTTATGCAACGCTTTGATGCCGCCTTCGGGCCGACAAATTGGACAAGCGAATTTAGGGAGATAGGCAATGGCTTTATTTGCCGCCTTACTGTGACCGTAGATGGCGAAACAATCTACCGGGAAGATGGTGCATCAAAGACCAACATCGAACCTGAAAAGGGTGGAATATCGGATGCAATGAAAAGGGCTGCTGTGCAGTTCGGATTGGGCAGATGCTTGTATGACTACCCCAAGGTATTCATTGAGTGCGAAGGTAAGTTCATCCCTGATTGGGCAGAAGACAAACTTATGAAGGTTGTTGAGTGGCTTAACTTGGGTAATTTTAAGGAAGTAATAATTTTGAAACCATGATTGATATTGTTAGGGTTTTGTTTGAGGTCGAGGAAGGCAACGCATCTGCTCTGGATGCGTTCTGCCACCTCACCAAATTAGAGAAACAAATCAAATCAGCAAAAGAGCAGATACAATCACAAGCCATTGACGAAGCACAGAAACACGGCAAGACTTTCACCCACATGGGTTTTGAAATTCAATGCCGTTCTGGTGCGGGTCGTTGGAAGTTTGATCACTTGGATGAATGGGTAATCGCAAAAAATCAGGTTCTTGCTGTTGAAGACTTGGCAAAGTGGGCATACAAGTCCGAAGAAAAAGGAGTGTTGCCCGTTACCGATGAAGGAGTTATCATTAATTCAGCCGTGTATGTAGCAGGAAGTGACACCATAGCATTGAAGGAGATTACACAATGAAAAAGATATTTATAATCCTTTTGGCTGCAATCAGCACAGATGCAATGGCAACATCTGCCACCATGACAAACAGCGGATATTTTGTTGCTGCTAACTTTACAGCTAATCCAAACAGCGTGGACACCTTAATCATTCCTGTTGGTAAGATTGCCGAGTTTAACGGGACAACAACGCTTCTTAATGTTAAAGCCATACAGCTTTACGGAACATTATCGCCATCAACAGCAACAAGTGGCGGGGCTGATATTCTTACCATTGATACCAATGCAATCATAAATATTTTCTCTACTGGGGTTGTGACCAACATAATGGGCAACCAAGCGAACCACGCTATTATGTTCGGTAATGTTTGCGTATGGGGAAAGAAATGCTGCACTGGTAACAACACGGTGTATGGTGTTGACAAGATAACAAGCACCAATCCTTGCAATCCTATTGTGCTGAACATGGGCGAAGATATCAAAACAACACAGCCCAAGATACAGGACATCACCGACAGGAATGGAGATGTTACAATCATCATGCAGGATGCTGAAAATATCACTGCCCGTGTTGTAAGTATTTCATCTGGTAAGTTTAGGACATATTTTGTTGAAGGCAATACCATCACAATCACAGCATCACAAAACGAGATGCTATTTATCGAAGCAAAAGACAACAATCAAAACATAGTAAAACACAAAACAATCAAATTATGAAAAGACGAGACACCCCAAAATCCATTGAAAGATGGCAACCGCCCTTCAATGAAGAAATGAAAGAAGCACAGCCCTACAACTATGCTGAAATGCCTGACGACGTTCCAAGTATTGAAGACTGGTTCAAGGTTCGTGTATGGCACGATGAGTTAAACGGATTATCACTAACAAACTAATGGCAATCGGAGTAATATTATACATGATACCAGCAATATTTGCAATCATTGATTTCATTGCCGACAAAAAAAAATAACTACTTTTACACATGATGACAAAAATCGAAATCGTAAAGAGCATAATGCAACAGCACATGCTCGATGGGCAGCTAATGCTCCCAAAACAAACACTCGCCAAACTCATTTACGAACAAAACCCCGGTGTGTGGCCAACCGTTAACGCTGTGCGTAACACAATACGTAAATGTACTAATTCATTTGGCGACCAAAAGTATGGTAAAAAACACACTGAAAATATGCCCGGTAAATCTACAATCGAAGAGGGCCTGAAAAAGTTTGGTCTTTACACCAAGCTGCCAGTCCGAAAAGATGTGGTATTACCCCCCGGTAAATACTTGGTAATGTCTGACATTCACTTCCCAGAACATGACCCACTTGCCATTCAAGCATCGTTGGAATACGGCAAAGAAAAAGGCATCACAGGCATTGTGCTGAATGGTGACATCATTGATATGTACATGGTGAGCCGCTTTTTACAGGAAACCAAGCGACCCAGCATTCGGGAAGAATTGATAATGACACGCAGTTTCTTCCAGTTACTACGTGAGGAGTTCCCAACCATTCCGATTTGGTACAAGTTCGGCAATCACGAAGAACGGATGCGCCATTATTTGCTATCTAATGCCCGTGCCATTGAAGATTTGGATGGCATCACCCTTGAAGAACAACTGCATCTTAAAAAGTACGATATAAAAGTGGTGTTCAGGGAAAGGATAAAGGCCGGGAAGTTAGACATCCTGCACGGACACGAATTTCAAAAGTCAATCATGGCTCCCGTGAACCCGGCAAGGGGTGCATTCATGAGGGCAAAATCTTCTCTGCTGATCGGCCACCACCACCAAACATCATCACACCACGAAAACAACCTGAAAGGTGATGAGATTGTTTGTTTCTCTACTGGATGCCATTGCACGTTAACCCCTGAATACAATCCCTACGGCTACATTAAACAAAATCATGGGGGTGCAATCGTGACCGTGCTTCCAAATAGAAACTTCCACGTAGAAAACTACCGCATTATAGAGGGGAGGGTGTACTAATGTTTCACACTCCGTTATGTTTGGAAGTAATCGCAGGAGATGAAATGGAAGATGCCCTGTATGAAATGGGCATTGCACCTTCGGAAGTTGATTTGTACCAAGAGCCGACATTTCCTGTCTGTTTGTATAAAATTGATTGCATGATGCCCGACAACCGCAGCACACCAAAAAAGCCGCTGACCATAATCGTGTGCGGTGAGTTGACTTACATTGTCAAGTTTTCAATGGAGCATCTTATCAATTTGGTGGATGTCCACAGATAGTTTTTACGCAAAGCATTGAGTAATTTTGCTCAATGCAATGAGCAATTTTCGCAAATTTTGCTTATCCGAATGTGCAAAATAGGGTAAAATCTATGGTCTGTCCTGCGTTAAATCGTTTAACAATTTCGAACCAGTGCTTATCTGGAACTACTTGACATCCTGCTGACCACTTATTTACCCAATCACCCAGTCCTGCACGGTGGAAATTTATCCCAAACAACCCAAACTGTGTTATTTTTTGGTCAATCTGTCTGTCTTTGTTGCCATCCCTGTAAATGGTTATAGGCAAAACCTGCTGAAAATAAGGTGCTTTGCCCCACAAATTTGACCAATTTGCACCCGTTACAAAGCGGTGAGAGCCGACAACTTGCTGTTCAATAGGTACTGCTGTTCCTGTTATGCCACCAACAGTGAATGGATTATAAATATAAAAGTCACCTGCGGTGGTTGAAGCAGGGCAAACATACACAATCTGCCCATATTTGTACACCACACAGAAGTCATCGAACTTGTTTGTGAGCTTGTCATCGGTTCGCAGCCATACAATGCCGTGATATTGTGGCAACCATTTGCGTTTTTTGAGTTCACCTGCAATGTAGTTGGCCAGTGCTTCGGTAGATTTCGGGCCGATAATCCCATCCGCTTTCAGGTTTGCCCCGTTTTTGTTCAATAGTTCTTGCAGTGTTTTCATTTTGCTATGAATAATAATGATGAAATTATTGCGATATTTCGCCACATATTTCGTTTATAACGCATTTTATTGTTGTCTGTGATACATTGTTCCATTTGTTGCTTTTGAGTGCTTGTAATGGCTTCTAAATGCGTAATCGCACTATCTTGTAATTTTATGACCTGTCCTTGACTATAAATTATGATGCTATCTTCTTCGATAATTTCCCAGCATAGGCGGTTTTCATCAATAATGGAAATGAGTTTGACCGTGTCTTGTTGCAGTTCAGTAATGGTCAGCGTATCGTGGACATATTTTGTCCTAATTTGGCGGAGTGTTTTTATCTTTTCGGGTCGGTTAATCAGCAACAGCGAGTATTCATTTTTGATGCTGTCAATTTCGGCTTGTAAGCTATCTACCAGTCCTGTGTTTGCTTGTGGTTTTTTTGGTACCGGGCATGACCTAAAAGCAAGGACAATGCCAAGTATAACACAAAGCACAAAAAGCCAATCATTTCGCTTCATCCTCTGCAAAGAAGTTAGTCACGAACTTACCGACAGCACCGCACACACCTGAAACCAGCATCAACTTGGGATTATCCAAGTTAAGCCCGGCAATGAATAAAGACGCAGCCGCAATGCTGTCACCTAATACCCTGAAACGCTTGGGGGTGGGTTGGAAATAGTTTTTAAATTTCATCTGCCTTGTCCTCTGTATGGTTTTGCTGACTTGTGTTTGTTCGCTGACTTCGTGTGTCTGCCCAGTTTCCGTTTGCTTTTCGGTTGCCACTTGATTACTTCTTTACTTTTTGCCATGTTTGAAAAACTTGTAGATGCCTATGCACGATAAAACAAGGGCAGCGGTAAAAGATAGGAATTGAATAATTGGCAGCAACTTTGCAGCAGCCCCAGCCAACCATAACAGCCAACTACCTACGATTGTTTCAGTTTCGTTTTTCATCAGGGAAAGGGCGGTGATGGTTTGGGGTTAAACGGGATAAGTGGCAACTCTTTCACCCACATAAAATCAGGGTTGATGCACTGGGAAATCTCCTCAACTGAAATCACCCACTTATTGTCAGCATCCTGAATGGGGTTGAAAAAGCTGTCTTCCATGTACCATTGGCCAACGAGGCTGTCTTTGTCTTCGATTGTCAGCACACCAACGTAGGTGCTGTATTGTTCCGGGGTTATGTCTTTTAAGGTAATCATACGTTACGAGATAATGATGTTTGATATGCTTGAACTGCGGTATAAAGGTTTGCGGCTTCTGTGTCGGTCAAGCCGTTACCGATGGATGCAAATGCACATTCTTTATCTTCAAAATCGCCAGCTGTATTGTTGTTATTGCGTGAGCCAATGTAAACATTTAAACTCGGATAAATTGTCGTTCCTCTTGGATTTGCTGATAATGGAGCTAACGATATGCCATTTCTAAAAAATTTACGAACATTAACACCATTTGCATTGCCGATAAATAAACCTTGTGAACTTGTATTAGTAAAATCTAAAACACCGTTTGTATTATCAGTTGTTAATAAAAAACCAGTATTTGTTGGTCTTCGTATTATTAAACGAAAATCATTGCTTGACGTATCAGTACACCCGATAGATGTAGAGCCAGATTTCTCATTTTGCGTTCTGCTATAATAACTTACATGAGCATTGTTGAAAGTTGTTTGAGTGTTTATGTTTAACTTAGTATCAGCATAGCCATTAGTCCCGTTTGGCAAAGCCCCATTGCTGCTGTGTGTCCACCCCCCACTAAACACCAACCTAAATGCAGCATCCAAATCCCTTGGGTCTTTAAGGTTAAATTTGTGGGTTGAACTTGTACCACCAACAAATGGATATATGGCTTTCATTTTTGTCCATATACCGTACCCTTTTAAGTCGGTTACAAGAGTATTGATTGCTTGTTTTTGTGTATCGTTGGTAATTTCTGCGGCATTGACAAAAGCCAAAGCATCTGCATCACTTGGGGTATAACCCCCTGCAACTGCCGCAAATGACTGAACACCAATGCCGCGCCTTATCATACGTTATATGCTACGATTGAACCGCTTGTCAGTGTAATACTGCTGATATACTTGCCCTCTTGCACACTTATAAAAGTACCTTGTTTCAAGGTTACACCGCTTAATCCAATGGTGGACAAAAGAGATGCGCTATTCTCGTCAAGGATGGCAGAAACAACGGCATCGGCATTTACCACAAAACCTTGAAAACGGCCAGTATTTGCCGATGTGTTGCTGATTACTTTGCAGCCAGTGAAGCCGCTCATAAATTCTAATGAAGTTGACATATTTTTATTCTATTGTTGGAAATGTTAAATTGTTATTAGGGGTGTCGCAATAATCCCGAAGATTAGAGCAATGAAATTCAATGACACAGGCAACACCGGAAACGATGTCGGTTTGTGCGTCATAAAATGGGGTAATGCTGTCGGCTATTACCCAACTGCCTGCAATGTTGCCACGATAAACGTAACGCAGCATGGAGTAAATATCCAGCATGACCGTATGCATATCGGATATGCGTTCCACCGCATCGGTAAAATCTTCCCGGTGCCGGTCAGCAATGGCGACTGCAAAACGGTAAATAACCTTGTCAACGGTTACCTGCGAGCCGTCGGGAAAAATCTGCATTAACGGATAAAGCTGCTCACCGTTTGTGTTGATGTTTGGCTCAACATTAACGATTGTTGCCTTTATCTGCTTGTGATTTTGCCCTGCTTTTGTCAGTGCTGCCAGTAGCTGATTGATTGTTACCACTTAAAAATAGCTTTAATTTGTTTTCGTTCTTTATTCTTACCTTGTTCATCTAAAAAAACCACGTAAAAATTTATATTCCTCATCCTCGCCCAGCATAAAACCACCAAATATCACTTGGTCTTGGGGGTTAATTACATCAATTCCGCTTGCAGGTGTCTTATATTCGGGAAATAAATCCATGTTTTCGCACAGATAAAGGCGCAATCTTTCACCATAATACTCGGCTTTCTGCTGATATCTCTGCTCAATCATGCGCAATTGATCCACATCAATTGCATTTGCATTCTCTGCACCCCGTGTGGCAACCGATTTATTCATCATTTTGAACGTCATGGGTAGGATGCTGTCGGTAATAACGTAGTGATACAGGCAAGGTGCGATGTATTTGTTGACCAAAGTCAGGTAATTACCTGCCAATCCTGCCCCGTTGATGTCGTCACACAACTTGTCGTAAAGTGTAGAGCCGATTATATCCCGAATGTAGATGTCTTGGGCGGTACGCATGGCTGTTTGTAGCAGCTTGCTGTCCACGTTTTCGTCAATCGGGGTGTTCTTTTTAACGTCCTGCTCTGATATGAAATATGCAAATGTTGCCATTATGATTTTCTCCTTACTACTTTTTGCGCCCACTCATGCCTGCAATGCGGAATGTGCAATGGTGGCTCACTATTGGGAACAGTGTACCATCCACCCCTACGAAGCCATGCGTTATAACCTACAATGCCGCTGATTTGGTCTATTTCAGCACGGGTGTATAGCTTGCTCATGTCCATCATTTTGATACAAAATTCACGGCTCTTGCCACCGGGCATCAAATCGGGTGCATCGGGTGATAAATCGTATTTATAGCGCACCTCAATTTTCGGCAGTCCCTCGTCTTGGATGTCTGCCCTACCAATATCGGTGATTTTGATGGCATTATTAGTCCAATTCAACTTGCCGTCGGATTGCAGTTTTTTCAGGATTTCGATTACCTCTGGTTCATCCAATTTTACGGCATCAGCAATGTTTTTTACGGTTGCCTTTTCATCAGCCGTAACCACCGCAAGGACTTTTTTCTCTTTGGTGTCCAAAGCAAATAGCATCGGCACATCTTCAAACTCGTCAGCACTCATGCCGAACTTGGAAAATACCTCAATGTCGCTGTCTTTCCACATTTCGCACTCACATTTTACGTGAGATGAAAAAGTGACTGCCTGCGGTTCTGGTCTGGTCGGCAATCCAAGTGCGTTTCGTGTCTCTTCAAGCGTGGCAATGTTTGCCTGATACAATGCAACAAAATCCAAGCCCAAAAACTCGCTGTCTTTGGTGCTGATTTGGATGCCGGGATAAACGGTTTCAAGGGTATTTTCAAGGCACGTTTCAATCTTCTCCTGCCTGCGGTTGATGTATGATTTATGTAGCAACTCATACGCCTGTATCATTTCGTTACGCTGCCCCAACGCGCCCTCGGTTGCGTAGCCCAATAAAATCTTGGGGAAGTTGTGACCAACGAAAATCTCATCCTGCACGGTTTCATTTAGCTGTATGAATTGGTCATCCATATCACTGGGTTGCAGGTGGTTGATGGTGGCCTCTTTCTCGTTCATTTCGTTGAACTGAATAAGCACACCACCAGCGTTGTCCGTTCCTGTGGTTTTGGCTTTGAACTTGCGCTCAAATTCGTAGGCTATCTCCTGCGATGGCTGACCTTTGAACAACTGCACCAGCGTTCCGTTAGAAAACCCGTTGCGGATATTATTGTTGTGGAAATTTGCTATCTCAACATCAATTTCAATGTACTGCAAACAGTGCTGATAAGGTGGCAGAGGATAAACACCCAATCCCGGTGCATATTCGCGGAAATAAAATAACTGCACCTCCATTGGCTGTGCCTTTTTGGGGTTGAAAGGGCGGTAATGCTTCATGTCCTCATGCTTGGCCTTTTTCCAATCCTCTGCGTACATATAAAGTTCGTGGTCTAATGTCCGAACTTTGCTGAAATCTATGTGGTAAAGTGCAGCCAACTGACCTAATTTGTTGTAATGCACCTCGTATGCAAAGCCATTGAACAGCTCATAATCAAGTGCCAGTTTATTTTTGAACTCTTGCACACCCTCGTAAGGGTTTACGTAATCAATTATTTTGACAGCGTTGGGGTTACCCTCTACAATGGTCTCTTCCCCTGCCACAAAACGTGCCTTTTGGCGTACGATTGCACCATGTTTTGGCGAACGGTTGTAAAATTCCAATAGGTGCTGTGGGAAATCGTTGGCTTCCCCGTAATACATTATGCCCTTATTCTTATTTTCTTTGAATACAGGCAACTTGCTTTCGGCAAAATTTATGCGTAATAGTTCAAAACTCATTATCCTACGTTGTGCTGTTTAATCGTTGTGTTGACTTCGTGGTCATTAAATGGTGTGTGGCTGGTGCTGACATAAGCAAGTCCTCTGTCTATTTCCTCGTTTGCCAATAGGTAGTTGGTATTACTCGGACTTGTCTGTGCGTACAATGACCAATAATGCGTACCTACGGCAAGCGTTTTGGCGGTGCTGCTACCCTCAACAAATGAAAATAACTGGTATCTGTTGGGTGATGTGCTGCTGTCTGCCACGATAAATGCTTTTCTTTCCTGCGACATTTCGCTCTCGAACACCAATAAATAATACACAGGCGAGATTGTCACTTTCTCCTTGCCCGTGATTATCAATTCAGGTGTGCCGCTTTTTGTGATGTATAACATCAACTATAAAAGTAGGTAGATTTGATGTTAAACAAAAAAGGCCACCCGTAGGTGACCTCCTTTGCATGAAACACTCAAATCAATCAAGAACCGAGAGCGAGCGAAGATACAACAGCCGATTGAACTTTCAAAGGCAAATCGGTTTCTTTGTGCAGAAAATTAAGCACGTGACCTTTGAAGTCACCAAACGCCTGACCGAAATTGCTTTCACTCTGCTGCAACTGAACACCGTAGTCAGCACCCAGCAACCAGTAATCACCGCTTGCATCAAGGGCAATGGCGAGCATGCGGTTCTGTGCTAGCAGTTTGATTTCGTTACGCTGTGCGGTTGTTACTTTGTGCAGACGGGCAACCAAGTCAGCCTCGTAAAATACAGTGCCGTTCTCGGTTGATGGGATTGTTCTCCAAGTCATGCTGGCGGTTTCTTTCTCCAATTCATATTTGAAGTAAGATTTGCCACCTGACAAGGTGTGTGCGGAAACTTCTCCGCTTGATTTTGTTAGGGTAGATTTGGCATCAAATTCAACGAGCCAAATAGTTTTGATACCCGCCGATGCGGTTTTGCAATCGAGGGTAAATCCGGTGGTTAATACACAAGCCATGTTTTATTTTTAAATTAAAGGGGGTAGGGTTTTGCCCCACCCCCATTGTTGAACTTACTATTCAGTAACTAACTATTTGGTTACAGAGAGAAATAAACTACCTGCTCAGGATATGCAATCTGAACACCATATTTGAATGCAGCGTGGAATTGCACACGACGCTCGAAAGGGTTGAAGATAAACTCAAACTCTTCCTCTTCGTTCATCATGTCAGTACCCAAGAAGAAGTTAGACCAAAGTCCGGCAACAATCTTGTTGGTTCCGTTCATACCGTGCAGACCGTAAATTTTGATACCAGTTACAGGGTCGATGATTTCCAATTCAGCTACTTCGTTAGCAGGGTAGTGGTAAAGGTTAGCAGTTACCAACCACTGGCGGTATTTACGGAAGCTGTCAACACCCATTGCAATCATCAGGTCGGGTTTGCCCAACAGTTCAGCAGGGATAACTCCGTAGATAGTGCCGATGATGTCGTCAATGTTAGAAGCAGTGATTGATGCATAAGCATCAGCCACGTTACCCTTGATAGGGTCGCCAGCACCGCCAAAACCGAGGTCGCCCAAGATAGTCAAAAAGCCATCCCAGTAACCGAGGTTACCAGCACCGCCAGTTGTATCACCCTGCCAAATAGCAGTTTCGATAGCTTCGGCAATCTTGGCAGCTTTTTCAGCACCAATCTGCTCGGTGAAAACACCCATGTCGATAGCTTCGCCAGCGTTCAATGCTTTCTGTGTGTACTTAGTTTCGAGGTCTTTGGGGCAAAGGGTCTCTTGAACCTTTACTTTACCTACGGTCAAAGTACGCTTTGAAAGGGTGGTGTTACCGCTGGTCTGATAAGAACAGCTGTCAGTTTGAAAATAAACGTCAGAATACAGCAGGGGAAGTATTTCTGCACTTTTGATACCCGGGAGAACCTGTCCAGCACCGTTCAGCAATGAAGCGGTTTTTGCGTTGAACATAGCTTTGGTCAGGAGCTGTAAGCTCTCCTCTTTGGTGTAATTCGATAAACCTGTTACGTCAAATGCCATGATTTTAAATTATTTGATTTTTTTGATTGCGGACAAAAAGCCATTGAAGTTGTCCTCTTGTTTTTGTTTTACTGCTCCGAATGGCTTTTTAGTCGGTTCAGGTGTAGTTGCTGCGAACTTCTCAAATACTGAAAAGGTCTCTTCAACTTTGCCCAACACATTGATAAGGGCGTTTTCAAGAGTAGCAATTTTCTTTGCCATCTCTTCGTTGGCGGCACGCAGTGCGTCAAATTGTTCCAGTGATGCGAATTGATTTTCAACCTCAACTTCCTCAACGGGCATTGTTTTCTCTTCAATGAGTTCAACCACACCGTCTTTGGTAGTAATCAGCAGACCGTCGGTGGTTTCGTGAACCCCATCAGGAGCAGGCACGATACCCTCTTCGGTTTTTACTGACAGCATACTGCCAGCATTCAATTCTTCACCGTCAAATACTACGATTGTACCGTCAACCAAAGTCAACTCACCAAACGCAGCTTCAACGGTTTCAGCCGGAACTTCATTGAAACGCTGCTTAACTTCTGCCATAAATGCAGCAAGTCCGCTCTTCATTTCTGAAAGTTCTGTTTTGAAATCCATACCATAAAAGGTAGGTAGGGTAAAATCTATGCAAAATTTTTCAGCATGGCGGCTATTTCACGCATCAGGGTAACGACTTCGTCTTGCTCTTCCATGTCAAAAAACCCCTCAACCGAAAACCCTTTCCATTCACCTGCCTTTACTTTTGCCCACAATTCGTCATTGTCCACTAAATAGGTCAGGAACCAACTGCCGTCTTTTGCATCCTCATATCCCTTTGGTGGCATCACACCACGCTTGCGGTCAATAAAGTAACTCTCAATCATGTGGACACCACCGTCAACCGGGGTTTCATGGTCGGTATTTACCGCCTTGTAAAAGTTTTTGCGGACAAACTTTTTAGCAATAGTCCAAATGGTGGGTGCGTCAAAGGTAACGTAATACTCACCCCTCACATCATCGTAGCGGTAAATGGGTAAATCAGCCAACATGGCAGGCCCGGTGACAATCCTTTTCTCCTCGTCCTGCACAGAATACGCTTGCTTCATGTCTATCTGTTGCAGTTTACGGCTTGCCCATTCGATGCCCTCATCACCACCCCATGCCAACCACATTAAACGACCGCATCCATCCCCTAATTCTTTGTCGCTGTTCTGTCTATGCCGTTCAAATCCTGCCATCCTTGCGATGGTTTCACGAGTGATGGCCTCACCATTGGCTAATTGGTTTGCACGTATCTTTCCTACGGGTGTACCGCAGTCACCCCATCCGTTTTCCTCTGCCCAGCGCAGGGCAACCTTTGCATTTTCTTTGGCGGCTTCGGGGTAATCTGTGTAGCTTTCAAATTCCTGACGGCTTTCCCATTTTGAATAACACACGGCTGCGGCTTGCTCTTGTTCCATGCCCTCGCCAATCATGTATGGAATACACCTGCTGATAAATTCATCCTCACTTTCCTTTGCACCGGGTTCAACAAACTGCTGATTAAACAGCATGAAGTCCTTTTGTATGGCAGGGCGGTCAACCAACGAAACGAAGTCAACCCCGGTGTCGTCATCCTCATTAACTACTATTTTGTAAACTGGCAAGTCCATATCTATAAAAGTAGGTTTAAACGACACTGGTATTTCTTAACCTACGCACACGGGTTTGGGTTTTGGTGATGTCACCCTCTAAGACATACACCCTGCCCATGCCACCGAATTGCTGCTCATCGGGTAATGCACCGCCAACGGTCGGGGCAAGTGCAGGCGCGGTTGGTACACCACCGCCACCGCCAGCACCACCACCAGCAGCGTCTTTGCTTTGAAACTGCGTCTTTTTGATTTGAGCAACACGTGCCAAACCTTGTGCAATAGCAATACCTGCGGCAACCGCTGCCCTAACTGGTGCATCAGGGGTGGCAATAGCCATCTGTGATTTATATGCACCCTGAGCAGCTGTGTAGGTATCAATGATTGCAGTGGCTATACTTGCCGCCTTGTTTATTTCAAATGCTCTGCGCTGTGCTTCCTCACTACTTCCGGCAAACGCATTGACCAATTCACCAATAGCCTGAAAACCACCTTTTGTCAATTCTATTTTTTGCAGTTCAGCTTGCTTTTGCTCTTCAATATCTTTGTCTCGGATTTCCTTTTTCTTTGCCGCGATTTGCAGTTCCAAATCAACCGTGCTTTGTCCGTAATCTTTTGCGTTCTGCAACTGCGCTTCCAAACGCTGTAATTCAAGTGCTGCAAACTCATCGGCATCAGCGTTGCGCTGGGTTAGTTTTAACTGCTCGCCCTTGTAAAAATCATCTGTTGCAGAAACAGTGTCGGATATTTCTTTTTCGGTTAGTTCCTTGCGCTTGTTTTCAAACTCTTCCTGCTGTTTTAACCTTTCATCTTGCGCCTTTTGGTCAAGGTCTTTTATCTTTTTATCGTGTTCTATTTTGGCACTAACTTGTAAAACCGCGTATTTATCTTGAATGGCTTTTCGGGCTGATGCAGTTAAATTCTCTTGTCTAAGGTCATTTGCTTTAGCAACCTTTAAACGCTCCAAATCGTTGTTGTATTTGATGTCAGCAAGCGCACGTTCATCTTTGGCGTTCAGTTCTAATTGCTTGCGCCTTTCCTCTGCTAAATCTTGCAACGCCTTGCGCTCGTTTTCTATATTCTTTTTGTAGTTTTCCTGCGCCTTTGCTGCTGCTTCCTTTGCCGCTGCCTCATCTTCTTTTTTCTTTTTGTCGGCTTCACCTTGCACAAATTTGTTGTATTCAATGGTGAGGACTTTTTGCTTGTTTTTTAAATCATTAAAATCTTTCCACTCCTCTGCCGTTAACTTCCCCTTTGTTTTAAAGGTTTCACGCAAGATATTCAACTCATTTTCAGCCTGACGCTTTTTAAGTTCGTAAACCTCTTTTTCTTTGCCACCCAATGCAGTCAAAACCTCAATCTGCCTGCCCAATTCCTCATTGCTTTTCGTAGTGGCTTTGCTCATTTTTTCAAGGTCGCGCTCGGCCTGTGATGTGATGCCGATAAAATCAGTCAATGCAGTGAATGCACTTGCAATGCCCCTTGCCAGTGAGCCAAACCAAGATTTTGAAATCCAATCGGAAACTTTATCAAAATTTGCAATCAGCGCAGCAACACCAGCAACAAGTATTCCAATGCCAACTGCCATTAAAGCACCACGAAGAGTTGTGAAAGCGGCAATAACCGGGCCTTTGATTTTAGTTGCAAGCGCACCAAATGAATTCTGCATCTGCATCAATTGGTCAACACCTTGTGCAAATGCCATTGCGCCTTGAACTTTTAACAAAGCCTTTTGTACATCTTCGCTCTCACTACCAAACAAAGCCATTGCGCCCTGCGCTGCTTGTATGCCGCCCGCCAATCCTTTTACAACCGTTCCAATCGCAGCAAATTTGTCAGGGTTTAACGCAGCAACACGCTGGTTAAAATCTTCCATTTGGTCTTTAAGTTCCGCAACTCGTTTGGTCGCGGCAATTGCTTCGGGAGATAGCGCACCAAATTTCTGTGCAAGTGCAACAGCTTCGTTGGTTGCTTCCCTGATTTGTGCTTTCAGCGACTTAACGCTTTCCGTGCCTTTGGTTTTGGCTTCTAAATTTATTGCTACCGTTGTTTGTGCCATTTTATTTTTTGCTTATTACGTACCATTCTGTACCGTCACACACTATTTGTACGCATTCGTGATGTGCTGTGAGTGAATAATTTGCCACGTCATCAATTGTTTCATCACCATATGGGTCAATAGTCAATGAATGTGCTGATGTGTTCTTAAATATATAGTATGCCTTATTGCTTGCCGTTGATGCAGCAGGAAGTGATATTGTCGCGTTTGTTGTCAATGTGCAAATCAAAATGTCTTCGTATAGCCCAGCAGTGTGATTATCTGTTACATTTACCACCCTATTGGTGCTAAAGTTTAGCTGTGTCATGCTGTGTCCTTGTAACCACACCTCATCACTTCCGACATTCTGAACGCCCTCACCGATTACGATGCTGCGCTCACTATCTGGCAGGAAAGTGACACCACTGGTTGCAAAGGCTGCGTTTGCCCTGCCGTAATTACTCACCGCGTCACCTACGATTACGCCATCACCAGCTTGGTTAAATTGACCGATATTAAAACCACGTTGATTGATTACTTTGTTTGAAGTTCCACCGCCCTCTGGATCATATTCAGTTTGTCCACCGCCACCGCTTTGCGTTCCACCACCGCCAACGCTTCCAGTGGTTGCGCTGAAAGTTACGCCCGATTTAAGGAAGAGAAACTCACAGATATTGACCGATGGGTTAACCGGGTCATAGTCCTCTATTTTATTCAGCCTAAAATAATTGTTGTCAAAGAAATACAAGTCACGGAAAGACAACTTTTCCATATCGGCAGGGGTGAGATAAAATGCACCCTTAACAATCTTGCTATCCTTGTCGGTGATTTCCTGCAAATACTTTGACCAATAGGCATTAAATAGGTTGTTGTTTGTAACGGCTGTGCCGGGTGGCAATCCGATAAAACGTGGCATCCCGAAGTTGATATCTGTGCTGCTGGTCAACGGGTCATCTAAATGTCCCATATAAGGATATTTGGTTTTTACCGTTCCTGCTGGTGGGTTGAAACTCCAAGAGCCATTGCGTACCAAATAGCCTGCACAGGTTTTGGCTTTATATTGCAATATCCTTAAATCACCGGATTTGGTCTTGCCGTCATTTGTTGCAATCTCTGGCAGATACTTGTCTGTTTCCTGTTCTGGCTTTACAATGATGGTCGGCACAAATCCTATCTCAATTTTCTTTTCATCTTTTACAAAATCGT
>Ga0208975_1000583_pt1 | contig 17065 bp, 14 predicted proteins | sample GreLakmeER78MSRF_FD_187700 | JGI IMG/M metagenome (GOLD analysis project Ga0208975, IMG submission 187700) | Freshwater lentic microbial communities from great Laurentian Lakes, MI, USA - Great Lakes metaG ER78MSRF (SPAdes) | ecosystem: Environmental > Aquatic > Freshwater > Lake | place: Great... | reverse complement strand
TGCAGGTAAACACTACTATTTCACCTAAATATCATCAAAAAGTAAAATTTCACCAAAAGGCTTAAAAACAAAAAACCCTTGTAAAATCTAATTACAAAGGCTTTTTTTGCTCCCCAAGCTGGTCTATTCTCGAACCAATTTTGGGATGAATTGAGGACTTATGCGGCTTTGAACCATCTGATTATTCAAGTGGTGAATAATCGTGGAGTTGTATTGATTCTAATTGTTTTAGCAATTTTGTGATGATAATTCTAGTAGCGGGAGATCAGGCGATTTCTAACTTTTTAGAAGGGTATGAATTGGTGGTTGATTTGTGGAAATTCATGAATAGGCGAGATCAATAATTTTCATGCGGATCATGAGTTATCTTTAATCGCATGTTCAGCAACAACTGATTCAGAACCATAAATAATATCGGTGGTAAGACCTGTTAATGATATCGCCAGCAATAGGGGCTTAGCGGAAATTGCTGTGCCAACTCCACCGACAACACCTGAAACGCTCATAAATAATGAAGTATGTGTGTGATATTGCATGAAGTCTTGTATCGATTAGGATACAAACTTCAGAATTGAATTATTGGGAAAAAGGCTGAAGAGGGTGGGTAAATCTCTATAAAGGTGTATGTAGATATATGTGGGTAAATTGTTATTTTTGAAAGCAATTAATTTTAAAATACATCTGTAATTGCAAAAAAATAAAACGAAATAAAGTTTCGCATATCACTCCATTATTGTATGGCTTAGCGAAGTTTTGTTTCGGGTATATACAAGTTACCAGTAATGGTCGGACGAGCCAACCGACAAAGATAAACAATGCAAAAAACGATATTTAAAATATCAAAAATGGACTGCCCATCCGAAGAACAAATGATACGGATGAAACTTGCCGACTTGACAAACATCAACTCGTTGGACTTTGATGTTGCAAACAGACAATTAACCGTTTATCACACTGACAACCACGATCAAATTCTTCAGCGACTTGACAACTTAAAGTTTGACACATCACTTATTAACAGCGTTTCGGCAGACAATTACACAACAACAACAGACAACACAGACCAAGAGAGAAAATTGCTTTGGCAAGTTTTAGCTATAAACTTTTTCTTTTTTGTTCTTGAACTATCGACAGGTTTTATTTCTAATTCAATGGGACTTGTGGCAGACAGTTTGGATATGCTTGCCGACAGCATCGTTTATGGTCTTGCACTTTTTGCAGTTGGTGGAACAATAACACGAAAAAAGAACATTGCAAAATCAGCTGGTTATTTTCAATTGACACTTGCCGTTTTTGGTTTCATTGAAGTAATCAGACGATTTATTGGAATAGAAACAATTCCAGCATTTCAGACAATGATAATTATTTCAATTCTTGCACTTATCGGTAACGGACTCTGCTTGTATTTACTGCAAAAAAGCAAAAGTAAAGACGCACACATGCAAGCGAGTATGATTTTCACATCCAATGACGTCATTGTAAATATTGGCGTAATTGTAGCAGGTGGACTTGTTTATTTGATAAAATCTAAATATCCTGACCTTATCGTTGGGTCAATTGTATTTTTCATCGTTGGACAAGGAGCATTTAAAATTCTAAAACTATCAAAATGACGGTCGAAAGAAGAACCACTGCTGGTAACACGGATTTGGCAAAAGTGGCGGTTCAGTGCTCCGCAGACACATTTGTAGTTAATCAAACATTAGTTTTTCAAATCAAGTTTTGTGGTAAAAGTCCCGCCCTTCGGGTAGCTGCAAACCGTTAAATAAATCATGGCTTCCCAAGCTCCTCAACAATTACCTTCACATGCGTTGGGGTTAAAAATCATTTGACATTTATCATTTTCTTAACTTTCTGCACCGTTCCACATGATTTATTCTTTAGCCTCATGAGCTTCCTTATCGCATAGCGGTGTTTTAACAGTTTTGCATCGTCCTTATTTTCTTTTAGGAATTGTTCATCTGATTTAGTTTGAACGCCTGTTTTACGCCATACTTTTATTCCGCTTTTGCATGCAGCGATGCGTCCGCTTCATAAACGTTGAACGATGGTTTCCAAGAATCAGACACAAACAGAGAAAGCCTCACATTTCTGTAAGGCTTTCTCTGTTTGCTCCCCTTTTCCTCGAAAGATGCAACTATAATCCTATGATAGAGTATGTGTCAATTAAGAAATTGAAGGATTGAACTTCGTGAAAAAATGCAGGAAGTTCAACTATGAATTTCAGCTTGCACTTTCTTTTTCAATTAGTTGTAGTAAAAAATCTTGTCCAAATGTGAGTTTCTTAGCCAATGCACTATTAGGTTCAATCACTCTCCAAAAAGGTGTGATTTCCTCTAAGCGTTTTCCTTGTTGTAACTTTTCATAATTTGCTTCTGCCACAACTCGCAAAAATATTCCTGTAGTTACAGGACAAGTGTAATCAGCATTATGCGCTATAGCAAGGTCTTTCCGTAATGTTTTTATGTTTATGCGCTTTCCAACACCAATTTCTTGAATATACTCATCAATGAGTTTTGGCGTTGCGATAAACATCATACTGCCTGATGGAATATCAGCAAAGTCAATTTCAATTCGTTTAATTTTTGGCTCTTTATTTTCGTTCAATTTATCAAGCCAGCTTTTCTTGATTGCCAAATTATTTAATTGTACGTGCAAAAATACAAAAAAAGCTAAAAAAAGAAGCAGCTGCCTTGACTCACTAATAAACATAAAAAAAAGCCTCACATTACTGTGAGGCTTTCTCTTTTTGCTCCCTCTCCTGGGCTCGAACCAGGGACCCCATGATTAACAGTCATGTGCTCTAACCAGCTGAGCTAAGAAGGAATATTATTCTGGTAAATTGTAATAAAACAATTTTTGTTTATATTTATAAAGAACGCAATACTATTAATCTTACAAATTAGGTCCTCAAACTCTCTTAAACTAGGTTAATTTGAATTTTAAGATTAGGGTTGCAAAATTACATTAATTTATTAAATAAACAATATCTTTACAAAAATTTTAAATATAAATATATGAGTCTTTTAGTGGTTGGCACCGTAGCCTTTGATGCAATTGAAACTCCTTTTGGGAAAACAGATAAAATAGTTGGAGGGGCGGCTTCATACATTTCTTTAGCGGCTTCTTATTTTACAAAGGACATTCAATTAGTGTCAGTTATTGGCGACGATTTTCCGGATAGTTTTTTAAATACCCTAAAATTGCAAGGAATTAAATTAGATGGCCTGCAAATAAAAAAGGGCGAAAAATCGTTTTTTTGGAGTGGAAAATACCATAACGATCTAAATAATAGAGATACCATTGATACTCAATTAAATGTATTGGCTAATTTTGACCCAATTGTACCTGAATCGTCAAAAAATTGCGAATTTTTAATGTTAGGGAACTTGGTTCCGGCTGTTCAGCAAAGTGTTCTTTCGCAATTGAGTTCGAGGCCAAAGTTAATTGTTCTTGATACGATGAATTTTTGGATGGATATTGCAATGGACGAATTAAAAAAAACCATCGCTAATATTGATGTTTTAACCATTAACGATTCAGAGGCTCGTCAATTATCTGGAGAATACTCATTAGTAAAAGCGGCTCAAAAAATTTTAGAAATGGGACCAAAAGTACTTGTTATCAAAAAAGGAGAACATGGTGCTCTTTTATTTAATAAAGAAGAAGTGTTTTTTGCACCCGCTTTGCCTTTAGAAGAGGTTTTTGACCCTACAGGCGCTGGAGATAGTTTTGCAGGAGGTTTTATTGGTTATTTAGCTAAAACAAAAGACATTAGTTTTGAAAACATGAAACGGGCCATTATATTTGGAAGCGCAATGGCTAGTTTTACCGTTGAACGATTTGGCACAGAAAAACTGATTGGTTTAACTCAAGATCAAATAAATGAGCGTGTTCAGCAATTCGTTGATTTAGTTCAGTTCGAAATTTCATAGTTTTTATTGTAGATTAAAACCATACTAATTTTACTAATATTACGTTATTTAGAACTAGTGCTAATTAAACGACTCTTATATTTTAGTGTACTAATATTTATAATGGGCTCGTGTAGCACTAAAAAAAACACGTTGGTAAGTCGTGGCTTTCATAATTTAACTGCACGCTTCAACGGCTATTATTATTCATGCGAAAATATCAACGAGGGAGTATATAAAATTGAAAAAAATAATAAAGATGATTTTGAAAAAACGCTTCCTATATTTATTTATCCAAATCCCGATAAAGCAAAATTAACATTTGCTGAATTTGATTTAGCAATAAAAAAATCATCACTTTGCATACAAAAGCATGCGATTAAAAATGAGCAAGGCACCGAAATTGCATCGGCAGGAAATTGGATTGATAACAATTGGATTAATATAGGTATTTCACATGTTTACAAACGTGATTTCTTTAGTGGAATTGAGGCCTTTGAATACGTAAAAAACACCTATAATAAATCAAAAGATAAGTTTACTGCGATGATTTGGCTTACAAAGGCTTATAACGAAATTGGTTCGGTAAGTAATTCTGAACCCATATTAAATTTTTTAAACAATCAAAAAAAACTTCCAAATAAATTAAAAAATGATTTTTTAATCGTATACGCCGATTATTATCTTCGAAGGGGTCAAAATACTGAAGCAATAGCTAAACTGATGGATGTTACCCGAAATTCGTCATTAATAAACGGGCTAGCTCGAAAGAAACGTGCACGTTACTCGTTTATAGTGGCTCAACTATCAGAAAAAGCAAAAGATTATAAGCGTGCCGTTGAATATTATAAAAAAACAATCAAATTAAAACCAACTTACGAATTTATACTATATAGCAAAATCAAAATTGCTCGATTAGTTGATGTGAATTCTTTTAGTTCAGAAAAAACAAAGAAAGACCTGTTAAAAATGACAAAAGAGTTCAAAAACACAGATTACTTTGATGTTATTTACTACACATTAGGAGAAATTGAAGAAAAAGAAAAAAACATAAATCAAGCTTTAACCTATTATAAAAAATCTGCTCAAACAAGCCAAATTAATCAAGATCAAAAGGCAATGGCTTATTTAAAATTAGGTGAAATTAATTTTGACTTAACAAACTATCAAGCTGCAGAATCATATTATGATAGTACAATTGCAGCCATTTCGAAAGATAATATTAATTACGAAACAATTTTTGCTCGTAAGAAAACGCTTGAAACCTTAGTTGGCTATATTAAAAATATTTCTCGCGAGGATAGTTTACAAAAAATTGCAAGGATGAGTGAAGCAGATCAAAACTTATTTATTGATAATATGATGCTTGCAATTGAAAAAGAAGCTGCTCTCAAACAAAAAGAATTAGAGGCAGCAAAAGAAAATAACAACGGAAGTCCAACATTAGGAAATACTGGCAGCGGAACAGATTTTATTGCAGGTGGAGCAAGTTTTTACTTTTACAACGCTAATACGACTGCCTTAGGAGTTTCTGATTTTACAAAAAAATGGGGCAATAGAAAATGGGAAGATAATTGGCGAAGATCTAATAAAGCATTATTAATAGAAGAAGAAGAAGGGTCAATAAAAAATGGAGGAGAAAAAGGTAAAACTGCACAAATAACGCAATCAAAAAAAACACGAGATTATTATAAAAAAGACCTTCCTTTAACAGACTCTTTATTTTTGAAAAGCACAAATAAAATCATAAAATCATATTATTTTATGGGTTCAATTTATAAAGAAGAGTTAAATAATACAAAAAAAGCGATTGCCTCATTTGAAGAATTAAATAAACGATACCCTCAACACAAATATTCGATAAATACCTATTACATTCTTTATCGAAGCTATTTAAAAGAAAAAAATCAAGAAAAAGCTGATTATTATAAAAATAAAATATTAACTGAATTTCCAGAAAGTGAATTTGCTCTTCTTATCAAAAATCCAGAATATGCAAACGATTTAAGTACTAAAAAAAGTGAAGTAGAGCTTTTTTATAATACACTTTACAGTCTTTATAAAACTGAAGATTTTGAACAATCCTATATTCAAGCAAAAGAAGGCTTGATTAAATATGGCAAAAACGATTATGCCTCTAAAATAGAATTAATTAAAGCAATTAGTTATGGCAAAATAAAAGGAATAGATTCTCTTGAATTTAGTTTAAAACTTTTAATAGCAAAATACCCCAAGGAAGATGTGACTTCGCTTGCAGACGATATTTTATTATCCATTAAAAAACAAAAAAATCCAGATTTATATCAAAAGGTAGAGACTAAAATTGCTGAAAAGGATACATTTATGTTAAATTTAGATGCCGAACATTTTTTAGTTCTAATTGCACCAGATGAATTAAAATTAACCGAAGCATTAAAAATAAATTTAGGTTCATTTAACAACATCTATTATAGTGATAGTAAATTAATCATGTCCAGTAATTTATTTGGCAACAATAAGCAACTTATTATTATTAAAACATTTAATGATGCTAAAAAATGTTTAGATTATTTACAAAATATAAATAATGATCCAGATGTATTTAAAGGTGATGCTAAAAAAGAACTTATTGATGTTTTTCCAATATTATCAACTAATTTACCATTGTTATACAAAACAAAAAACATAGAGGGATACAAATTATTTTATTTAGAAAATTATAAAAAAATAAAATAACTTAAATAAAAAATTATTTCTTATCTTGTTTAAAATTATTATTTATGTTAGGCATTAATTCAAATAAAAACAAATCAACAGACATAAGTTCTGTTAATCTTATTGGCGAGGGTACAAAAATTGTTGGAGACATAAACTCTGATAGCGACATTAGAATAGATGGTCAATTAACGGGCAATATCATTACAAAAGGCAAGTTTGTATTAGGAGAAAGTGGTTTATTAGATGGGAATGTAACAAGTTTAAATGCTGATATTAGTGGTGAGATAAGGGGAAAAATAGAAGTTTCAGAAATGTTATCGTTAAAAAGAACAGCTAAAATTAATGGCGATATTTTAACCTCAAAATTAGCCATAGAGCCTGGCGCATTATTTACAGGCACATGTAACATGGGAGCAAAAGTTAAAAACATTCTGCAAAATACAGATTCGGCAAATGCCAAAACAGCCTAATGATTTTTTAAAATATAGTAACTTATTTATTCAAATGACTGTTATTATAGGATTATCATCTTTTGGTGGTCAAAAATTAGATCATTACTTTAATAATAAACAACCCGTATTTACTATTATTTTAAGTTTATTAGGCATTTTCTTTGCATTATATCTTGTACTTAAAGACTTTATTCGTCCAAAAAAATAGCATGCTTATAAAAAATATTTTGAGCATAATTTTGTCTTCTGTTTTTGCTTTAGGCGTTTCATTTTATCTCAATTTATATCCTTCTTTTAAATCGCAAAACTTCGTATTTGCCTTGTTATTTTTTTCAATCATTTGCTTTATTTTAAACATTATTTATTTTAAATATAAAAAGTCTAAAACATTTACTGAATTAATTTTAGTTAGTATCAGCATAAAATTACTATTGTCATTTATCGGTATTTTTATATATTCTGTATTTTATCCAACAGGTTTTTTTTCTTTTTCGATTCATTTTTTGTGTTATTATATTTTGTTTACAATTTTTGAAATAAGATATTTGTTAAGATTAATAAAAACAGCTAACAACTCATAAATATATGAAAACCAAATTATTTATATTATTTATTTCTTCTACTATCGCATTGATAGCTCAAGAAAAAACAAATAAAAAAGAAAGTGAATACAGATTTACTACTATTAAAAATATAGAAGCAACGCCTGTTCAAAATCAAAATATGACTAGTACATGTTGGTCTTTTTCGGCTCTATCTTTTTTTGAAAGCGAAATAATTAGACTAGGAAAAGGAAAAGATTACAACTTAAGTGAAATGTTTATTGTTAGAAAATCATATGCTCAAAAAGCTGACAATTACATTCGAATGCACGGAAAAACTAATTTTGGAGAAGGAGGAGAGTTTTCGGATGCATTAAATGTGCTAAAAAATTATGGATTAATGCCCGAAGAAATTTATACAGGAAAAAAAGACATTAATTTTCCTCACAACCACAAAGTGTTAGAAACTAACTTAAAAAAAATAATTCAAACTGCATCTCTCGACGAAACAGATAAGATTGATTTTGATTTTTTACATGATTCAGTGAATACAGTTTGTGATGAATTTTTAGGCAAAACTCCCGATAATTTTGAATATAAAGGAAAATCATACACAGCAAAATCTTATGCCGAGTCAACCGGATTGAATCCAGATGATTATATTTTCATAACCTCATTTAATCACCATCCGTTTTACTCAAAGTTTGTTCTCGAAGTACCCGACAACTGGAACTGGGAATCAATGTATAACCTACCAATAAATGAATTACAAGAGGTAATGTCTTATGCAATTAACAAAGGCTATTCGATTGCATGGGCAGCCGATGTGAGTGAAAAAGGTTTTTTATATACAGATGGCTTGGCAATTAACCCTGAAAAGCCTATCAGTAATATGAGTAATGAAGAGAAAAAAAAATTAAGTATTAAACCTCATAAACAATTAGACATTAATCAAGATATTCGACAAAAAGCATTTGATAATTTCGAAACGCAAGATGATCATGGTATGCACATTGTTGGATTAGTAAAAGACCAATTAAATACACCTTATTATCTTGTTAAAAATAGTTGGGGTAAAGAACGTAATCAATGCGATGGATATTTCTACGCCAGCGAAAGCTATGTTTTATTTAAAACTACTAACATTATGATTAATAAAAATGCCCTAGCCCCTATTATTGCTAAAAAATTAGGGATTATTCAGTAAAATAAACTTTTTTTAAACTTGAGTGTTAAATTAGGCGATGATAAATCCAATTGATAAAGACAAAGTAGCAGAAAATCCAGGGCTTTTAGCTTACCCTCATAACATTGGAAGCATTGCTATTAGGCCAGAAGACCAAGGGAAACTAAAATCGAGAGCATTATCTGCTATGCGAGAGCAAACTTCTAGACAATTATCTCAACTTCAGAAACAAGCAGAACTCATTGCTAAGCAAGCAAACGATTTAAAAAATCGGGTAGAAATTAGTGAACAAATTTATCTAGCAGAATTAACATTCGAACCATTTGTTGGCCATATTTACCACCTTTACCGAAAAGATGAAAAATTTAGGTTAATGTTAATAAGCCCTAATGAATGGGGTAAAAAAAAACCAGAATATTTAGAGTATATAAGTAGTGCAAAATTATTAAGTGATCACACCTGGGAGATCGTGCCTGAAGATTTTGATTAAATTAAAGATTCATTCTTGCCAAAGGTGTAATTCCTATATCTGAAAACTGTTTATTAATAAATTTATAATAGCTAGTAATGCCAATCATTGCGGCATTATCAGTACAATACTCGTAATTAAGAATATAAGTTTTAATATCTAATTCATCAGTTAATAATCCAACTTGCTGCCGTAATTCAGAATTTGACGAAACACCGCCAGCAATTGCAAAATGTTTAATTCCTGTTTCTACCAATAATCGTTTTGCGTTTAGAAGAACAGTTGTTATCAAATGATACTGATAAGAAGCACAAATATCTTCTATATTTTGTTTAATAAACAATGGATTTTTTTTAGATTCATTTTGAATAAAATATAAAAAAGAAGTTTTTATTCCACTAAAACTATAATTGTAACCAGATATTTTTGAATTAGAAAATTTAAACCTTGTTTTATTTCCTTTTTTAGCTAAAGTATCAATAATAGGACCGCCGGGATAAGATAATCCTAATATTTTAGCCGCCTTATCAAAAGCTTCACCAATTGCATCGTCAATAGTTTCTCCTATTAAATCAAAATCAAAATAACTCTTTACCTTGATCAATTGAGTATGACCACCACTTAAAGTTAAACAAATAAAAGGAAAAGGAGGGGAAGGTTTATTATCATTATCTTTTATAAAATGAGCTAAAACATGCGCTTGCATATGATTAACTTCAATTAAAGGGATTTGAAGGGCAATTGATAAAGATTTAGCAAAAGATAAGCCGACCAACAAACTGCCCATTAATCCAGGGCCTCTAGTGATAGCAATTGCACTTAAATCACTTAACAATATCCCAGCTTTTTTTAAAGCCAAATCAACAACAGGAAGAATGTTTTTTTGATGATCACGACTTGCAAGCTCAGGAACAACCCCACCATATTGCTCATGTATTTTTTGAGTTGCAGTGATTTGCGATATTAACCGATCGCCATTTAAAACTGCACACGAAGTGTCGTCGCAGCTGGTTTCAATAGCTAATATGTATATGTTTAAAATTTGCATTTTTTAAAAGAAGAAGAACATTATTTTATATTATATTTAAAGGGTTTATATGAAGAGTAAAATTACAAGAATATTTTTTAAATCTTTAGGTGTAATTTCACTAGTTATAATAATACTATTAATAGGCTTATATTTTGGTATACAAAGCTATTCATTTCAATCTTGGTTGGGCAAAGAAGCAACGAAATATATAAGCAGAGAATTAAATAGCAAGGTAGAAATAGGGTCAATTCAGCTTGATTTTTTTGAGTCTGCAACTCTTAATAAAATTTTTATTTTAGATAAACATCACGATACAATATTGTATGGAGATATTTTGATTAAAATAAAAGATTTTGATTACAAAAATAAATCTATAACTATACAAAAAATAACATTAAAAAATATAAATTCTAAAATCATTAAATATAAAAAAGAGGTAAATTATAATTATGATTTTTTAATTAATTATTTTAGTTCAAACAATAAAGAGCAAATAAATAGTAAATGGAACATAAAATTTGATGAATTAGAATTAAATAATGTGAGTTTTATTCATAAAAATGAGAATGAGGAAATTAAATTAGGTAAAAACATAAATTTTAACAATATTTTTTTTAAAAATACATATGCAAATATTTCAAGTCTAAAATTAAATAATGATACAATTTTTGCAGAGATTAAAAGCTTAAAAACAAAAGAGCAAAGTGGCTTTGAATTATCTGATTTTAAAGCTATAACTAAAATAAGTTCTAAACAAATAATCTGTGACAGTTTAATTATATTAACCCCACAAACCAAGATTGAAGGGAGTATAAAGTTTTATTCAAATAATTGGAATGATTACGACAATTTTATTTCAAAAATTAAACTAAACTCATACATAAATAAAAGTTCTTATTTAAGTTTTAAAGACATCGCATATTTTGCAAGTGATTTAAATGGATTAGAAGATCGTGTGTTTTTATCAGGCAAGATTAATGGATTTATTAATGAATTAAAACTAAACAAATTTAATCTAACTTATGGAAAAAACACCCGTTTTAATGGAGATATAGCTGTTATTGGTCTAGCTAAAATAGAAACAAGTCAATGGCAAATTGAAGCTAAAGAAATAAGTGCCAATTACAACGACCTAACCTTAATTTCGAAATATCCATTTACTGAAGGAAAAAAAATAAATTTGCCTATAGAATTAAAAAGATTGGGACCAATCAGTTTTCATGGAAAAATTAATGGGTGTTTAAGCAACTTTTCATCATCTGGAAAATTTACCACCGGATTAGGAAATGTAGAAACTCAAATTAAAATAAATAAAAAAAATAATGACATAGAATATCAGGGAAATATTAAATCAGAACATTTTAATTTAGGGACATTAATTGATAACTATAATTACAACGACCTTAGTCTAGATTTTGACATCAATGGGAAAAGCACAGACATTAAAACAATTAAAGCGATTATTAAAGGCGAAATAATAAACATTAAATATAATGACTACTTATATAAAAATATTAAAATTACAGGAGAAATAAATGAGAAATTGTTTAATGGCAATATTATTTGCTCAGATGAAAATGCTAATTTCGATATTAACGGCTTAATAAACCTTAAAAACGATATTACTGAAATTGAAATAAGATCGAATATAAATAAGCTCAATTTAAATAAATTAAATCTTGTAATAAATAATGATACTAATATCATATCAAGTAAAATAATAATTAATGTTAAAGGAAAATCAATTGATGATTTAACAGGGGAAATTAATTTAGATAATATTATATATAAAACAAAATCAAAAATATATAAACTAAGTAACTTAAATATAATAAGCGATCAGGGGCAGGGACTTAATAATATAAAAATTAATTCAGATTATTTTGATGCGAATTTATTAGGTGAATTTAAAATTAGTAATCTAAAACAAAGTTTTCTATCTTTTTTATTCAAATATTACCCTACACTTTTTAAAAATCCATTAGACTCTAAAAAAAATAATGATGAACTTGCTTTAAATGTGAGAATAAAAAAATTTGATGCTATTAAGGAATTGTTTTTGCCTGATTTAATGATTAGCCCTGAAACTAAAATTGATGGAAATTTTAATGCTAAAGAAAATATTATAAACTTAAAAATAAATTCAAGCAAGTTAATTTATAAATCAATATCATTTAATAATCTATCATTAAGTTTAATACAAAACGATAAAAGTGTGTTAGCTGAAATTGAAAACAAATCAATTAATCCAATAGACAGTTTAACTATTGAAAATATTCTTTTTAAAATTAACTCAATTGATAAAAGTTTAAGCTATACATTAGATTGGGATAATTATAAAAAGCCTTTAAATAAAGGCGGATTATCCGGAGATATGGCATTTAATAAAAATGATGTTTTATTAAATATAAACAAAATATTTATTAGTATTAAGGATAGTTCATGGCAATTAACAAAACCGAGCTCTTTAAATTTTAGTAAAACAGAAGGATTAAAAATTTCTCCACTTGAAATAAAAAATAATAATCAACTAATTAATATTTATGGAAATATCTCTGAAAATAATAATGATAGTTTATTATTTAGATTAGATAATATATTTCTTGAACAATTTAATCCAATTCTTAAATTATTTAAAATAAAATTATTTGGTGATTTAAACGGAAAATTTGCATTGACAAATTATCAAAACAAATTAGCATATTCGGGTCAACTAGATATAACCAAACTAATTGTAAATGATAATCAAATTGGAGAATTGTTTTTGAAATCTAACTATTTCATTCAAGAAAATAAAATAGCCATAAATGGATACACATCTTTAGGATTTATTAATGAAAATGGAATTAAACAAAAAAACATTTTATTTGTTGGAGATTATTTTTTAAATAAAATTGATGAATCTATAGATATTGATTTTATTGCAAAACCTGCGAATATTAATATGCTTAACCCTCTTCTTGAAGGTATTTTAACAATCAAAAATGGATATATAAACGGGAATGGCAAAATTCATGGCACACCAAATAAAATTAAAATTGATAGTAAGCTTAAAATATTTAATAGTGAGGTAAAAATAGATTATACTAATGTTATATACAATATTACCGGAGAGATTGACATAATGTCTGATCAAATTAGATTTACCGACTTATTATTAAGAGAAAAAGGAACAAAAGCGGCTCCGCAAGGCACATTAAATGGCAATATATTTCATTCAAATTTTAAAGAAATGAGAATAGATTATGATGTTGCATATAAAAATATGCTTTTATTAAATACAACAAAAAATGAAAATAATTTGTTTTATGGCAAAATTTATGGTACCGGAGATATTAGCTTATTTGGAAATTTAAATGATATTTTTATGAAAATAAACAATACAACAAATAAAAATTCTAGATTTATTTTACCTCTGGACGGGCCTTTAGAAATGGAAGAGGATAATCGAATACATTTTGTTCATAAAGATAGTGTTAAAATTAAAACTCAAAAAATTTCAGGTTTTAATTTAGAAATAGATTTACATGTAACTCCAGATGTTTTAACTCGAATTTTATTAGATCAAACTAATGGCGATAAATTAAATGTTCAAGGCAATGGTGATTTAAAGATTAATATAAATACACTTGGAAAATTTGAAATGAAAGGTGATTATATTTTGTCTGGAGGTGATTATTTATTCACATTAGAAAGTGTTATAAATAAAAAATTTGATATTGCATCCGGAAGTCAAATCTCTTGGAGTGGAGACCCTTTAAACGCAGATATCAATGTAATAACAGTTTATAAACAAAGAGCATCAATATCAACATTGCTGAACGACACCACAAATAAAAGTAGAATTCCTGTAGATTGTAAATTAAATATTAATGGCAAACTTTTTTCTCCTAATATCAAATTTGCTTTAGATTTTCCTTTAATAGACGCTACCTCTAAAGCAAGAATTGATAACGTTTTAAGTGATGAAGCAGAATTAAATAGACAAGTCTTTTCTTTTTTATTATTTAAAAGCTTTATTAAACCGCAAATATATAATTTAAGTGGAGGTGGAGTAACGGCAGGGAATGCAGCAGCTTCTACGAGTAGCGAAATGCTGAGTAATCGTGTAAGCGAATTCCTGAACAGTTATGTTAAAAATTTAACAGGAATAGACAATCTTCAACTTGGATTAAATTACAGGCCTGCCAATAAAAATAATAATGAAACAGTTGATATAGCAGTGAGTAAACAATTTATGAACGACAAAATAACAATTGATGGAAATTTTGGATTAAATAATAATTCAAATTCAAATAGTTTAATAGGAGATGTAAATATTAATTATAAATTAACAGATGATGGTAAATATCGATTAAAAGGATTTAACCGAAGCAATGACAATACTCAAATTACAACTGCTGGAGGTCCATATACACAAGGTGTTGGCATTTTATATAAAAAAGAATTTAATAAACTGTTTTTTTTAAAGAAGTTAAATAAAAAAACTGCTAAATAATAAATATTGAATCTAAGATTTAATTAATCTTTATCGTCACCTTCAGGCTCAGAATTATCTAGTTTATAATCCTCTTTTTTAAATATTCCTGTGATTTTTCCTGTGATTTTTTTAACCTTTACATAGTTTTTTTCAATACTTGTATTGGTTATATTATTAATATCCTCATTTTGTAAAATTTTAGGAATTTCTGGATAAAAAATAATAAAGCTTGTAAATTCGTTATTTTTATTTAGTTTTTTTGGCATTTCATCCAAATTAAAATCGTAGCTCAAGGTTTGTTTTCTTGCACTTAAAAAAATAAAAAGGTCATCAACTTTTACTTTATTAATAACATCTAATTCATTAAAACTTAAAATAGGCACATACTTATAAAAAGTTTGTTTTTTATCATTTATAGCAGTCGCAAAGGACCTTATTGTTTGATCGATACCGTAAACATATATTGAAACGCCTAATTGTTTTAATAAGGAATTAATTTTAGTTGCTGAACGAAAAAACCCATTTTCTAACTCTGAATTAGGTGATAATAAAACGATAAAACGTTGAAGAGTATTTATTGGTTGTAATATTTTTGATATAATAATTGCTTGTTTAGTTTTAACTAATAAGTTAGTAGATAAGTCTTTTCCGAAAATTAAATTTGATGAGCCTTGATTTATTTTAAAGCTTATTAAAATATCTGAAATATTATAAGCTTTTGCTGTGCGAGCAATTCCATCAACAATACTTAAATCTACTTTTTTTAAGACCTCTACTTTTTTATCTCCGCTAGAAATTTGCTCAACAATTCCTTCAATCACTTTTCTTACTATATTTATTTTTTCGTCAGCATCGGCATCATCTTCAACAATAGATAATGGATATATTGGTTCATTTGATTTTTGGTCTTTTACTAACAAGGCTAAATCAATTAATCTTTGAATATTATCTGGATTACTAACAGGGATTAGTATACGTTCTATTTTGTCTTGAGTTTTACGAGCAACCTCTTTTTCATTAATAGCAATAGCTCTTGAGGCTCTTTCGGTAACAAATGAACTAATTAGGCAAGATATTAAAATTAAAATTATTGTGCCATTTACAACATTTTGATCAAATAAATGGATATCAAAACCAACTTTAATAATTGCCATAGTGGCAGCAGCATGAGAAACGCTTAAGCCGAACATTATATTTGTTTCATATTTTGAGTACTTATAAATAGAACCGGTTACCCAAGCTGCTATGTATTTAGTTAATAAACCGACCAACAATAAAACAGCAGCAAATAATAATGCGCTGGTACCTTCAAAAAATAACTTAAGATCAACAAGCATTCCGGCACTTATTAAAAAGAAAGGAATAAACAAGGTGTTTCCAATAAAAGTAATTCTGTTCATTAATATTCCTGAATGAGGTATAATTTTATTTAAGCCTAAACCTGCTAAAAAAGCACCAATAATTGGTTCTACCCCAGCCAACTCACTTAAATAACTCGATATAAATACAACTGCCAATACATATATATAATGTGAACTTGCTTGAGCTTCAATGTTTCGAAAAAACCAACGACTAATTTTTGGCAACAAATAAAGTGTACAAAAAACTAATAATCCTAGTGAAAGAGTTGTACGAAACCAAAAAAAAGAATTGATTTCTCCAGTTACAACATTAGTAATAAATCCTAATAAAATAAGCACCGCAGAATCAGTTATAATAGTTCCTCCAAAAGTTACCTGAACTGCTCGGTTTTTAATAATCCCCATATTACTTACTATTGGATAGCTTACTAAGGTATGCGTACTGAACATGCTAGCCAAGAGTAATGCGGGCCAAACAGAAAATTGAAATACATAAATACAAACAACATAACCAATAATAATTGGAATTAAAAAAGTTAAAGCACCAAATACAATACTTTTGTTTCGGTTGTGTTGAAATTGCTGCATGTCAATTTCTAAACCAGCTAAAAACATGATATATAATAAGCCTGTTTTTGACAATAATTCAAAACTAGTAGTAGATTCGATGAGGTGTAAAAAATTAGGGCCAATAATTACACCCGATAGAATTAAACCGATAATACCTGGAACTCGAAAACGTTTAAATAATAATGGCGAAAAAAGAATAATAAGTAGTATCAGTGCAAGAATTAAAACTGAATTTTTTAAAGGCAAATACTGATTAAAAAAAATATTAAACATATTTAAAAAGTTTTGCATTGAACTCATATAAATTTTTTAATATCTATTTAAAATAATTAAAAATCTTTAATAAAAAGATTAAAAATAAATT
>Ga0208975_1000581_pt1 | contig 17069 bp, 23 predicted proteins | sample GreLakmeER78MSRF_FD_187700 | JGI IMG/M metagenome (GOLD analysis project Ga0208975, IMG submission 187700) | Freshwater lentic microbial communities from great Laurentian Lakes, MI, USA - Great Lakes metaG ER78MSRF (SPAdes) | ecosystem: Environmental > Aquatic > Freshwater > Lake | place: Great... | reverse complement strand
TAGCTGTTAGATTATTATTACCAACTACTTTTAAATTACCAGTATTTGTGTAACGCTGGTTTGTTGCGTCATAGTAAAGGAATTGACCTTCTGCGTTTATTACTTCTGCTGGGTTTGATACAGGGGAACCCCAAGAACCAGTTCCATTAGTTCCAAAATACCGCAACATGTAAGAAGGTAAATATGCTGGAACTACAGTGCCTCCAGAAGCAACTAAAAAAGTTCCATCAGGCATTCCACTTACAATAAACGAACCTCCTCCAGAGGTAGCTACAGTAAACTTAGCATTTTCAGAACCTCCGACTAATTCACCCGGGGTTCCTACATTGTTTGCTTGTTGTATTTTTTGAGTCCAAGTGTATCTATTTTGAGTATGATTATAAGTAAGAATTCTATTGTCATCGGCTTCTGTTGGAAGAGTAGCAGATACCCCTTGAATTTTATCAGCATTCCACCCAGCATCAGTTCTTGTATATCCTGAGTCTACAATTCTTCTTCTGGTTCCATCAGTGGACCATTGCAAAATTCTATCATTACCAATAGTAGTAACGGCAGCTTGTGCGATTCCCCAACCGCCATCAGAAATTGATGGTGTTGCAGAAAGAAACCTGATAACATTCCCGTCCGCTGTATTTCCAAAAGTATTTGTAGATAATGTTATTGGAGAGGCACATACGCTGTTATCACCATCACCAATCAGTATTTTATTTGCTGTAAGAGTGTTAGTTGATTTTACTCTAGGCTCCCAATCATACCCTGCCCCAGTAAAAATTAAAACATCCCCGACTGGTTGTGGCCCTGTATCAGGGTCAGGAACAGGATACCCATGTATTGAAGTTGCATCGGAACCACCGCCCCCACCAGTAGGCAAAGTGCTAGGACACCAAGCACCAATAGTAGAATTGTAAACTAGTGCTTGACCAGCGGAGGGTGCGGTTGGACACGCAGATACCCCTTGAATTTTATCAGCATTCCACCCAGCATCAGTTCTTGTATATCCAGTACTTACAGGAGCACTTGTGCTAGAATCCCATTCAAGAATATGACCATCAGTTATTGCTGGGGTCCAATTACCTATTGTATCTGAATCAACCCAAGTAACTATTCTTCCTGTCGTACCTGTTCCATCTATTGTACCTCCTCCTCCACCTGTAATAACAATCGTTGATGGGCACCAAGCACTAATAGTAGAATTGTAAACTAGTGCTTGACCAGCGGAGGGTGCGGTAACACAAATAGGTTTTCCTTGCAACTCAGCAGCGTTGGTTCCTCCCGCACCCGCGACTTTGGGAACCCAAGCGTTCAAAGAACTATCCCAAGTCAACACATAAGCATTTGTAGGAGCAACAGCAGATACAGAATATCCTACCAACCCACTAGCGTTCCACTTAGCGGTTTCATTATTTACTTCTAAATAATTTTCGGGAATTATGTCAGTGGTTTTTATTTCTTGAAAACCACTAACATTTCCATTGGCATCTCTGCCGAGTCCAATCGGTAAAAAATCGGCCATATCACTTCATTCTCTTTAGATTATCTTCTTTTTTCTCTAAACTCTTTTTCTTTTTACGGACTACATCTTCCTTTTCTTCTGCTTCATCTTCGGTTTCATGAGCTTCTTCATGTTCCGCTTCGATTTCATCTTCTTGATCATCTAGATCAGCCTGCTCCATGTCAATTTCTTCCTCTTCACCTTCGGCTGATTCCTCTTCTGGGGATTCTTCGAAATCTTCCATCTCATCATCAGATTCCTCCCCACCACCTATTTCCATCTTTAATGAAGAAATCAAATCTTCCAATTCCTTCATTTTGCCCATAACTTCTTCTTGAGAAGGTTCCGCTTCCCCAGCCTCAATTTCATCATTCTCTTCTTCGGAGGACATGGATTCTGCACCTGTCATTGCCATAGCACCTTCTTCATCGTCTTCTGGGGTCATGGCTGGAACTTTGACATCATCATCTTCCACGCTCTGTGGGGGAGGAACTTCCATTCCCATGCTAGGTGTTGGTTGAGGTGCGCCTGCACTGGCACCTTTTATCATCCTTAAAACTCCTCCAACCTTATCAAGGTCAGACGCAATTTTTTCAAAATCCAAATAATTGTTCAAGCTCTCGTTTATTAGGATATCGTCGTAACCAGCAGCCATGAAGACTTCTTGTATAACTTCGTTGCAATCAATCGCTTCCACACCATTCTTTTCATTTAATGATTCGGAAAGAGACAAGAGAACTTCTCTTTGAACTGATTTCTTGGGGGATATCTTTGCCAAGGTTTCAAATATTACAACTTGGGTATTTAAAAGACTCTTGAAAGTAACTGGGTCTTTTAAATTTTGAACATTTACCCCATACCGTTCATTCAAGTGATTAATCAACTCAGCCTTTAGGGGCTTCTTCATTTCAAAAACCAAAGATGCAAACTTTTGAACATCTGAAATACTAATATCTTTTACTTTATTCAAATTTAAAGCGTTTTTGAATGTTTCGGTTAATTGTTTCTTACTAGCTAAACAAAGATAAGGAACTTCTTCCGCAGCAGATAGCAAAGCTTTTTCGATTATTTGTTCATCGGAATAAAGTAACCCAGCTAAATTTTGTATCTTTTCGTTTGATGCCCAGACAGTATCAAAATTAGACTTATGCTCTAACAATTCTTTTTTTACCAACTCATGACGGCAAATTACATCATAAATAGAACTATCTACTGTAGGAGCTACTGCAAAAACGCCTTCTTCGGCCAATATATCGTAATCTGTTTTTGCTAGATCAAATGCTTCTGAAATAGTTTGGGACAATCTAACAGCACTGCGAATTTCTGAAATCTTAGAAATTTTAGATTTGTTTTCTTTTAAGTAATCAACTAACTGGGGAGCAATCTCTAAAAACTTTTGGAATTCGTTGCTCTCAACAATCTTGGATGTTTGGTTAAATCTATTAGCTTTCTCAGTCAACTTAGTTTTAATGTTCTTGAACTTGAGTCTAGATTCCCATAAATAAAGCAAGTCATCAAAAGATGACTTAGCCTTCTTATGAGAGTCCTCATAAATATTTTTTACGAAACCGGATATTTTAGAGTCCACTAAAATATCAAATTTGTCATCGCTGGAGAAGGATTCAATATCCTCCACGACTATGTTGTTTAGTTTTAATTGGTCACCAAACTCATAGTTACCTGCGATTACCTTATTGGACTCTGTAACATAGCAGACAGATTTGTCTTCTACATCAATTTTAAATATTGAAACATTTTCTCTTAGGGATCTACCTAAGTAATCCCCTAGTTTTATTAGCTCAGAAACAGTTCTATTACGATTTTCAAATAAATTATCAAACATGATTACTCCTAAGATATTATAAGCCGTCAATTTATATATATGTTACTATTTATCTAACTTTTTTAATTTTGTGTTATATTTTTTAATAATTCTATCAAAAACCATAGCTTTTTCTATATTTTCATTTAAAATGTTAGTTTTTTTCAATTTATTTAAAAAATTAACACTTTCTTGGGGGGCTTCTGTGGGTGGTATGTTTTCTGCACCTTCTATACCATTAGGAGGGGTAGACCCTGTTGGGGGCATAGGGGGTGCGCCTGCTGGAGATGGTGGAGCCATTGCCGCTTGCTCCTCCATTTGAGTTTGTTTTTGGCTTTCTAGTTCTTTCTTTATGCTTTCTATTTCTCTATCAGTTAATTCAAAATATTCTTTATAAATATAGGAATCAGGGAACAACATCAACCCTTTAACTGCTTGGACAACTCTAGTCTTCTGTTCGTCTACATCTAGCCTGCGCTTAGTAAACATATCAGACGGGTCAGGCAATTTAACCTTAACTGAGTTAATTTCAGATTGAGGAAACCCTAAAATAGCCAAATGCCTCTTTGCGATGGTTTCTAAACCAATTTCAATTTCATGCTGAACCCGCATGATGGTTCTAGCAAACTTAACATCTAGTTGGGCTAGGTTTGCTTTTCTTTCTGGGGACTTGTCTTGTTCAACAATAAAATCCTTTGGAATCTTTAAACATGCTAAGAGTTTATCTCGGAAATACTTAACATCATCGACCTTATCCAGATTCTGCGCTCCGGGCAAAGTTTCTATTTTTGTTTCGTTATTTCCACGATGGGGAACAAAATAATCTTCATCCAAAGACATTGGGTTTAATTTTTCGTTTATGTTCCCTGTAGCGGTATCGAAAAACTTTTCTTTCTTAAATTTTTGCTTGAGCTTCTCCATGAATGCTTCAGCCTTGCCCGTGGGCAAACTTCCAACATTAATGTAGAATATGCGGCGCTCAGGCGCACGCGAGAGGCGATAAATTAACATGGCATCTTCCATCAATTTAAGTGAACGGAAAACACGAATGGCGAATGCTGCGATGGACTTGCCGTAAGGATAGTACTTAGGATCTGATGTATGCATCCTAAAATGAACAATTTGATTCTTATCCAGCCCAATGTAAGAACTCTTTTCCATGGTGGTGGACTGATATCCGAAGGAATTCCAAGTTCCAGTATTTTTTTGTGGAATTTCTTGTAGGAAGTCGGTCAAGTACCCGTATTCGTTTTCAACTCGAATTATATAATTTGGATTTAAAACCTTAATTCTTTGAATCCCCGCTTTAGGGTTGTTTAAATCCATGACCAGTTCAATAAAACAATCTCCGTACTTGACAGCGTTTCGGGTTATATCCCAATAAAATCTATCAAGTTTAATTGTTTCAAATAACCTCTCCACTCTCTTTATAGTTAACTGGGAATTGGCTGTGACAGCCCATCGACGATTATGTGTGTCTCGTTGAGTGCAATCATCCGCGTAAATATCAAACGCTGCTCCTACTTCTGGGTATTCATCCATTGATTCGAATTGTGAATACCTATTTTTCCTGTTCATCTCCAATTCTGGGATAAACGGATTCCTAATTACTTCAGGAGATCCCCCCGGTTTGTGATAAATTACATTTGGGTTTACAATTGTATCACCACCAACAGGGTGTATTGGTGTTGGGGAATCGCTTGATTGTTGGGCCATGTATGGTTGAGCTTTTGTAGCAAAGTACCTGCTCCACCATTTTCCAAACACTCCTAGTGGGTTAAACCAAGGTGTTGCCGCTGCGGAGGAGTTTGGATTACCAAACGCCGTTTCTCCCATTTCATTTATTTGTTTCTTCCCAGAATCCATTTAATTTCCTCTGCTGGTAAATCTTTCCAATATTTGGAAACTTCTGCTTTTCTGCTTTCAATACTTAAGGGTTCTACTGCATTAGTCCTATGTTGACTAAGCAAAGCAGGGGATGTTTGGATTAGTTTATTAAATCCAAATACTGCCAATTTAAGTGCTGAAATCAAATCATCATGATGTCCTTTAGACGCTTCGACCTTGCCTCGTTCATTTATTTCAAAAGCAAGGAGTTCTTTAACTAATCTTTCTGAGTTTATGGTAACTTTTCTGTTGCGGATGGTTTCTTCCATTTCGGCCAACATAACTTGATTATTATTGGATGTTATGTTTATTCCAAAATCATTTCTATCGTCCATCCAAAGGTTTTCATATTCCTGCCTTTCAAACAACTCTGATACCAAACTAGCTCCGATCCCATTCCGCTCAGGAATTACTTTGCAAATATTATAATACAGAGCTTCTCTTGCAATTATCTCTGCAAACTCATTTATTGGTGTCTTGTTGGAATAAAACTCGGCAACCTGTTCTCCATTATAAGTATTAAGCACAACAAAGGAAGAATAATCCAACTCTCGGCCTAATGCGGTATCCACCCCCATTACATACTCGTAATAAGGCTCAGGCTCCTTCCACACGCGCATGCGCCCCTGATATTTTGTATCATACTTATGTTTGATGTTCTCGTGCAAAAACTGCAAGGATTCCCCATCAATGTAGGTGGCCCCTGTGCCTAGGAATTCCTTCTCGTACTCCTGCCTCCAACGCTTAAGACCAATGTTCTTTTTGGTAATTTCCTCAAACCGCCGAACATCGTACTTCTTGTCCTTCTCCCGGATGTATTCGTACAACCAATCATACTTTTCATTGTACTTATATTGTGGATGCTCCCACCAATCTATCTCTATTAAGTTGAATTCGTTCCGTCCAGCTTTAGCTTCTTGATAAGTATTAAAATACCAATTACCCATACCATTAACGGTAGATAAAACAAATACCCTACCACCCGTAGAAATAATTGGATAAACTGCTGCCCAAATGTCATCAATGTGTTCAATGAATGCTGCCTCGTCGATCATCAAGAAATAAGATGCAAGTGAACGGCCCGAAGTCTTTTTGGCTGGTCTAGCCTTAATCTTGCATCCATTAGATAATTCTAATGTGTGTTTGTTATCTCCACCACGGATAATCTTAGGTTGCATCCAAGGTGGAAGCTCATCATACATAATTTTAATTCTAGACAAGATTTCAATCGACTCTGTATCGCCAATTGATAAAATAGTAATTGTCTTGTTCTTTTGGAATACTGCCATGTGCATGATGTACGCACAACCTATAGTAGTACACCCTGCCTGTCTAAACTTGCGAAGAAAATTAAATCGGTTGGATTCTAAATCGTCAATAATCCGTTCTTGGAATGGAAACAAATCAAAATTAACTAAACCTAGTAGCTGGTGTTCAACTTTAATATAGTTACGAATAAAATACTTAACATCATTCTTACACTTAAGGAATTCTTCCTTAAGCTCTTCTTTGCTCATCTCTTTCCAAGATTTCTTTTTAACTTCAGGCAGCATAATTAATTTTAACTCTCCATTACTATAATAGGTATTATGAATAAAATAAAATATTTTGCTCTAATACCTACTAAGAGTACTGAATTTAAAGATATAACAAAAGATCTACTATCTTATTTAGCTAAGACAGGAGTAGATGTTATATTATTACCAAATAAAAAGTCTATTTTCGGTGCTTATACAGAAGGATTAAATTTAATAGAGCAAAAAGGTGTACAACCTAACGATGTAATTATTTTATGTCATGACGATATTGAAATCCTGAATAAACCAGAGCACTTCCGAGAACAGCTTAATTTCATAGCTAATAATCCTAATCTAGGATTTGCCGGACCCGCAGGAACTACTTTCTTGGGTAATAACGCTACTTGGTGGGATCATCAAGTTTGGCAAGCAGGACATCATAGTGGGTTTGTAATGCATGGTACAAAATTTAATCAACATACAACCTATTATGGTGACTACAGACAAGTAGTGGTACTAGATGGATTGTTCCTAGCTACTAAATATCAAACACTTAAGTCTATAAAAATGGAAAGACCCTCTACATTCGAGGGTATGTGGGACTTCTACGATTTGTACTACACAATGCAAGCTCACAAACTAGGACTTAATAATAATACTCTTCCTTTCTTTATTAGGCACGAGTCCATGGGGGATTTGGCAGGAAGAGATTCTTGGCATAAAAATCGAGAAGCTTTTATAAAAATGTACCAACTACCGGAGAAAATATGATAACACTACTAATGTTTATTCTTTGCGTTTATGGATTGGCTGCAACAATAGCAATATCTCAAATATTTGAACCCGCTCGATCTTGGATAAAAGAAAATTTTGAGTGGGGATATAAATTAATTAAATGCCCAATGTGCCTATCGTTTTGGATTGGCTTATTGGCAACCTTTGCAGGGTACCCAACCCCAACTAATTATTATATGTACAATGCGTTCATAGCGGTAGGATCAACTTATCTGCTACACGCAATAGTTTGGAAATTAGCGTTGAAGGATAAGGATTTCTGATAAAAACGGCCCTAGTTAGTTTAAATTCTAACTAGGGCCATCTACTGCATCCCCGACTACAACGAGCAACAGGGCGAAGCATATACTGCACTGAAGTCCAAATAGCCATAATAATTACCTCCCTCCCTACTATTATATACAGGACCAACCCCAGAAAGATAAAAATTATGCACACACCCAAGCCAATTAATATTAGCATTTCTACCAGAAGATGGTATAACCCCGACCAAACACAATATGTAATCTCCATGGAATATAATGGAGAACTTACAATACTTAAAACATACTCCAAGTCTAAGAAGAGAGCCATGGAATATCTAAGAAAGCTAAGAACTGGCTCCTATAAATGCAAGGAAGTGAACCAAGAACCATGATAGACTTCCTAATGACTATAGGCACCATCTGCATGGCAATATGGTTCTTTGCTACCATGTGGATGGTCGCTGATTACTGCTCCAAAAAGAAGTGATACCCTCTAAATTAGTCCAAATCTCGTTCTGCCTCATACATGGGACCCAAAAATTTTTAGGATTGTTTAAATTCTGGAAATAGGGGACCCAAATTTTTTTAGAGGTTGGTTTAATTTTTTTTAGGGGAGGTAAAATTTTTTTAGAGGTTGGTTTGAGTTAAATTTAAGGGAGTCACATGATTCCTACGGATATGGCGGCTGGCAGCTTCCCGTATGGTACCTAAACCGTCAAATTCTCCGGTGGTAGTTAGGTAGTTAGTAGGTAGTAGCGGGGGGATCGTCCTAAGTCCTTAGCTCACAAGCACTTACGATCAAAACAATTTCAAGAATGTTCTTGCGATTCAAACCTACCTAGCCGATAATACATACATGAACAAGCTACCCAGCAACATCAAGTACATCGTCGGCATCCGCACTCTGGTCGAAACCACCTGCGGCACCTACAGCGGCGAAGAGGTCTACAAGATCGGCACAACCTTCGAAACGGTGGGCGCGGAAAAGTTGGTTACGGCGAAGCGCAAGGCGGCGGATATGCGTCGCTGGTACGCTAAGGGCTACTACCCCCGTGCGAACGGTTGGAACTTCGGCATGACCCCCGATCAGTTCGAAATCTTCATCAAAAAGGTCTGAGATTGTTCTTGACCCGTCCACCAGTCCTAGCCGATAATACTACCATGAAGGACAACGCACACTACCCGTTCGCAATCGTGGAAACGCCCTTGAACCGCTCCCAGCCTAATGTGAAGATCTTCAAGATCGTGGAGCATATGGGCGAGGATTCAATGGGCTATCCTATCTTCTATATGTACGATAAGCCCTTCCGTGATAAGGAACTGGCCCAAAAGGAGATCCGCAACTGGCTGTATATCCAAAACCGTGTTCTGGAAGGCGTGGAATGAAGAAGCAATCTTTTAGCTGGGAATGGGTTATCGCTGCCTTTATCATCGGGCTAACCTTTGTAATCTAAAGGAGTTATGGCGTTACGAAATCGTAACAGCCCCCGGCGGGATCGTCCTAAGTCCTTAGCGCACAAGCACTTACGCGCACAACAATTTCCAGAATTGCCCTTGCATCCCTCCCTAGGTATGGTATAATACGCACATGGAAACTAATGAAAAGAACATCGTGCTAGGCTTTGCCATCGTGTGCGCTATCATGTTGGCGATGATCGTGGGAGTCTACTGGATCGAGCAAACTACCAAGTCGCAATCGTGCGAGTGTAAGTGCTTTGATAACGGGTACTTGCAAGGGTGGGAAGATCTGGAAAAGTACTTGACCCAAGACCTCGAACCGGATACAATCAAGGTCACGCGGTCACGCGAAGACTACTGAAAGGCCCATATGATCAGCAACGAAGCAATCGAACTCCTCAAGCTCCAGTCGGAATCGCTCGCCATCGCTACCATGATGCGAGACCGTTGGAAGGATGCCGACGCAGAAGAGCGTACCCACCTCCTCAATATGTACATCGACAGCAGGCGCAAGCTCCCCCGCCTCTTCAATGGGAAGCATCTCGGACACTCGGAAGCCCACCAAGCCAGTCGCTGAAAGGAAATCGCAATGTATTACACCAAGGAACAGCAGTTGGAAAAGGCTCTGATGGAGTTCACCACTCAGGTGATGAAAGCCACACTTACGGTTGCGGACGATCTTCGCAAGGATGGGCAGGAAGAGCAGGCTAAGGCGTTCGCTACGGGCGCGGTCTGCATGGTGGACGCAATTCAATTGAAGCTGCTGCCACAGCTTCGGGAGTTGATCAAGGAAAATCCGCGATATTTCGAAAACAACAACTGACGCAAGTCGTGGCCCTGTAAGGGGTTACGGCGTTACGAAACCGTAACGGCTCCCGGGGCGGTCGCCCTAAGTCCTTTGCTCACAAGCACTTATGACGCTAGGAAATCCCAAAGAATCTCCTTTTCTTGCTTGCACCCCCCTCCAAGTATGGTATAATAGGGGCATGAAGAATCAGACGCTGCTGCGCGAGGACGATTGGAAACACGCCGAACTCATCTACACCGAAGGGCAGGAGGGCTGGTGCTACGCCTACCAGACCGAATACGGCAAGCAAAAGGACGAATGGCAAATCTCGGCCATCACCTTCGCCACCAAGGAAGACGCAAAGCGGCACATCTCCCTGATGATCCGCAACTACCCGCGATCCTTCGGGAACACCGGATTCATGGTTGCGCGGTGTACGGTTGAACGGTATTCTTGATACAATCTCACGCATGGATCATCTGGACACGGAAAGAGATACAATGTTACAAATCAACACCAAAACCTACAAGTACGCGGTCGAGTGGCTCCCCGAATCGGAGGAATGGACTGGCTCCCAGTTGAGTCTAGCCTACGGGAAGGATGCCGCAAAGAGCATTCAAAAGATCATCGCGGACACCGAAAAAAAAGAACCCTTCTGGAATCTGTTCGGCGGCACTATTGAACTCACGAACGGAAACCGCTACCAAGTCTTCGCCAAGGGGGCCATCAAGTGAAAGCACATATCCGCGAGATCGAACATAACGGGTTCACAATGTGGACTGTTCAAGTCTACACCCACGGGGATCAGGCGCGAGAGCGTTTCACCTTTAAGACCCGCGAGGCTGCTACCAAGTGGGTAGAGGAGTTTGCAAGAGCTTTCCCGAAAAGTTCGGTGCAATACACGGTGTCGTAAGTTGTGATCCCGTAAGGTCTTAGGATGTTACGGGATCGTAACGCCCCCGCCACCCTCGTCCTAAGTCCTTTGCTCATAAGCACTTACAACCGCAGAAAATCTCGAAATGCCCCTTGCAACCCCTTTTCCGCATGGTATAATACATACATGAACAACGAACTCGAACCCTTCGACGACATCCAATGCGAAGAACTGATCCCCGAGCATTGGGAGGGTAGCCCCGAGGAAGAACCCCTCACGGAAGCCGAACTCGAAGCCCAATCGAAGGCTCACCTCGAAGCCCGTACAGGTGAGTGGGAGATCGAAGCGGCGCGGGAAACCCTCAGGGAAATGATGGCTTTTATCGAAACCCTGAACAAGCCCAACGGTTAAAAGTGCAGGTATACAACGCGGGTATCATTCATCCTCCCTCCTAACCTCTGGCGATACGGCTCTGGCTAAGTGTACATAAGCTATCCAGTCCCTCCCAAGTTTAATGCGAAAGGCTCTGAGTTGCCGTGTGGTATATCTAAAACTTGATCGGCCCGAAATAATGCTAGCTAGGGCCGCTAGAGTCCTAACCTCCGATGATCAAGGCCATCAACGGGGGTTAGGTTTTTTTATGCCCATATCATGATGTTACGAAATCGTAACGCCCCCGGGGCCGCCGCCCTAAGTCCTTTGCTCACAAGCACTTACGACGATCAAAACTTTGGGGGAATTGTGTTTTCAGGCTTGCATCCCTAGCTTGCGGATGTATAATAGGGGCATGAACCAGTTCACCTTCCTCGACCGCGACACCATCGCGGCCACCGTTCCTTCCGCCCTCGCCACTACCCATGACGGCCTCCGCTCGGATCGCTATCGCTTCGTCCCCACGGTCGAAGTGATCGACAGCATGGAAGCCAATGGCTGGGGCGTTGTCAAGATCCGCGCTCCCAAGGCTCGGATGGCTCGCTCGCAATCCTTCGGCCTGCATCAAGTCGAATTCCAAGACCGCAACGCCGTTGCGATTCAGGATCCGCGCTCGAAGGTCACCGGACGGGGCATCTTCCCGCGCATTCACATCATCAATTCCCACAATGGCGCTAGCCGTTTCGAGGTGCTCGCGGGTATGTACGCGCTCGTGTGCTCGAACGGTCTGATGATCTCGACGGGGAGCGTTGGCGAGTTCAGCGTGCGCCACAATGCGGCCTTCAGCGTCGAAGAGGCGCACCGCGTTATCGCACAGTTCCGTTCGCGCATGGATGCCATGCATGAAACGGTCGAACGCTGGAACTCCGTGCAACTCACGCCCGAACAGGCTAACGAGTTCGCAATCGCCGCTGGTCGCATCCGCTGGAACAAGCCCGACGATATCATGCCGGAGCCGTCCCAATTGCTGCTGCTGAATCGTCCCGAGGATGCCGGAAACAGCCTGTGGGCTACCTTCAACACCGTGCAGGAAAACTTGATGGACGGCGGATTCAAGCGCAATCGTCGGCAGGTGCGTAAGATGACGCATATCCGCGAGTCCAACCGCATCAACATGGAACTGTGGGATCTCGCGGTGCAAACTGCCGCGCAAGTGTAAGCCTTAGCGGTCGGAGAAGCTGCTAGGCTGAGGGGGTCGGAGCAATCCGGCCCCCTTCTTTATGTCCACACAAATCCGAGAATTCTTGCGAGCGTAAGTCGTTATGAGCTAAGGACTTACGACGGGCGCGCCGGGGCCGTTACGAAATCGTAACGCCATAACCCCTTATCCCACAAGCACTTACATCAACAATATTTTCGGGTTTTCTATTGCATTCCTAGGTTAGATGGCCGATACTTAGTGCATGAGCCTCACCAAACTCGCGCACGCGGAAGGTCGCACCCTGTTCCCCAAGTCGCGCAAGGGATCGGACTATACCTCCCGCGTTCTCAAGCCTTCCACGAATATCAAGCTGGGCAAGGTTATGCGTAAGATCTGGCCCGATGCTAAGATCCTCACCCTTACCTTGGAAGAGCGTAAGACCTGCCCGTCCGATTGTGCGATGTGGTCGAAGTGTTACGGGGACAATATGCCGTTCGCGCATAGAATGAGCATGGAAGATTCGGAACTACGCGCTAGGATTGTGCGCGAGCTAGAATCCGAAAAGGGTACGGTCGCGGTTCGCCTCCATGTGCTGGGGGACTTCTACTCTTCCAGCTATGTAGTCTTCTGGGCCGATATGATGCTGCGCTTCCCCAACTTGCGCGTATGGGGCTACACCGCACACCAACCCTCTAGCGATATCGGGAAGACGATTCGCGGGTGCAATATTGCATTTGAAGGCCGTTTCCTAGTGCGCTTCTCGAATCAGCCGAAGCCCGTAGAAGGTGCGGGTATCTACACTTGCGCCGTGGATGATGCCGACGGCGACTATATCACCTGCCCCGAGCAGCTAGGCAAGGTCGAGGATTGCGGGAAGTGTGGCCTGTGCATGAATCCGAAAGTCAAGAAGGGAATCAAGTTCTTGAGCCACTAGTGGCGAGCGTAAGTCGTGAAGCGCAAAGGACTTACGACGATGCGCCCGGGCGGCTTTGTAAAAATCCTGTAAACCGCCACAAGTCAAGCTCTCACAAGCACTTACATCAATTAAAATCATTGCAAGTTCCTATAAGATGGCACAGGTTTTGAAAGTCAAGGCTTGCGGAGATTCTAGCCCCTATTCTCCGCAAAACTTAAGGGGAATAACCCTATGATATGGTATGAATAAAAGAGTCAAGGCGTTAAGTCAAGAGCTAGAAGTCTTAAATGGGTCTATGCTAGCAGTTGAATTGATGCTAGTGCGTATAGATAATGATCCAAAGCTAATAGAGCTAGGTCAGAACTACTTAGATATACTAGATATAGTCCAAGAATATGTAGCCAATAAATACAATAAAGCCCTAGGAGAGCTTTGATATACTCCTTAGGGCTTTAGCTTTGATTTGAGCTAGCTTTTACAAGATAAAAGTTTTTATCTTAGCCCCTTAAATGGGCTTTGACTTTCTTCTATACCATATATTGGGGGTGGGGGGTATTGATTGCGGGGGTTTTGACAAACAAAACCTTAAGACACCACTATATGTTGTGGTTTGACTTTTATCTTTGACTCTTTTTATTCGATATTAATGGCTTTGACTCTCGGATAACTTAGATCTCTAAGGTTATGGAACGCATTAACAGGATCCCATTCAAAGTTTTGTTTCATAATAGCTTTGACTTTCTCTTGGTGATCGTTAAGTTCCATCCAATCATTTAGATTAAACTCCCATTCATAGGTAATTTGTACTTTGACTCTCTTGTTATGACTCTTTTGATCCATAGTTTGCTTTGACTTTCTCGTTTTGGGAACTTTATTTGCTTTGATTTTTGTTTGAAGTGGGAAGTAGAAGTTACAAGTGAGAGTTTTAGTTTACAGGTTAGGCCATAAACCTAACTTTGACTTTCTTTGACTTTTATTTACTTTTGGGGGTACAATACATCCCAAATATCCAAGAATTCTTGCATATTATTCACTTTGACTTTTACCTCAATAGGTTCAGCTAGTTCCAACTTACTTTGACTTTTATCATTATTAGAATTATCTTGCCCTGTGCTTACCTTGCCATCTTTGACTCCAGTCTCATGGAATAGCAGATCTTGGTACATTTGCTTGTACTTAAGATACATTGTATGGTAGTAGTCAGCTTCTTTAGATACTGTCTCTAAGTCTTTATTGAGCTTATCTACCATCTTGATAAGGTTATCAACAGACTTTTGTAGGATGTATTCTTGTGTATCGTTCATTTGATTTCCCTTAGCTTATTGGATACTTCTTCTAGTTTGGCTAGTTTCTTACCTAAGAGGTTACATACTTCCTCTACAGACAGTCGATTTAAGATATCTTCTGGGAGTTTATTTTCGATGTAGTCAGTAAGAGCTTCCTTATCTTCCTTTGATTCAAAAGACGCAGTTACTGTATAAACCCCTGTCCAGATATACGCAGAATAAGTCTTGGCTTTATTCTTCATTGGTTAATGTTGACAGTCCTGATCATCGTACAGTCCCTTGTACTTAAGATACATTTCACGGTAGTAGTCAGCTTCTTTGATTGCCGTCTCTAAGTCTTTATCGAGGTAGTCCAGAAGAGCGTCCTTATCTTCCTTTGATTCAAAGGATACTTTTACTGTATAATAACCTGTCCAGATATTCGCAGAATAAGTCTTGGCTTTATTCTTCATTGGTTTACGATTTCCTTGGATTGGTTTACAATATTGGTTGCTTGGTTTACGATTGCCTCTTGTGCCTTTTCTTCCTTTTCCTGCGCCTCTTTGGTCTTTGCAGCGATTCTGGCGATCATGTACCGCTGCCCTTGGATGTAGTCCGACACAAAAGGTTGGTTGCTCATGGTTTAAAGGCTAGTGATCTCACAGGTGCAACCATGCCATTTTCCATTTCTAAGGTTTCGCCCGATAAGAGCAACCTCGAACGGAAGAACAACCTCGAACGGAGGATAGTGTGTGAAGTTCGCTTGATAGGGGCTAGAATCTCCGCAAGCCTTGACTTTAAAAACCTGTGCCATCTTATAGGAATATGTAAGCTGATCTTGGATGAATGCCACTACCTGATGAACTTGTTCCTCGTTAAAACCAAATTCATCGGGAATGGTGATCTTGATCGTGAAGTTTTTGTGGTTGTCGTTCATGGTAGGTATTATAACCGATCAGGGGTCAGTTGTCACGGGTTTTTTGGGAAATTAATTAACCTCTGTTGCCATACTCTAGATCTTTCGTCATGTTCTTGGCATCTCGGATAAAGTCTTCACGAGTCTCAGGGCTGTGATTCAAATTCCGAACTTCTTCCTTGAGCGACATTACCATATCATTTAGATAATCACGGACTGCCCACTCTTGAGACAATGCACCTACCGTAGGAGTAGTAAGAACTTTATTGATATGATTAAGAAGATAGTTATCCTCTTTGGTATTGATCAGATGATCACGCTGTGCTTCCAGTTGCAGGATAGTGGACTCGGACAAGGGCTTGTTGTAGGTTGCGGTCTTCATGTTACTTATTATAACCGATCAGGAGGGTTTGGTCACGGGGTTTTTCAAAAATTAATTAGGCTCATCATATGACCTATTCAAGAGAGCATATTGGCTCATCCAATATTTTATCTCTCGACGGGCAACAGTTAAATTTTCATCCTGATTATCCAAGAGCCTCCGAAGAGTGCAGATCATAGCTTTAAGTTCTTGGACATCGTTGGTTTCAATGTCCTTGGGGTTGTAGTACCCGTTTAGGTTAGGCTTCATGTTATTCATGGTAGGCAGTAGCCATTTTTTGTTCATAAAATCACTCCCACACGATAGGTGAGATTTCGCAGGAGATGATCTCGACACTCAGGGGAGGGTAGTCCGTGAAGTCTGCATCATGCTCCAGCATCTCTTGGATGGCTTGCACAGTAGCTTCCATGCCCTGCTCGTCAAGGGGGGAGTCATCGGGGCAGGTGATCTTGATGGTAAACCACTTGTAGTTGTTGCTCATGGTAGATACTATAACCGATTAGGGGTCAGTTGTCACGCACTTTTTTAGAATTTATTTATACCACTCTAGAACTTCATCGTTACCATTCAACCATTCCAAAGCCATCTCTTTGGCTAAGTCTTGTCCCTGATAACCTTTAGCTCCTTTATATCTCTTATCTTCCCATCCATAAACAACATAAGTGTTTCCGTAGTCTTTGAAATTAACTACTTCCACTACCCTGTTATCTTTGGAAAAAAAGATACCATCCAAGTATTGATCCTTGATTGGTAGCCAATTATCCATTGTGGCATTCCCTGAAAGCGCAGATGTGTTCGTTCCCATAGAAGTCTTCCACATAACCGAAGAAGTCTGTATCGGTTTCGAAACTTCTACGGAACTCCCCATTCCAAGATTCTGTTTCGTTACAGATAGGACACTTAGTCCAAGTATCTTCTGTACCAGAATCGAGCAGGATATATGTTGCTTTGTTATTCATTTGTGAGGTTCCGATTTGATTTCATCACCATTCCAAACCCTGCCATTTTGGATTGTCTTGTTCACCTGAATGATCCTAGGTGAGGTATCTTCGTCTTCATAGATAAGTTCTGCGGTATCAGCAACGAGGGCAATATCGTTGACCCGCTCTTCGATCCAGAAATTAGTCATCTCTTGACCAA
>Ga0208975_1000580_pt1 | contig 17093 bp, 32 predicted proteins | sample GreLakmeER78MSRF_FD_187700 | JGI IMG/M metagenome (GOLD analysis project Ga0208975, IMG submission 187700) | Freshwater lentic microbial communities from great Laurentian Lakes, MI, USA - Great Lakes metaG ER78MSRF (SPAdes) | ecosystem: Environmental > Aquatic > Freshwater > Lake | place: Great... | reverse complement strand
TGGCTAGTGGCTCCCACTCTCGGCGAGACACTGTTTCTTCTAGTAGCCAGTACGCATGTATGCCGTAACCAGAACTTACTAGTATTGGCCTTGGTAAGCCGACCGCAATGCAGAACTTCTTGAACTCATCGAGTCCGGTTTGCTGATCGAGATAGCCTTTGATAATGCCTTTTTTGTCAGGTACACCTTTGGTTGGGCCACAGTCAATGTCCATCCACAGAGCACGGAAGTATTTAGCATTTTCATGAGTGCGGTTATCTAACGAACCATACTTGGCGCATCCAAAGAATACGTCAATCTTCCGTAAAACAAACCGCTGCGCTAACTCTTCAACCTCTTCCTTAGTATCTACAAAATTCTGGTCAGGATACTTACCAATCCCCATCACACAGTAGCGCCCTTCCGGTGGCAGTACCGTATCGAGTAGATCGAAAGATGACATGTTTTTCTTTATTTTTGATTGGTGGCTTGGGTATGAGTTATGTAATCGTTGATGGCTTCATCGTAGCTATGGTAGGGGACAGAGTCCCCCTTGAACCAATTGTAAATAGTCATCCGAGTTACCCCGAAGGCTTCTGCAACTTCGCTAACGCTTATGTCTGCACGAATACAAACACGACCCAAGGCCACACCCAAAGACTTAATGCTTGCTTTTTTATTTGCGTACACCAAGCTTTGGCTGTAACCGTAGGGCATATTTAATCCTCGTCACTCCAAGCTTTCACCACAGAGTCAAGGTCTTTCTTAACTGTGGGCTTTGGCTCGGCTTTGGCGGGGCGCTTGACTGGCTCGTCGATAGCAGACTCGGCCTTGGTCTTAGCCATTGCCTTTGCTTCGTCTTCTTCAAACATCTTGCCCAGAGGCTTAGGCGCATCCAACTTGGCTTGCTTACCTGCCATGTCTGCTTGGTACGGTGTCATGACAACCATCTTCAGCACATCAGGCTTCTTAGCTACTTCGCTAGTCACAGCGTACTGTGCTTTGTTAATGTAGCCAGTCGGCGTAAACAACACGGATTGGTTGTCGTTCTCTTCGTTAAAACTGATCTGCGTAATAACGTAGTCCAAGCTCTTGCCGTTGTTAGACAAATACTTAGAGTAGTTTTCAAAGGTATGGGTGTTGTCCCCTGCACCTTCACCAAACAATGACTTGGATGCCAAGTTCATTTGGTATACCTCACCTTGCAATGAAGTGCCAAAGTCTTCTTCCAACACAATCGCAATACGGCGCGAGTAACGGCAAGACTTAGAGTTACCCATGCCTGAACCTTTGATGTTCTGTTGGCAGTTGTCGCAACGCTCAGCTTGTGGGTTAGCCGCACTTACATCAGGTGTACGTCCGTCATTAGAGAAGCAGTCGGGCGCAGTCGGCTCGGCATCAGGACTCCATGTCTTTGCGTAGAAGATACGACCAACATGTGGTGAGGCGTTAACAACAATAGCGTTTAAGCTACCCTTGATCTTGCCCATCTCTTCGCCACCGACCGTCTTACGGAAGATTCCGTTTTTAGGCACGATGCGTTTAACACCGGACTTACCGGCGAGTTGCTTTGTAAGCTCACTAACACCTGCGGTTTGCAGGAAGTCGGGGAGTTCTTGATTTATGATGGTAAGGTTACTCATCTCATTTTTCCTTTGAACGTCTAACAACCACGGAATAAGAATTCTCCACATTGAGGCCAAGTGGTAGAACTGTGGGATTCTCAGAGAGGAAGTCCTTCATGTTTGTTTGATGAAGTCTCTTCTCCAACAGGCCAAATGCACCGTGCTCCTCTATGAAGTCGTACATTGAATCCCAATCGTTCGTCCAGTACCGTGACTTTACCGATCGAATGATTGTGCCGTGTGGGGTGCGAATGCTGTCGGCATTCATGTCTTTGCATACATCGAGCATCTGTGTCTCTAACACTTCCATCTGCTCTTTGAGGTCGTTGTCTTCAGCTTCAAACATGCGCTTGTTGTCGGCACGCTTGTCTCTGATCTTGATATAGATTGTGGTCAGCTTGTCCAAATCCATGGGGGTGACTCTATCCTTGACTTCTTCGTCCATCTGATTCTCCTAATGGTTGGGTGTGTAGCAGTGGCAGTTCACATAAAGCAGTGTGTTTCAAAACATTAGAAAGGACTCATAACGGCGCTAACCCGTTACCCACCACTGCTACACAAATCTAATTCTACTCTAACTTTTTACATTGTCAAGAGTTTCCGAAAAAATTTCTTGCTTGTACAGATCAATTACTTTCTGATGGTTGTTGATGTTGCCCTGAAGCATCGTGTACATCTTGGCCTCAATGGGACTACCCTTGATATGTACCACAGTCATGTTGTTGACTTGCCCGGGGCGGTCGATACGTGCGTTGGCTTGCAAGTACGTTTCAACACTTGTGCATGGAGCATACCAAATGATTGTGTTAGCGGCGGTTAGTGTTAACCCGTGTGACGCCGCCTTTGGTTGGATGATTAATACTTTTGGCTCAGTCTGTTCTTGAAACTTCTTGACAATGTCTGATCGTTTGTTTACAGAAACCGAGCCGTTAATTACTTCACACGTAATGTTGTTCTTTGACAAGTGCTTCTCGAGCAACTCTATGGTATGCGTGAACGGAACAAACACGAGCACTTTATGGCTTGACTCTTCAATCACCTCTTGCACTACGTTGAGCCTACTACTCACATCGAACTCAACCACTTCGCCCGTATCCGTATACACCGCACCTCCAGCTATTTGCAAGAGTTTGTTAATTTGTACGGCAGCGTTAACTGCTGATACCTCTTCGCCAGCAGCCTCAATCATCATCTGCTTCTTTAGTATGTTGTAGAACTTAATCTGCTGCGGAGTCAATGGTGCATCTCGCTCAACAAATGTAACGGGTGGCAGATCGAGGCAGTCGGCTTTCTCAAATCGAATTGCGGGTTGCAATGCCTTATGCACAATTAACTCTGCAGTCGGCTTCGGTATCCACTTGTACATGGTGAGCTTCATCATCACTGTGTCTCGAAACTGACCAAAGAAAGGTGACACACCCTTGGGGTTCACAAGCTTTGCCAATCCGTAAGCATCCACAGGCGATTGAGCGGCAGGCGTTCCCGTCAACATCCACAGACCCTTAATAACTTTTGTTAGGTCTCGTAGGTCTTTCCAACGCTCGGTCTGTGCGTTCTTATAGGCTGACGCTTCATCCACTACGATGAGGTCAAACCCACCCGCCATGATTTCTTTCTTGACAATATTAACGCCATCAAAGTTAATGATGACAAACTCAGCGCCAGCTTCTACAATTTCTTTGCGTTTACGTGCGGCTCCGTAAGCAATCGATACGGTTCGGTGAATGGCAAACTTAAACAAATCGTTCTGCCAAGCCGACTTCATGATCGACAAAGGGCAGATCACCAATACACGCTTCACTAACCCAAGGGTCATGAGGTAGTCGACTGCCCAAATTACTGATGCCGTCTTACCTGTACCCTGCTCATTGAAGCAGAATGCCCTACGGTTTGTTGTAAGGAACTCTGCTGTTGTCTTCTGATGCTCGAACGGCGTGAACCCCGGGGGACGAGGCCACGTATACTCTGATAGGTTCATTTTTTCTTGCGCTCTTTTGCGCTGGTTTCTGATACAACTTTATGGTTTGAGCCACGCTTGAATGATCGGTTAGCTGGTGGGGTTTGAAGTTTGACTCCGTTCCCGTTTGTGCCACCTTTAGATAGTGCCTTGATATGAGCAACATCTTTGCCTTCGCGGACGTCAGCACGTCCATCTTTGTTCTTGTCTGCATTTTTTTTATCTATACCTTCTCTAGCACGTTGACGTTCTAATCGTTCTGGGCTTTCGCCACGAGTAATCTGCTGCTGATATTCTTTCTTGTAGGGGCGGGGTTTGTTTACGTAGGGCATGTTAGTTCCTGTTGTATTCACATTGTTTCACTGAGCAGAACTTGCACAGTGGGCCTTGGATTGGATTCCATACCCCATTTTCCAACGCCGCTTCAATTCTTGCAACATCTCGAGAGGGGGCTTCTATGTACTTGGGAACCATCTCGGCATGGTGTTCAGCTTTCACAAACTCTTTGCTCACCACGAAAAGGAGAGCAGACCTCACCCTCCGGATTTCCGGAAACTTCGAGAATAGGCCACAGGCCACGAGATCGAGTTGCTTCACATCCGCATATCTCGCACTCTTGCTTGTCTTGTAGTCGACCGAGTGAGCCGTCCCAGTCTCCCGATTGATAACCACCAAATCGGCTATCCCATGCCACCACACATTGGGTGCATCGAAATCGCAACTTTCTAAATCCTTTGTCAACCCAAGTTTCACTTCGCATAACTTCTCTCCGGGGATCTCTTTTAAGACGTCTAGGGTAGCTTGCATATACGCAAACTGTGGGGGGATCGGGGTTCCGTCTCGAATGTATTCTTCGGCTATGGTATGAGCCGTCTTGCCATACAGTGTTGCCTGTGTATCAGGTTCAACAACGTCCCGCGCTATCTTGGTGTGATAGTACTTTTTAGGGCACTGCTGAAATGTTTTCAGGCTACTGAATGACCAAACAATACTCATGACTCATCCCAAATGTCGTTAGGCCAAACTAGCACAGGGGTTTCAATCCCTAAGTAGCCGCCTTCAATGTTGAACTCAATGAACTCCCGCGCTTCCTCAGCATCCATGCCGTCTCGCATAAGGATTTCCCGTATCTTCTCAGCATCGTATACTAATACTGCTACGGTAGTACCTTCACGCCAAGTACTTGCTGGGCCTATGATTGCTTCGTCATATCCGTCGTATTTAATCATGCGTTCTTCTCTTTGAGTTTGGCTTCAGTTTCACGCACAACTTTTATGTAGTTGTTAAGACCCATTCGCACAATCTCTTCATCCGTCAGCCCAACCCAAGGTCTTAAAGTCTTTTGCACCTCAGCCTGAGCCGCCATGCCATCCTCAACTCCTTTGGCATACACCTCGTTGTCGGCATCAATCAGTTGCTTGATAAGGTTCAAGCTCTCTTCACAGACTTTGGTAAGGCTTTCTACAGCAATAGCACGTTTGATAATCATAATGGTGTGTCCTCGTGGTTATCAGGGTTAAATTTAGGTACTCGGTTGCCCGTGTCCTTGGGGTTTGGGAATGGGGGAAAAGGCCAAGTCATTTGTTACTCCTGTTCAGGTGGTAATCTGAATTCCCAAAATCCGTAGGCATCGCCTCTACTCCAGCGCTCCCACGAAAAGTGGACATCCCTTGTTCTCTTGTTGATGTACTTCCACAGTATGCGCATACCATTTTCAGCATGCTCCATAACTCTCTCCGTACCCTGCCTCACAGTTCAAAGGTAACTCCATACCCCAATCCGGGCGGGTGCGCATGCACATCTCAACGTATTCTTTAGCGGCTTCAACTTGTTCAGTCGGCGCAATGCAAGCAATGGCATCATGCACAGTCATTACGACTCGGTACTTCTTCGCAACCAATAGCATCTGCTCACCAATCACAATACGGGCTAACGCTTGGCACACGTTCTCAATTACTTTGCCACCGTAAATACGTGTTGGAATAATTGCTTTGCCCTTCTTAGTGTCGTATACAAGTTCGATCTCGCCATCATCGTCTTGGAGCTTACGCAAGTTGGGGTAACGCAAGTACAAGGTGTTGGGTAACAGAATACCTTTGACGCCTTCGACCTTTAAAATATCGCCTCGGCCTAACGTGGTGTGCTGTTTCTGTAGTATGGACTTTAGGGCTGACGCCGCAGACTTCCATAGCTCAACAATCTTCGGATACGTTGCGCGGTACGTGTCGATAATGCGTGTTGCTTCGACCAATGTAATCTCCACATTAAAGTTCTTGAGTTGAGCTTGGAACTTCTTCGCACCCATGCCGTACCCACAACCAAGGATAGTGGTCTTACCAACGAATCTCTCGTCCTTTGTAATCTCCGTGACGTCTTTGCCATAGATAGCAGATGCCATGATTTTGTATACATCTTCGCCCCGATCAAATGCGTCAACTAAGTCATCTTGTTCCGCAAGCCATGCTAGCGTACGGGCTTCAATTTGTGATGAATCTGAATCGATCATCATGTATCCGTCCGGGGCAATGATTGCCTTCTTCAGTGCTGATGTTCTTGGTAGGTTCTGCAAGTTAAGTTTGTCATCCCCGCCCCAACGACCGGTGTGTGCCGCATAGTAACGTAGGGGAATAGGCAATGAACCGCGCTCGGCTATACCAATAAACCTTTCAGTCCTTGTCTCTTCGATCGTAGACTTAGTACCTAAACGCGCAGCTACTAGAGCTTGTACTGCGGGGCTTGGATGCTCAAGCAACTCTTTGAACTCTTCGTCTGTCTTAGAGAACGCATACGTTTCTTTGCCTGTGGTGGGGCTCGTCTTCATTGGTGGTTTAGCACCCGCAACTTCCAACATAACGGCAAACTTTTGATTGCTCATCAGATCGCCCTTTTCGTACATCCCCAACGCCAATGATTTTGTACGTTGAACCTCAGCCAAGTGGTCTTCTAAAACGCTTTTATCTAACTGCAACACAGGGTCGGTGAACATGCGCACAGTCAAATCAATTAAACGCAATTCAACCTTGGGGAAACCTTTGCTCATCTGCCCAAACAATTCCCACGTTAGGGCTACGTCGTTCTTACAGTAATCACCATAACGCTCTAACTGCGAGGGGCTGAAGTCGGCACGATGAAGACCCAAGGCGTTCTCAACTTCTGTACCCTTTTCACCGAGCCCGTAGAAGTCTGACAGCACCTTCAAGCTACCGCCTACTTGCGTACCATGCAGGGCTCTACCCATCGACAAAGTATCAAGCCAACCTTTGGGGCTGAGTCCGTAGACCCACTTCAAAATTGCGCCATCGAACGGGGCGTTGTGCGCTAACGCCAAACTGTTCGCCCAATCAAACTTCTTGAGGAACTGGTGCATGCTCTCCGCATCACCGCTGAACCACTCGGGCTCACCATCGTCTACCTGTACCGCTACGCCAATAGTCTCAAACTGTGGGCTACGAACGTATTCCTCAGTGGTAACTTTTGTTAGGGAGAACTCACGAGAATAATATGTCTCGAAGTCAATCGTTAGTATGTTCATGCAAGAAGCTCTTTCAGTACAAACTCAAGGGGGGGAGGGCGCAGATTTAAATTCTCCTCATTAAGGACTAGGGTTATGCCCCCTGCGTCTTGTATCTCGCGTAGGTTCTTATGTTGCAGTGCAGTAACTTTGCCCTTGCCAGCCTTAGCTTCGATCGCTAGGAACTTGCCATTCACGCAACACAGGAAGTCGGGGACGCCACTGTTGCCGTAGCCAGTACCGATAGGCATGGCGTAGTAGACGTTGTGGGCTTTGAGGATTGCCTTGATCTTTGCTTTGACCTTGGCTTCGGGTGTGGTTGCCATCTAACACTCCAGTTGTTTTCAAACTGAATAATAGCACAACTTTTTACTTTGTCAATAGTGCAGACGAAAAAAAGCCCGCACTAGGCGGGCTTAGTTCTAACAAATGTTAGGTGTCACTTGAGCGAATTGATCTCGCGTGCTAGATACCACTGTGCTTTGCGCAAGTCTTCCATCTTGTTGCCTTTGTGGTCGGCACGAGTCAGATACTTAATCACATTGCCGAGGTTGTACCCGAGCTTCTTAGCTTCGATGAAGTCGATCGTCTCTATTCCACCTACTGTGTAATGAGCAGGGTTGTTGACCGGGTCGGCTTTTGATTCAAACATTTCTACTTGCATGGCTTTGTTCAGGTTAATGTTGTCGGCTATCGCACCGGTCAATTCCACTATACGTTGTGTGTGCGGACTAGGTGTGTCTCCGTAGAATGAAGTATCGGATGAATATAAACCCAACGGATTCCAATCAGGCTTAGGAAAGAATTTATCCTGTACGCGCTTAGTTGCCGCCTTAATTTCTTTCAACGTCATTGGCTTTGCTTTATTAGTCATAGCCTTTTTCTTCTTCATACCACCTATGGCTTTCTTCTTTGCGTTCCACATTACTGTGGCTACATACGCAGGGGTTACACCTACCGCCTCGGCTACCTTTGCTGATTTAGCTTTTGGGTTTGCCGCAACGTAGTTACGGATTTGTGCTGACTTGGTTACTTTTGGTATTGTTGCTAATTGAATCATGATGTTTCCTTAGTTTGATTGTTAACGTACTCGGTAAGAACTTCTCTCATTTTGGCTTGCTTTGTATACGCATAGTTTGTGTTGAAGTAATCCATCACATGCTTTGGTAGACGCAAGCTCGTGCAAAACAGCGCGGGTTTCTTACCAAACCCCCGCCCCTTGCGTTTCTTCTCTAACTTTAACTCTTCAATCCCTGTCATACTTACTCCTTTTTTCTCTTGGCTCAGTCAATACTGTTTCCACAGTCTTGAATGTATGGTTGTTAAAACACTCCCTACGCCTAACGTATCCCTTATCAGTTATTCGTGTTTCTTTAATATCTGTTGGGGCGTTGCATAGGGGGCATTTCATTCGGCTAGTACCTCATCTAAAAACACCCTTGCTCGTTTAACTGCTTCGGCATAGTCAACCCATTCGTTCGACAACATCCTGTCAAGATCAACCAACGCAAGGTAATACTCTTCACCTCTTAGCGCATGCTTGAGCTTGCCCTCGTCTTGTGGATATGTGTATTCAAGCACGGCTTTCATACGCTGCCCCCTTGGTGATACGGATAAGCAAGCGAGCCTTACGCCATGTTCTGCGCACATCGGTATTGGCGGCACTGTAATATTTAAATTTGGGGTGATTACACCCCCGCAGGGGGATAGCCTTTGAGCTATATCTAATTTCTTCGTTCATCTCATACTCCTTCGCTAACATTTGTTAGATCAACCAACAACACAAATATCTCACTCGACACTTTACATCCAACGTCAGTAAGATACTGCTCATCTTCCACAAGTTTAAGCATACCTATCTTCATACGCATATCCACGGGGAGCGTATTATCATCGTACAGATCAACTTTGTCACCTATTTTGACTAGGTACTTACCTGTATCTTTAACCACCAATGCGGTTTTATTCTTACTGAAGTCTTGTTGCACTCTCTCGATAGTCTTCATTTCGGTATCGAGTAACTCTACCTTTTCCATAGAGGTAGTAACTTTGTGTCTAAGCGAGGGTATTGCTTCCACCTTTAGGTATTCCATGAACAAAGCATTACCTTTAGTCTCAGCCCATACCAACATCTCATTTTTAATATTGCCTTGGTGCAAGGTACGATCACGCTCTTTGTTCCAGCTTGCTCGAGACACTACACGTTCCGCCGCATCTTTAGCCTTACTGATACGCTCATTGGGATTCATCTTGCCGAACATCTTCTTCGCCATGAGGATAGCTTTATCTGCATCCACAGTGCGATACGAATCAGTACGTTGCCTACCCTTACCAATACGATCGTTGCAGATAGCGATAACCTTCCCGCGTTGACCCATGTAACTCAATCCGATAGTGCCTAGCTCTTCACCATCTAGCTTGACTTGAAATCCTGATGCCACTCGGTTGTTACCTGTACCCAAACCACTGTTATTGATAACAAAAGTCCACAGTGGATTTAATGAAGCCAGTCGGTTAACCACAGGGTCAAGCATGTTGAACACGCCTGACAACTTAAACCCCTCCTTGTCCATAGTCTTCTGCAAGTCTTCACCAACAACTACGTTACTCAAACTCAATGTATTCATAGACATATTCACTTACTCCTAACAAATGTTATAAATTACCACTCGAACTTACCCAAAATCGCATCGACCTTGGACTTTAGATTCTCACGAACCACGGGGCTATCCTTGACCTCTTCAATGTCAGCTCCGAGCATGGCTAGCTCTACTTGCCTACGTGCATCCTCCAACTTGGGGTCGTTAGTCACGTTCAGCTTCGTCAACAACTCACACAACTCCAATGGGTTGGTAATCAATGAGTCGTGATACCGCTTCTTCTCATCGCCTGAGCCTTCCAACTTCTTAGACATACCCAAGAGAACTTCGTGCAGGCGTTCCCATGGTGTGCGCATCGCATCGGCCAACTTCTCCGAGTATTGAACTTCATACGCTGACCTCATCTCCTCTAAGTCATGCGCGGGAATGTCCAAGCGAAAGTCGCCCGCCTCGGGTAAAGGCTTCACGCTACGTCTAAAGCTGAACTTCTTCCTAACTTCTGTTAGGTCGGGGTAGTCCTCTGCCTTGTACATAGAACCTAGATTCACCTTGGCTTCATCAACCAACCTTTCGTACTCATCAAAGAAGTTATCGCACAACATGTTGAACGTACGCTCGTACCCATTCATGGTCTGCTTGTAGTCCATGAACAACTTGGTCGGCAACATGCGCTCACCCTTGTCAGCCCAAGGTAAGGTGTGTTGGTTGTTGTAGAGACGAACCCTTGCGGCGAACTTCTCAATGTCTGCTCGTAGGCTTGTACCCGCAAACAGATTCTTCTTGGTCTGTGACGCATCTTTGTGTGCTGATGCGCTTGCATTGACTTGGCTCGTGATTTCACGATCAATCTTTGCGGCAGGCCAAACGCTGATGTTCAACTCTACTAATACTGCTGATGCACTAATACTCATTTTGATTCCCCTTGATTAAAAATTTCCTGATGTTTGGTTTCGTAAATACCTTCTAACTCACAAATCCAATCTTTCAATATGTCTAATAGGACTACATCCGTGGGCATGTCCTTCCAATTTATTTTCACTCTCCCTTCTTCCGCACTCACTGAATACTCTAACTTTCCAAGTTTCATTTCATTTCTCCTGCGGTTTTCCGGCTAATCTAGCCATTTGATAATGTGTGTCACTAACGATCTTCATGTTGAACGATGCCTCGTTCGGATACACGTGGTAGGTGTAAGTACTGTCCATTCCTTTCTCTTTGCGCACGTCATCACTCCACCACTTCTCTTCGTATACGTCAGCACTCTCAAGGCACTCAACCAATAGCATTGCCTTGTCTTTGCTCATCACTAACTTCTTGTAGCCAATGTCTACTACTACCATCTGATACCTCCTAACATTTGTTATAAATAACCTACATTTAATCCTTGACAAGAATCGTTTTGCCGTTGTCTGCAACACAATCGTTTCCTCCTACGATCGCCCACAGTACAGGCGCAGTCCAATCCCGACCCCAATCATTACCCACGTACCCATCGGTGAGCATGATGACGCACTCGGGTACGATACGTTTCTCTTTCAGATACTCAGATACACATGAGGGAGACGTACCCCCACCACCTCTAGGTTTAGTAGAGTTGATAATGTCGCCCACCATACCTTCGGTGTACTCTTCGTGTCCGGCTACTCGGCTATCCCAATAAATCAAGTCCACTTGGCTAGGCTTTACTTCTTCTGCGATACCCTTAACTTCTGTTAGGAAGCCCGACAACTCTTCTTGTCCAATCGAACCGGATGTGTCTACGGCAATAACCATGTGACCAACCTTCTCACCAATCAAGCTAGGCATGTACGTACCCATAGACAAGAACCTACGATTCACCCTACGCCATGACGATGTATCTTTTGCGCTACACGTAGACTTCACGAACTCACGCAACATTTCACGCCAGTCAACCTTGGGCTCGAGCAACTCAAGCAAGTCCCGATCGAGATCACCACCACCAGTTCCCGCGATCTTTTGATGCGCCATTACACCTTGGCGAATAGCCTGATCTATCTCACGCTCGAGAACCTTCTTCTCCTCCTCGGTCATCTCTTTCGCACCATCCCAATCATGGTCATCAAAGCCCTGCCCTGCACCTTGGCTCGTACCCTTACCCTGACTTTTGTTAGGCCCGCCCTCCTGATCTGAGGGGTCTCCATCGTCACAGGGGTTGCCCTCGCCCTCGTCGCCTTTGTCCTTCTCCTCCTCTTTGAGTAGGTCGAACACTTGCTTGGCATTGAGCCCACGATACTTCTCGTCAACCAACCCCATCGGCTTACCCTTCAACTCACCATCTGCCCAACGTGGCATCGCAATGACACGCTCGCTAGGATCGAGGTCTTTGAGCTTGAGGTTAATCACGTAGTCACAGGCTTGGTTTGCCAGCGCGTGATTCTCGTCATGGAGTTTCTTCCATGTAGTCAAGTGACGAAATGCCTTGTGCAGATTCTCATGGAGTACCACGAAATTCAACTCAGGCTCTTTGAGCATAGCCACGAACTTGCGACCATACTTCTCGTCTCTTCCATTGGTGCATGCAGTTGGGATGTTATCCACTACACTCGTACGACCAACCATCAAAATGCCAGACCAAAGGGCAAACCTCGGGTCACGCATCAATGTAATCTTCGCCTTCTGTACCTTACGTTCTTCTAACATTTGTTACCTTTCGTTGTTTAATAATCACACTCAATACTTCTAACTACATACAGTAAGCTCTCGGATTCCGAGCAACTGCGCTCCTCTACGTCTTCCACCTCCTCTCCTAGACGTACGAACTCCCACAACCATTTGTCCCCACCATCGCTGAGCTTCTCAAACTTGCTAATGGCATCTTCAAAACCCTTTACCTCGGGGAATGATGGATACCACTTCATTCCATTCATGGTGAACTTAATTCCCTGTACGTGCCTAGGCATACCACCACTAAACAACCGCATGTACTCGTCACCCCTGAAGAACTCAGGGATATGCTCGTCAATGAATAGCTTCATTGCAGGGTACTCCGTAGGGTCGTAGGTGTAGAACACCGCCATCACATCACTTCTGTATCCCATTACCTTCTCCTTCCAATATCATTTGTAATACCTTCTGACACACTTGCTTGTCTTTGTGTTCAAACAAAGTCTTGCACTCCTTTGTGTCGTATACACAATACCCGAGTACCTGTATCTGAGCAGTCCCGCTTTCATTCTTGATATGGTCAGTCACCCACCTGACGATGTACCTCTTGAAGTCGGTTGCAGTCATGCCAATCATTCCTAACATTTGTTAGAACTCTTAGAGTAGGTCTTGGTTCTTAACGACCCAGTCCTTGAACGCACTGCTTGAGAAAGCGATACTCTGCTTCGCAGGGTTCTTGGCAATGTTGATTGCGAACACGGCTTGCCACTCGGCATCGAATCGAGACAAGTAATCCATGAATGGACTAATGGTTTCCTTCGTAATGCGAGAGATAGCACCGAACACCACAATGGCACATGCGCCCGGACTTGTGGGTACAGTCGTAGTCTTTGGCTCTTTGATCGTCGCCTCCCATGTAGGTAATTGATCTGAGAACTCAATGTACGCTTGCATATCACGCGCACCGGATTCACCAATCGCACCGGTCAAAGCGGCAATCACCGAATCAGGGTCGTTCTCTTTGCGAGTCCGTACAATGTTCGATGCTGTCTCCAACGAACGTGGTGATACGAACGCATGCTGAGACTTGCGTGGGTTGTAGATGTATGGGTTGTCACCCTGAGCCGCATCTGTATAGCTTGCGAGTACGTGAGGGAAACGATTCACCCATGCAATCACCTCGGGTTCGAGCCCCTTACCAATAGCCCACTCAATCCACTGCTCGGCATCGGGTTTGCTAATCGTTACTGGGACTAGTCGGTTACGGCTATGCGCTTTGAGGGAGTCGCCTACGCCATCGGTCGTCAGATTACCCGTCAAGAATACTATGGTATTGCTCGTCAAAGGTATATCACCGAGTCGTGGGTTTGCCTTCTCAAGCATAGGGTGAAGCATGTTCTTCACAGGGTCAGCACCCTTCGTGAACTCATCGAGCATGATGACCAATGGCTTGTTCTCATGGATACGAAAACGTGCATTGGGGTAATACCTAGTAGTCTTGGTGTCGTGGTCAATCACAGGCATTGCGATGTCACCCAAGTCCATGTTAGGTACGTCTATGTACGCATACTCAAAGCCGAGGGAGTCGGCGATATTCTCTAGTAGGGAGGACTTCCCAATCCCGGGCTCGCCTTGCAACAAGAACCGAGTCGTTGGGTTTGTGCGGATAAGGTTAGCCGCTTGCTTTAGGGTAATTGATTTACCGAAATTGATTTCTGCCATGATGTTCTTTCTAATACGCTGATAGTTCTAACATTTGTTAGGGATGCGGGTTGGTGCATCCCATTACTCCAGACACAATTATCCAAAGTAACTTATATTATACCACATTTTACTGGGTATGTCAAGTATTTCACCTATGCTTCTCCCCTCAGTTTGTATGCCTTGATAGTCTTTAGTGTCGGGTACTTGGTCGTGAACCTTTCCTTCGCCACTGTCATGTTCCTAGCTTCGAGGCTCTCGGCAATCCACATACCGAACCTTCCACTCCACCCTGTCACGTAGTATCTAGCTAACATTTGTTAGACCTCCGTAGTTAAACATTTCTGCACCCATTCTTGTGATACTCGTTGTATTGCCACAGTCGCTTGCCCAACCAAAAGATTTGGTCTTCAACAAACTCCCATGTCTTGTACTTGGCGCAGTCGGTTATGCGCCCCAAGTCCTCATAGCCCCGATTTATGTAATGCTCTACTAACTTAGGGGCAAAGTCGGTACTGTGGTTGGTATCAAAACCAAAGTACCACCACCCATCGTCACCCTCTTCTGTGTAGCTGAACCCACCATGCACATCGTCAGCAATGGCATCGAGTTCCTCGTTGCCCTCGTCATAGATCACACCGCAGAACACATGGTCTTTGGGTATGCCCACGTAACCACATAGCGCACCTGACCCTTCCATCCTAGATATACGGCACTTGTACCCGCTAGGTTCTTGTACCCACTCCGCATGGTCGGGCTCGTTCTCCCATGGTCGCACAGGGTAGAACAGTTTCATCTTCATGCATGCTTCTAACATTTGTTAGTTCCTTTCTAAAGTTATTTCGTACCACTTCTCTAGCATCCAGTCGGCTAGCGAACCACTTGCTCAATCGTTGGGGCTCGTACCCCTCACTCTCGTCTTGTAACAACCCCATTAACTTCATGGTTTACCTCCATCTTTAAGTGTTTACCAGTAAGCCCTGCCATCTTTTGTAACATTACTTGGTCGTTACTTTGTGCGGCAATCCACCATTGCTTGCGGTCGCCACGTAGCTTGGCTATACCCTTGTGGTCGTACCATTCCCGCCCAACCACAATGAATCTACCCGAGTACCCACGCAAGAGCATGTACTTCTTCTTGCGCCTCGGCATCATGGTCTCCAATAAAGCAAGTCAAGGGCTAAGACAATACAGGCAAGCAGTATCACCACACGTTCGAGCTTCTCCCATCTTGTTAACATTTGTTAGCCCTCCTCGTCTTCGTCTTCTTCATCTACCATAAAGGTAAGGGTACGCAACCCCTCAAAGATTTCGACAATCTCGAATTCAACCTTTGCTTTGTCGAGCAAGTCGTATAGGTCTTGGGCAGTCATTCTTGTATCTCCTTCTTGGTTTGTATGGGTAACTCTTTAACTGACAGCGGGGGCTTGGACTCTTGCACCCTTGCAAACTTCATCGCCTCATCTAACATTTGTAAGTAGTCGGTCTGACGCACAGGCGTTACCTTGTCTACCTTCTTGTATCTTGGTATTGCACTCATGCTTGCCCCTTTAGCTTCTTGATTGGAATCCACTGCTCTGAAATTACGTTACCCTCTTTGTCGAAAACAATAAGCGCGAGGCTCATGCTCGTTAGGTATGCCTCAACATACCCACTATTTGCACCCACATTGATAACTGCACTCTTGGCTTTGTTATCAAGCGTGTCTACTGTTAATTTCATTTTGCTCATTTGATTACTCCTTCATCTGTCATTTCCCACCATGTAGGGAATCGTTTGTTAGTATCATAGAAGTGCCAAAAGTCGCAATGCCAACACCCTTCTTGATAGACTCGGCATCGTTTGGTCTGGCTCATGCGTAAGAACTTAAACGCACCATTGGATTGGTACTTGCTCTTGGCTCGCTTGCGTATGTCTCTGACTTTCATTGCTCTGCCCCTTCCCTAACTTTTGTTAGATTTAGTTCCTCGCCCATAACAGGATGGGCTTCTTCGTACCAACCGAATCGGCAAGTGCCTTTGGGTTTGCACACTTGCGTATAGCCGAGCAGGGTTTGCGCTCGTCTGTGGCTCAGCCCTGTCCACTCGAGGACTGTCCCATCCTCGTGTTCAATATAAAAGGTGTGTCTAACCATGGCTCAGCCCCTCAGTTCTTTTTGATTAGTCTGTTTGAGCGTTGTACGTGCGCTCGCAGGTGTAACAAGTTGGTAGTTACCCTTACCATACTCTTGGACTACGCACCAACTCATACGCTCCTCACCTGCACTACGCTCTCGGTCTTGTTCGCAGAATCTGCAAAACGCTTGGTAGCGGGACACGTGCATTTCGTCACCGCAATCGATACAGTCTTTCCAGTCATTCATATCTAACCTTTCTAACATTTGTTAGGCTTGCAAGATCGGGGGCAAACCTAATGTTACAAAACAATATCCCCGACCCATACTCTAATTATACCACAAAGTTATAGATATGTCAAGTGTTTGGGCGATTGCAATCGGGGATAATGTTACGTTCCTGTGTTATGTTTTTAGGGGCAATGTTGTGGAATGTTACGTCGGGAAGTTTTGACATGTAACATTATAAAACTCAATGGAATCAAGGGGTTAGAAGCGAAAAAACGTGTAAAGTTATAAAGTTATAAAATTTCAATAATAGTGTGTGTGGCTTTCCTAGATTATATTGCACCCCAATTTGCACTTTCTGCCTTGCGTTGTCCCTGCGGACTCTCACACCCATTTCGAAAAAAACGTAACATATAACATTGCTTTAGAATCAACAACTTACGTGATTTGCAACGTAACATTAGGCGTAACATTGCTACAACGAAACATAACATTTGTTAGAAAGGGCATGGGCTAACCCCGCACAGAGAACTGGTGCAACCTTGCTCATCGACGACAAAACTTTGGACACGATGCCTTTGGGCTAACCCCGCACAGAGAACTGGTACACGACAAAAAATCGGGGGAAAAATAACTTAGTGGTACGCTAACATTTGTTAGAGACAGACGCAAAAAAACCCCGACTAGCGGGGCTTGGTTCTAACATTTGTTAGGTTACATGTAAGTGATTCGTTGCTGTCTACGGGCTTTGGTG